>Ga0310695_10002078_pt1 | contig 43627 bp, 33 predicted proteins | sample RumenRJG_04DNA_FD_203882 | JGI IMG/M metagenome (GOLD analysis project Ga0310695, IMG submission 203882) | Bovine rumen microbial communities from Lethbridge, Alberta, Canada - RJG_04 (v2) (version 2) | ecosystem: Host-associated > Mammals > Digestive system > Stomach > Rumen | place: Canada... | reverse complement strand
GCTGCGCGTAGCATTTCCTTTATTTCCTTCATTTCTTGCGTCCCTTCGGTAGCAAGCGAGCAGAGCTCGAGCGCTGTGGGACTTATAAAAACTTCTACGGAGGTTTCTGTGGAGCATCGTGGGGCTCGCGCTGATGCAGGAGACCCCGACGGAGGATATACGCCTTCAGCTCCCGCTGAAAGAAGGGGAGGTCAGCATCGCGGGTGTTGCAGATGCCATACAAAATGTCGCGGATGTTTACTGGGTCTGACATAATAAAAGTGTAAATAAAACGTTGTATTGTACAGTGTGTCGCTGAACGACGCAGTAAAGATACGGAAAAATAAGCGTGGCACAATGGATAGTGTGACCGACATGTCGGACACGAAATAAAGGTAATTTAACGGCTTTTAAGCCACAATTAACAATAAGTTTAACAAATAAACAAAAGCAGAACGATGAATCAATTCAAGTTCACTCCATCATTCATGGCCATGCTCAAAGTATTTCCGACAAAAGACTGATTTGGATTTTATATAGTCCTGACATAAACGGTATGGAATAAGAAAAAGAGGCGAATATTTGGAAGTTTTGATTAGACTTCGTATCTTTGCAGCGATGTTTGAGAAAGAAATCAAGGAATACGAAAGCATCCGACAGGAGTATCAAGAGAAGATAGCCGACAGGATGGGCAAGAAACAGTGGATGGAATACAACGAGATACTGTTCTCTGCTCATTCATGTGCCATCGAAGGAAACTCATTCACAGTGGACGACACTCGTATTCTTCGTGAACAAGGTATGGCGATGATTCCCGTAGGTCGTTCGCTGTTAGAATGTACAGAGATGGCTGACCATTTTAGAGCTTTTGACTATATGGTAGAGCATTTGGATAATCCATTTGATGAAACATTATTGAAAGAAGTAAACCGATTGGTTACTGAGCATACCCTAGCCTATCGAGCCCCAGGAGCTATCGCTGGAGAGTACACCACAGAAGATATGGCTGCAGGTGACACTATGTTTGGTGACCACAAAACACTGATTGCTCGAGTGCCTAGTCTAATGGAATCTACACAAAAGGCGCTTGATGACGGACATCATCCGATGGTGGTTGCAGCCAAGTGGCACGGATATTACGAATACCTGCATCCCTTCCGTGACGGAAACGGAAGAACTGGTCGCCTACTCTCCAACTTTATCTTGCTCCGTGCAGGTCATCCACTCTTAATTATTAAGCTGGAAGACCGTTCAGCCTACATCTCAGCTCTAAAACAGATTCGCACTGAAGGTACTGACGAGCATCTTGTAGCCTTCTTCTTCAAGACAGGCATTGCCCGCATGAAAGACGAATTGGCTCAGAAACGAAAGAATTCCCTACCTATTATCTTTTTCTGATTGATAGATCTTCGAAACAGCATCGGAGACACGCTGGGCATTGAAGCGTATGGCCACGACCTCATGGGCCTGTTGACCACACTTCGAGTATAGAGCCTCATCCTCACGGAAACGGAGGATGGCATCAGCCAAAGCCTGAGGTTGCTCGTAAGGGATGACCAATCCATTATGCTCGTGGGTAATCACCTCTTTCGTACCATCTGTTGGTGTAGCCACAATAGCCTTACCCATCGCCATCGCTTCCAAGAGAGCAATGGACAGACCTTCCCAGAGGCTGGGCAAGCAATAGACATTAATGCAATGTAGCAGGTCTGGGACATCGGTGCGGAATTTACTTCGGAAAATATAGTCATCCATCTGATTCTCTGCAATATATGCATCGACTTCTGCATCCATATCACCCTCTCCCACAAAGAGGCCTTTTATTTGAGGGTTAACCTCATGAGCCAAACGGACAGCCTGCAAGAAGTCAAGAGGCGCCTTTTGCTTGGTACAACGGGCAATAAAGCTTACCACAAAATCATTCTCTGCGAAGCCAAAATCCTTGCGTAAATCGTTGAATTGTCCATTGGGATTAAACCGCACGAGATTGATTCCATTCTCAATAACCACCGCATCTTTCAGTCCAAAACGTTGTCGCCCCGTGTCTGCATTGCTCTGCGAAACACAGATAACCTTATTAGCCAACGAACATATCAGTTTCTCGCTCCATTGGCGCAACAATCGGATGGGCAAAGACTGGTCATCATGGAAACTCCAGCCATGAACAGTATATATGATAGGTATATGAAGATGGCGGACTGGATAAATCATATTAGAAGCAGCACGACTGCCATGAACATGAACTAACTCTATCTGTTCGTCACGCAACAACTGTATAATCTGGCGCTGGACTTTCCAATCAAAAGCTTTCAGCGTATCAATGACATGACAACGGATACCCATAGCCTGCAAACGGGTAATCATCTCGCCCGAGGTAAACGACAAACACACGGGTTCAAACTGTTCCTTATCCAAGAACGTTATCAAGTCAAGCAAGTGAGACTCCCCTCCCCCAATCTGTCCTTGACGAATGACTTCTAATACTTTTATCTTGTTCATTTATTCTTCACCAAATTATCTTCCGAATCATCATAATGATCTGTCTTATAAAAGACACGAGAAAAACCACGCAATTGGACTTTTGCACGATTCAATAGACTTTTCAATATTGACCCTTCGTTTAGCGTTCCATAGCCCGTGACAGGGCGAGCTTTACGATCATAAAGGAATGCTATCTTGCCAAAACGCTTTAATTCTAATGCCAGCGATCCATCCTCACCACGACGAATATCCGTACGAATAGTACACTGACGAGCATAATCAGCATTAAAGGCAAAAGTCATCCCACGGATATTCAATTCAGGACGCTTGAAATGCTGTACCCATAGGAAGGTATCACGAATCAACTCGAACCAAAACAAGCTAAAGGCCGAATGCTGCTCGTCTGGATAAAAACTCCAAAAAGTGCCGACACAAGAAACACCCGGTTTCGTCAGTTTCCCCATCATCTTATCTACATAGCATGATGGATAAAACGTATCGGCATCAATAAAAAAATGATACTTACCTTTGGCATGTTGTAATCCGCATTGTCGGGCAAAACCAGGACTTTGTTTTGTTTCGTTATAATAAGGCAAGCCTAATTTTTGATAGATTTCTTCGGTTCTATCCTTTGAGTTGTTGTTAACACCCAATATCTCAATAGGATATTTCGTTTGAAGCTCACTCAACGACCATAAACATGCAGCCAAGCGACACTCCTCGTTATAAGCAATGACTACAACTGAAACCAATGGTTCCGAACTTTGCAGTCTTCGAAGCTGCTGACGGATGTTTTCAATCGTATTCTGAGAGACCTCAGAAAAAGGTTTCTCATAAATCGCCATATACTTATCATACCAATTTGTCATATCTTGTTCTTAATCAACTGATTCAAATAGTTTATTCCATATAGGCATAACGTTTTCCGCTGAATAACGATGAGCGGACTTCACAGCTTCTTTGCCCATTTTCTGACGCATTTCTTTATCTCTAATTAATTGATATACGCGTTCCGCAAATGCATCTATATCACGATTATTTATCAAAAAACCATCTACCCCATCAGAAATAATATCTGCAGGACCATAAGGACAGTTAAAAGCAACCACTGGCAAGCCACAGGACATCGCTTCTACAAGAACTAATCCAAAAGGTTCATATACTGATGTTAATAGGAGAAAAGCACTCTCCAAATATCTATCCATAATATTGGCATCAGGCTCATGAACCACAATCCCCAAATCCTTATTGCTTATTTCTTGTAAAAACCAACCCTTGAGAGGGCCAGTTCCATACATATCAAGTTGCCATTCAGGATAGTTTTGATGTACTTTACTCCATATCTTAAGCAAGTCAGGAAGTCCTTTCTGGTCTGCAAAACGTCCCACAAAGATAGCATGCTGAGTATCTCTCATACTTTTACTATTTTGGGACAAGCTGACCATATTAGGTATAACCTTTACTTGACCTACAACTTTTCTCCATTCTATTGCATCACCTTCTGTAAGTGCAATTACCTTTGATACTCTTGCTAACTGATGCGAGGTGAATTGACGTTTCCGTTTCAATACCAGCGAAAGCATATCTGCACTATAAGACTCAAGATAAGTACAATGCGACTCTATCCAAAAAGGTATTTTTAACGAAGGGCACAACTCAGACAGCATGTCAATTTCAAAGGGGTTATAGGTTGTGCAAATCACCAAATCAGGACGTTGCTGTTGCAGAAATGTGCGTAACCGAGACAGTAATCGTTGACGTAACACCAAGGTCAACACTAAGCGCTTAAACGATGAGTATTTATAAAGCGGAAAGAAACGTACATCAAGATCTACGTGTTTTACTTTATCAGACAGCGGAAAAGCAAAAGGATGATCCCCCTGTTCATAAGACAATGCTATAACCTCGTAATTATGATTTGACAGCCAATTCATCTTGTCAATCAAGATACGTTCCGTTCCAGCTTTTTGAGCGTAATGTGGAAAGAGATAAACTATCTTCATCATACAGCAGTTTTTTATACTAGACCTTTAATCTTTCCCATTGACTTAACTATTCCAACACATATTACAGGAGGAAGATTACCTATGAGATAGAATACAAGATTCTTAATTTTCCATTTATTCCACCCTAACATGCTAAAAAGAGATAGTGGAGAATGCATCATTTCACGCAGTTCCTGTTTTGAAAAGGCAGGACAAATAATCTCTTTATGCTGTAAAATATAACAGACCATATAAAACTCTGTCATCATTACCTTGAGACAACGTTTAAGATAATACGGACTTCCTTTCAGTCTACCGCTGTTTGTCTTCAGCTCTCCAATGGCTGCAGCAATTTTTACTATTTCCTGCTTTTCTATGCGTTCACGTTTTTGGTTATTGGACAACGTACCATATCTACAAAAATAACGATAGGTTATATCAGGCAGCATCACTGCACGCTCCACGTAGGTAGGCAAATCCATTGTCATATAAAAATCTTCCCAAAAACTAATATCAGGAAAACGCAATCCATTGTCACGGTATACCTTTATATCAATAAGGTATCGCCAAACATTAGCGGGAATGTTAGCATAACGTTCGTATGCATAGTTTGCGAAATCGTCTGCTTTATTAAAAGACATAAATTCATAACACTCACGCTCTACGCGCTGTTCCTCGCCCTCGTAGTCATATACCCGTTCATTCGAACCATAAACGATTTGTGCGTCATACTTCTTTGCTGCCTCATAAAGTGTAGCGATAGCTGTAGGAGGCAATATATCATCAGCATCGAGAAAGAAGAGATAATCCCCCTGTGCTTCGTCAATAATACGGTTACGTCCTTTTCCAATTCCCATGTTGCAGGGTTGACTGACAATACGTATGTCCTTACCTCTCGGATGCTCCTGTTGTAGCTGTCTGACAATGTCTATCGAGCCGTCTCCACCACAGTCATCTAACACTAAGAACTCTATGGAAGGGAATGTCTGTTCCAGTGCCGAGCACAGCGTATCAGAGATATATTTTACTGCGTGGAAGACAGGAATACCTATGGTGACTTCATATTTCATAAGCTATCAAACAATTGTTGCCATTCCTTAGCCAGGTTCTCTATTCTGAAAGCATCCGCTCTCCGTCGAGCAGCCTCACCCATACGCAGACGATCTTCTGGATGCTCAATCATATAGATGAGTTTCTCTTTTAATTGATTCACATTGCCATTTTCTACCAGAAGACCATTTTCACTATCAGTAATCACATCTAACGGACCACACGGACAAGTAAATGACACTAAAGGCAAACCACAGGCAACAGCTTCCAGCATCGCCATACTCAGCCCCTCAAAACGTGAACTGACAACGAATATGGAGCTGTTTATATACTCTTGTTGAATATTCTGTGTAGGCGTATTCAACCGACATCGCTTTCTATCAATTCCCAACTGGTCAATCTGCTGTTCATAAGGTGTACGGTCACCGTCGCCAAACACGTCAAGTTGCCAGTCCGGACATCGTTCTTCCACTTGTTTCCATGCTTGCAGCAACATATCAAAACCCTTTTGATACGCATAGCGTCCCACAGCAATAACCCTTTTCTCTGTCAACGGACTTTGCGGAACATCATCAAACGAGACCGGATTATGTATCGCAACCACATTATCGAGCTCTTTCCATGCTGCCTTATCTTCATTTGTCAGTACCACAAAGCGGTCCAACTTACGAAGTTTCTTCAGCAATCCTTTCATCCACCAACGCGCAAATTGTTCCTTCAGCCAATTGGTCTCATTGGCCTCAAAATTACGATAGTTAGCACGGTTAACATGCAGTTCACCTATTTTCTTACTACCGTCCTTGATGTCAGTGATAAAGTTTATTTCACGTCTAAGCAACGAATCTGTGATATCGGGGCGCAGCTGCATCAGCGTTTCTGAGAGCCGCTTTTTATAGATCCGTTGTTTTGTCAGATAGAGAAAGACCTTTTTCAAGAAAGAGCAGTTCCACAGTTCCTCAAAACCGACCTCCAGATTAACGACCTTCACCTTAGGCGACAGCGGATAGGCATTAGGCTTACCCTTACCGTCAGTCAGAATAATTGTTATATCGTAGCCAAAATGCTCTGCAAAATAATTCACCTTTTTCGTTAGCACACGTTCTACCCCACCCGCAATATAAAGAGATGGCGTACAATATACTATTTTCAAGGGTCTATTACTCATGATATTGCTTTTAGGCCACAAATATACTGATTTTATTTGGATTTATCGCATTTTTGCTGTATTTTTGCAGAAAAAGCTACAAAAATGCCAAAAGTCAGCATTATCATACCTGTCTATAATGTCGAAGATTACCTCGATGAAGCCATGCAGTCATTGCTCACTCAGTCGTTTTCCGACTACGAGATTATTGCTGTTAATGATGGATCTACCGACGGAAGTCTGAGCATACTGGAACGATATGCCAGCAAGGACAAACGCATCACTGTCATCAGCCAGTCCAATCAAGGACAGTCTGCTGCCCGTAATGTTGCCCTCCGTCATTCCTCTGGCAACTACATCTATTTCATGGATTCCGACGACAGCTTAAAGCCCGAGTCTCTACAGACATGTGTGGACTACATGGAACAGACACAGGCTGATTTCATATTCTTTGACGCTGACATCATGTATGAACAAGGTGCTTCCCCTATTCCTTGGGATTATCATCGTAGCCATCTTTGTCAACCTGATGTAGCCTATGAGGGAGAGAAACTGCTTAACCTCATGCTTGACACAGGCAAGCATAGCTGCGTTGTATGGGGTCTGTTTATCAAGAAGGCATATCTTGACCATATCGCTCTCACCTTCTATCCGGGTATCATCCACGAAGATGAACTCTTCACGACGCTACTCACCCTTCAAAGTCATCGCATCTTCTGCTTGCAGGCATCGCTCGTCAACCATCGTGTTCGTCAAGCTTCTACGATGGGGCATCGCTATTCAGCCCGCAATGTAAACTGTTATCTTACGGTGTTTGACCAACTTTTCCAATTCCAGAATTCCCACATCACTCGTAAGTTCGCCCGTTACACACTAAGCAAGGTTTTCTATACTGCTCATCTTATCCCACTAAAGGATAAGCCCCAAGTATTCTTCCGTGCCCTTCGTTCTGGTTATCTCAAATATATCGGATGGAAAAGCACCCTTATTTTTTGGTTGAAGTAATTTCATTCAGAACGGTCTGCATCTGAATCTTCCATGACAGGTGCTCCACGGTGCTGCGTATATCAGCCGGAGCAATGCGGTTGGAGGCAACGAAATCGATAACCTGACAAATATTGATTGGGGACTCGTCAGCAGGAGCCTTTAGAACATAAGGGCGCATATCGAAATCACTGTCCTGCTCACTATAAATAAAGGGGATGCCACGAGTAGCGTACTCGCGGTTCTTCAATGTCTTTATAGCCGTAATGCCGCTGCGGTGACGCCCCAGTGAACCTATTGCGAACTGACAACTATTGAACACGTTTGTAAGTTCATCGCCAAAAAGAGCACCATGAAAAATAATCTGCTTCTGCAATCCATATTTGTCCATCAAAGGTTTGAATACTGTATTCATGAGATGCGGATGAACATCGCCCACAACATGGAAATAGACAGGAATAGAAACATCCGTTTTACCTTGCTTCAACATTTTATTATACTCACCAATACCAGCAATTACACGGTCGAAGCCATGCCACTCATGCACCTCAGCCACACCAATGAGATGGAGTTCTGAGGACTGAGGACTGGCTGATGGCTGATGAAGCGGAATACTGTCAAAATCCACACCATTACTAATGCGGATTGTTCGTTGACCAAATATTTCTACTGCATTAGAAAACGTTACTAAGGCATCCATCTGTGCATAGAGTTTTCGACGGAAAATTTGATCAATTATTAATTCTGCTCGCATTTTCCACTCAAAATTCTTAAACTCTTCATCATAGGGATATGTTGGTATCTCCGTAACTGAATGAATACCCGTCTTCCTTAACTTTTTGAAAAAGCAGATGAGCCATGGATTAGCATTCTGAAAGCATCGGGCATAGACAAGTTCAATTTTCTCACGAATGCAATAATCGTAAACACAATTATAACCAAAACGCTGTCGAATACCAGCAATTTTTCCTTTTCCATAGTCTTGTATCACTATGTCATCTATATAACGGCAACGATGACCGTTCTCTGCAAATCCATAGTAGCATAATCGAACATCGTGACCATTTTCTCGAAGACCCTTTACTTGATAGTGAATCTTTTTTGAAATCCCACTATATTCTGAAAAACCGTGATAGACCAGGAATAGTATTCTCATACATCGACTATTTTGTGGCAAAAATAGCAAAAATATTTGGAATAATAAAGAATAAATCGTACTTTTGTTGCGTGAAAGATAAAGAAAGTGTACGAGAAAGGCTCAAAGATAATCCGAAACTGAAACGACTTTTGGATTACATCATCATGAACCAGCGGGATGCCAGACCTCGATGGTATATAAGATTATTGGCACCTCTATACCAGCACAGGGGACGTGGTTCAAAGATATACGGAAGTGTTAGGATGGACACTCCACCCTATCGCCGGTTCTTCTTAGGGAAGCATAGTGTCATTGAATCGTACTGTTGTATCAACAATGCGGTGGGCGATGTGGTGATTGGTGATTATACTAGAATTGGGATACATAACACCATTATCGGACCTGTATGTATCGGTAATCATGTGAATCTGGCGCAAGGTATCACTGTATCAGCGCTGAATCACAACTTTGAAGATAAGGCCAAACGGATTGATGAACAGGGAATTACAACTAAACCGGTAATTATCGGTGATGATGTTTGGATTGGAGCCAACGCGGTGATTCTACCTGGTGTAACCATTGGAAAACATTGCGTAGTGGCTGCTGGAGCTATCGTTACAAAAGATGTACCAGATTATTCACTTGTTGCTGGCGTTCCGGCAAAATTAATCAAACAAATCTAAGGAGAGGTCTTGCTGGGGCTTCTCCTCTTCTTTTTCCTGTTGTTCTTCTCGGAACTGAAGCATCTGCAAAGCATCTGCACAACCTGTGGTGTTCAGACGATAATAGCCACGACGACCTGTGCTCTCAATCAATGATTGGGATGACTTACTATTCTTCAACAGATACTGTTGTACATAATTGTGGATTTCCTCCAAATCTGGCTCGACGAAGAAGGTACGGTTCATGTTATAAACATGCTTGGCAATAGCCTGCACGCTTATTCCTCGTTCTCCTGCAGTAGTGAGGATATGAAGTATCTGTTGGTCGTAAGTCAATGCAATTGATAATTAATAATTGACAATTGATAATTTAGACAAAAAAGGCCGGTATGCCTTGTCGCTTACCAGCCCCTTTTATGCTTCGTAATTGAGATTAAGCCAATGTAATCTTCTCGTCAGCAGCAGCGAGCTTGCCCTCCTTGAAGAGCCAACCCAGACCGAGCAGAGTCTCCTCCTCGCTGATCTTAGCTGCCTTAGCAATCTCCTTAACGGTCAGTGCCTTCTCAGCAGCTGCCAGAGCCTGATAAACATCACCAGCCTTGAAACCAGCGTTCTCACCATTTACTACCAAAGCTGCCTTCATAGGAGCTGCAGCCTTCTTTACAGTTGCCTTCTTCTCAGCTGCCTTAGGAGCAGCAGCCTTCTTTGTTGTAGTTTTCTTTTCTGCCATAGTTCTTTAAAATTTATACACTATTGAATTGATTTTCTTTTAAATCGGGTGCAAAATTATGAACTTTTTATATATTCTGTGTACGCAAACAATTGGATTTTAAAGTTTTTACACTTATTCTTGATGCAAATCAAGTGCTAACTGCAATTCTTCCAGCTGTTTAGGATCTAATTCACCTGGTGCATCCAACATCACATCGCGACCAGAATTGTTCTTCGGGAAGGCTATGCAATCACGAATAGAATCAAGACCTGCCATGATGCTGACGAAACGATCGAGACCGAAGGCGAGTCCTGCATGGGGAGGTGCGCCATATTTGAAAGCATTGATTAAGAAGCCAAACTGAGCCATAGCACGTTCGGGTGTAAAGCCCAGAATCTGGAACATCTTTTCCTGCAACTTGCCATCGTGGATACGGAGTGAACCGCCACCCACTTCAATGCCATTACATACGAAGTCGTAAGCCACTGCACGGACCTTCTCCGGAGCAGTATCCAGCAAAGGAATATCATCTGGATTAGGCAGGGTGAACGGATGGTGTGTAGCCATCAGTCGCTGCTCCTCATCGCTCCACTCAAAGAGGGGGAAGTCGACAATCCACAAGCATTTGAACGTGTTCTTGTCACGAAGTCCCAGACGATCGCCCATCTCCAGACGAAGAGTACAAAGCTGGGTACGTGTCTTGTTAGCCTTGTCACCACTGAGAATCAGCACCAAATCGCCATCCTTGGCACCCGTCTTCTCCTTCAGGTTCTGCCATACCTCAGGCTGATAGAACTTGTCGATGCTGCTCTTCACAGTACCATCAGCATTGAACTTGACATATACCAAGCCCTTGGCACCCACCTGCGGACGCTTCACAAAGTCGGTCAACTGATCGAGTTGCTTGCGGGTATATTCTGCACAACCAGGCACCACAATACCACCGATATATTCTGCTTCATTGAAAACGGGGAATTCGCCAGTTCCTTTCAGTACGTCCATCAGTTCCACGAACTCCATACCGAAACGAAGGTCGGGTTTATCAGAACCAAAACGACGCATAGCCTCGTGCCATGTCATACGCTCCAACTTTGGCAACTCAACACCACGAACTTCCTTAAACAAATGGCGTGCCAAATCCTCGAAAATGTTCAGTACATCCTCCTGATCAGCAAACGACATCTCACAGTCAATCTGTGTGAACTCAGGCTGACGATCGGCACGAAGGTCTTCGTCGCGGAAACACTTGGCAATCTGGAAGTAACGGTCAAAACCAGAGACCATTAGCAACTGCTTCAAAGTCTGAGGAGACTGAGGCAGTGCATAGAACTGACCAGGATTCATTCGACTGGGCACTACGAAGTCGCGAGCACCTTCTGGAGTAGAACCAATCAAGATAGGTGTCTCTACCTCGATGAAGTTCAGGTTGTCTAGGAAGTTACGAATCAGAATGGTCATACGGTGGCGCAATTCCAGATTCTTACGAACACAAGAACGACGCAGGTCGAGATAGCGATACTTCATACGGATATCATCGCCACCATCGGTATTATCCTCAATGGTAAACGGAGGAGTTACACTCTCGCTCAGTACATTCAGTTTTGAAACAAGAATCTCAATATCACCTGTGTCCATCTTGGGATTCTTTGCCTGACGCTCGCTGACGATACCAATAGCCTGCACACACCACTCACGACCCAGTTTGTTAGCCTGTTCGCAAAGGGCAGCATCCTTAGATTCGTCAAACACTAACTGTGTGATGCCATAACGGTCGCGCAAGTCGACAAACGTCATGCCACCCATCTTTCTCGTTTTCTGCACCCAGCCAGCCAGCGTTACCTCGCTGCCTGCATCGGTGAGACGCAGCTCACCACAAGTCTTTGTCCTATACATTATTTATATTTATTGTTTTTCTTCTTTAGCCTGCAAAATTACTAATTATTTATGAATTATACATCATAAGAGAGTTCATAAAGTCTTAAAATATTTAAAAATCGAGTCACAAATGATACGAGTATGCAGAAAATACCTTACTTTTGCAACGGTTATGTACCTTGAACAATAAAAGAAAGATGAAAAAGAAGATATTTTTGACACTGATGCTGGTATGTGGCATGACGATGGCCATGGCACAGAAACCTGCTGAGATTAAGTTTGAGAAAACAACTCATAGCTTTGGTACTTTCTCTGAAAGCAACCCCAAAGTAACTTGTACTTTCACCTATACGAATGTTGGCGAACAACCTCTTGTTATCAACCAAGCTATTGCATCTTGCGGATGCACCGTTCCTGAATACACCAAGACACCTGTTCAACCAGGTGAGAAGGGTGAGATCAAGGTGACCTACAATGGTGCCGGCAAGTTCCCTGGACACTTCAAGAAGTCTATCACGGTGCGCACCAATGGTGCTGTCGAGATGACTCGCCTGTATATTGAAGGTGATATGACTGAGGCGAAGTGAAAATGAAAAGTGAAGAATATAAAGAAGCACTACCCGATATGAGTAGTGCTTTTTTTATTGGGTGTTATTAGAATGAATATGTCAATCCGAGGGAGCTCCATTCCTGGAACTGGAAATAGCCCAGTTTTTCATCCCAATTGTTCGAATCGTCGAAACGAGGATAAAGGAAGAAATTGGCTGAGATGTACTTAGTAACCTTCAGTTCGAACTGATTTTCCCACTCTATCAAGGAACGATGGTACGAAGTGTTGGCATACAAACGAGTCTTCCAAGACACCTGATCCGTCAACTGCCACTTTAAATCGGCAGTAAACTGGGAGGCGAACTCCTCTCTGGTATGATGGTCTCCAGAAATACCATAGCTTGACGTCAGCGCATCACGATCCACATAAACGAAGTTCAATGTCAATGGCAGGAAGTTCAAGCTACCTGTCAGTCGCTTGTTGAAGGCTTCCACCTTATATTCCATACCGACACCGACATTTAAATTGAAAGGTGACATGAAATCCGAATAGGTTTTTTCATCATTAGCCTTCAAACCTCTGGTAAACTGAGTATATGCCAGCAACTGCAAAGTATAGTACCAACGCTTATGTGCCTGCAAGCCCAATTTACTGGTCAGACGCAAAAGGTCGTTGTTGGTTTTGAACTTATGGACGGTATCTGAAGAGGATGTTTGGAAACCTAATTTCATCTCCAGTTTATTCTCAAAAAGTATCTTGTCCTTATCATTATAGTTCAACTCCAACGTTGCTGCTGTCACAGCTGAATAATTGCTCTCACCACCTTTATACCAGTTGTCTGAAACATAGTTCTGCAGGAATTGAAGATAACCATCGGCCTTGAATTTCCAGAAATTGGGTTTCTTGATAACAACAGCAACAGGGACAGCCTCAGGCTCCTCTGGAACAGGAGCTGCCATATCAACGAGATCGACCTTCTGCGTTAATTCCTTATTGACATCATCACGCAGCGATCCAACATTTCTCAAAACGCTCTCATTGTTTTTCACCAAGTCAGGACGACGCAGATATATGTTCATCAGAGCCTCATCAATAGCATCCGTTACCTCATCGCCTGTCTGAGGTGAAAGCGACAACTGCTTGTTCGCACTAGAATGATAAAAAGTGGTAGGAGCAAACAGACGGAAATAGCGACCATCAGACATTTCGGTTTTCAACTGGGCATTCACCTGATGCAACGAGTCTAACTGACGACGAAGCAGCGTGAGTGAGTCGATGTAATCCTTGACTACCTGAGCGGTATCAGGTTCTACCACTTGTTGCTGCTTTTTACGACGTTGAGCTGATGCGTCAACAGATGACAGCACGACCAATACTAAGAATATAATATATCTGTATTTCATAATCGACTGCAAAGATACAAATAAAATCTATAATATTTTGTTTTTTGCTCGTTTATTTGTACCTTTGCACCTTGTAAATTAATAAATAGGTGTAAAATGAACAAAGATACAATTATCGGTTTCGTTCTCATTGCCGTAGTGCTGATTGGTTTCAGCTGGTATAATCAACCATCCGCAGAAGAGATAGAAGCTGCACGTGTACAGGATTCCATTGAGTCTGTTATGAAAGAGAAAGCTGTTCAAGAGCAGAAAATTGCTCAGGAGAAACAGCAAGTCGCAGCTGACTCCGCTGCATTAAACGACACCACCGCCCTCTTCCATCAGGCCATGAACGGTACTTCACAGAAGGTAGTACTCAAAAATTCCAAGTTGGAATTAACCCTTGACACCAAAGGTGGTGTTATCAAGAAAGCCGTCATCAAGAATTTCAAGAGTATTGATGGCAAGCAGGACGTAACCCTGTTTGACGAGAAAGACCAGAACTTGAACTTCATGTTGGCAGGCAAGCAGGACAATATTGTTACTGCCGACTTGTTCTTTACTCCTTCCGAACAGACTGACTCAACCGTTACGATGACAGCTGTTGCAGGAAACGGAGGAGAAATCAGTATGAAATACCGATTAGGAAAGGACTATCTGCTCAACCTGTCTTTACAGACCAAGGGACTGAGCAACCTCTTTGCTCCTTCCTATAAGGAAATGGAGATTGAGTGGAACGACCATTGCCGTCAGCAGGAGAAAGGTTTCTCGTTTGAGAGTCGCTATACCTCTTTATATTATAAGGAGACAAAAAGTGGTAGCACTGACAAGTTGAGCGAGTCTTCCGATAAGAAAGAAACCATAGAGGAAGAACTCGACTGGATAGCTTTCCGCAACCAGTTCTTCAGCGTTGCGCTGATTTCAAAGGACAACTTTGCAGCCAACAGTACTCTTTCTACCGTTCAAGACGAGAAAGGCTCTGGTTATCTGAAATACTTCGATGCCAAACTGAAGACTGCTTTCGATCCCACGGGTGCCAAGCCTTCTGAGTTTGAGATGTATATTGGTCCTAATAATTTCCGACTGATTAAAGCTGTTGAGGAACAGAGCACCTTTGGCAAAGATCTCGACCTGGAGCAACTGGTTGACCTGGGTTGGTGGTTGTTGCGTTGGATTAACCGTTGGTTCACGCTTTATGTCTTCGACTGGCTGACAGGTTTGGGTCTTAACATGGGTATCGTACTGATTCTGATTACCATCCTGTTAAAGGTCATTACCTTCCCTATGGTGAAGAAGAGCTACATGTCCAGTGCCAAGATGCGTGTGCTGAAGCCCAAATTCGACGAAGCTACCAAGCAGTATGACAAGCCTGAGGACCAGATGAAGAAACAGCAGGAGATGATGTCGCTCTATTCCAAGTATGGTGTGTCACCTCTTTCTGGCTGCCTTCCCATGATTATCCAAATGCCTATCTGGTTGGCCATGTTCTTCTTCGTTCCAAATGCCATCCAATTACGTGGTGAATCCTTCCTTTGGATGAGCGACTTGTCAACCTACGACCCAATTCTGGAATGGGGAACAAATATCTGGGGCATTGGCGACCACCTGTCACTGACCTGTATCCTGTTCTGTGGAGCCCAGTTGGTTTACACCTGGTTCTCTATGCAGCAGCAGAAAGACCAGATGGTGGGTGCACAGGCTGAGCAGATGAAGATGATGCAATGGATGATGTACATCATGCCACTCATGTTCTTCTTCATCTTCAACGACTACTCTTCTGGTCTGAACTTCTACTATTTCATCTCACTGTTCATGTCGGCAGCTATCATGTGGACACTGCGTAAGACAACAAATGATGAGAAATTGCTGGCTATTCTGGAAGCTAACTACCAGGCCAACAAGAATAACCCCAAGAAGCAAAGTGGACTGGCTGCCCGTTTGGAAGCGCTGCAGAAACAGGCTGATGAGATGCAGCGTCAGCGTAAAAAATAAAGGCAAAAGATGAAAATTGGATTTGATAACGAAAAGTATCTTAAGATACAGTCAGAGCACATCCGCGAACGCATAGCACAGTTTGACGGAAAGCTCTACCTTGAGTTAGGCGGAAAATTGTTCGACGACCATCACGCCAGTCGTGTGTTGCCAGGCTTCAAGCCCGACTCTAAACTCAGAATGTTTGCCCAGTTGCGCGACCAGTTGGAGATTGTCATCGTGGTCAGTGCAGAGGATATTGAGAAGAATAAAGTACGTGCCGACCTCGGTATCACCTATGATGAGGATGTTTTGCGACTGCGCGACGAGTTTATGCAGCGCGACTTCATGGTAGGCTCCGTTGTCATCACCCACTATAACGGTCAGCGTGCTGCCGATCAGTTCCGCCATCGTCTGGAACGTATGGGCATCAAATCGTATTTCCACTATCTGATTGATGGTTATCCCCATAATGTGGAACTGATTGCCTCGGATGAAGGTTTTGGAAAGAACGACTATGTGGAGACCACTCGTGAGCTGGTTATTGTGACTGCTCCTGGTCCTGGTTCTGGTAAGATGGCTGTCTGCCTATCTCAGTTGTACAACGAGAACAAGCGTGGCATCCGTGCCGGTTATGCCAAGTTTGAGACGTTCCCTGTATGGAACCTTCCCTTGAAACATCCTGTCAACATTGCCTACGAGGCTGCTACCGCCGACTTGAACGATGTGAACATGATTGACCCATTCCATCTGGAAGCATACGACAAGATTGCAGTCAACTACAATCGAGACATCGAGATATTCCCTGTGCTTAATGCCTTGTTCGAGGGCATTTATGGAGAGAATCCCTACAAATCTCCAACGGACATGGGCGTCAACATGGTTGGATTCTGCATCAGCAACGATGAGGCTTGCTGCAATGCCAGTCGCGAGGAGATTATCCGCCGTTACTACGATGCCACTAACAAGTTGGCCGATGGTGCCGATAATGAGAATGAGGTTCACAAGATACAGTTGCTGTTCAATCAGGCCAAGATTACAACCGCCTATCGTCGTGTTACCGTAGCTGCTGCTGCAAAACAAGAGTTGAGCGAGCAGACAGCTGCTGCCATTGAATTGTCTGACGGAACCATTATCACAGCAAAATCGTCACCTCTTTTAGGTTGCTCTGCAGCTTTGTTGCTCAATGCCACCAAACATCTGGCAGGCATCGACCATGAGGCGAAGCTCATTCCTCAGTCAATGATTGAGCCTATCCAGAAGACGAAGATTGAATATCTGGGAGGCAAGAATCCCCGTCTGCATACGGATGAGATATTGGTAGCTCTCAGCGTACTTTCAGAAAACGATGACCTTTGTCGTCGTGCTTTGGAGCAATTACCTAAGTTGCGTGACTGTCAAGTTCACTCAACGGTGATGCTCAGCGAGGTAGACCGCAAGATTTTCAAGAAGCTGGGATGCGGTCTGACCTGCGACCCCGTCAGAAAGAAGTCATAAGAATGCACCTCTAACCTACTTATACTCATATGAAAAGACTAATTATCCTGGCTGTCGCTGTACTGACGGTACTTGGCAGCGTAAATGCAGAAGACAACGTGAACATCGGAAAGAGTAATATCAAACTGAAAAGTCGCATGATGACTCCTGAAGCCCTGTGGGCTATGGGACGCATCGGAACTGTAGAGGCTTCGCCCAATGGTCAACAGATAGTCTATCAGGTAGGCTACTACAGTGTCAAGCAGAACAAGAGCCATCAGGTCATCTGCATCATGAATGCAGACGGAAGCAACAATCGTCAGTTGACAACCAGCAGCAAGAGCGAAACCGATCCTACATGGCTGGATGCTGAAAGAATTGCCTATCTGAGTGGTGGTGAGGTTTGGATGATGAAGGCCGATGGTTCTGACCGTAAGCAGTTGAGCAAGACGGATGGACAGGTGGAAGGTTTCAAGTTCTCGCCCGACCGTCAGAAGGTCATCATCATCAAGTCGATGCCTTTCCATGAGGTTATCAAGAAAAATCCCGACGACCTGCCCAAAGCCACTGGTCGCAGGGTTACCGACCTGATGTATCGCCACTGGGACCACTATGTGGAAAGCATCCAGCATCCCTATCTGGCGAAATTAGAAATGAGAAATGAGAACCAAAGGTCGACGGCCGAAGGGGAAGTCAAATTAGAAATGATTTCCCAGGATATGGTTGACATTCTAGAGGGCGAACCCTACGAATGCCCAATGGAACCGTTCGGCGGTACTGAACAGTTGGCTTGGAGTCCTGACTCAAAGACCATCGCATATACTTGTCGCAAGAAGGTGGGCATCAACTATGCCACCTCTACTGACTCTGACATCTATCTATATAATATAGGTACGCGCGAGACCAAGAACCTTTGCAAGCCCGAAGGGTATGTTGCTCCCAAGAGTGACCCTTCACACACCAAGGCTGATCAGGCTGTTAACAAGAATACTGTTCGCGAGAATCCTGGCTACGACCAGAATCCCCAGTTCTCACCTGATGGCAAATACATTGCTTGGCAGTCAATGGCCCGTGATGGCTATGAGGCCGATCTCAACCGTCTGTGCATCTATTCATTGGAAACTGGCAAGAAGCATTATCTTAATTGGAAGAGTGATGTAGAAGCTTTCTGCTGGGCACCCGCCAATGGCAAGAAAATGAAGGTCACCGATCCGCAGTTCTATTTCCTCAGCGTATGGCATGGTTGCTGCAACATGTACACGGCCAATCAGAAAGGTGAGGTAACACAACTGACAGAGACTTGGGACGACTGGACTAGCATTCAGATGGCAAACAACGGACAGCGCATCCTGGCTACCCGTCAGAGCCTTTCTACTCCTACCGACATTTACATGGTATCACCTAAAATAAAGAAAGGTACTGTAGTCAACGGTTCTGCTGACATTACCCAGCTCTCGTTCGAGAACAAACACATTCTCGACCAGCTGACCTTTGGTAAGATGCAGCAATACTGGGTACCCACGACAGATGGCAAGAAGGAATTGGTTTGGGTTATGTTGCCTGCTAACTATGAGGAAGGCAAGAAGTACCCCACCCTGCTCTTCTGCGAAGGTGGTCCTCAGTCGCCTGTTTCACAGTTCTGGAGCTATCGCTGGAACTTCCAGATGATGGCCGCCAACGGCTATGTTGTAGTGGCTCCTAACCGTCACGGTCTGCCTGGTTTCGGACAAGAGTGGAAGGAAGAAATCTCTGGCGATTGGACAGGTCAGTGCATGGACGACTATCTTGCAGCCATCGACTTCGCAGCTGATTCACTGCCCTTCGTTGACAAGAATCGTCTGGGTGCTGTCGGTGCTTCGTTTGGTGGCTTCAGCGTTTACTATCTCGCAGGTCATCACAACAAGCGTTTCAAGGCTTTCATCTCTCACGATGGTGCCTTCAACCTTGAGTCAATGTACACAGACACTGAGGAGGTCTTCTTCTCTAACTGGGAATATGACGATGCCTATTGGAACAAGAATCGCACCGCTCGTGCTGCCAAGACTTACGAGAACTCACCTCACAAGTTTGTGGACCAGTGGGACACCCCTATTCTCTGCATTCATGGTGAGAAAGACTATCGTATCGTCTATAACCAAGGTATGGGTGCCTTCAATGCTGCCCGTCTGCGTGGTATTCCTGCAGAGTTACTCATCTTCCCCGACGAGAACCACTGGGTATTGAAACCCCAGAATGGTATTCTGTGGCAACGTACTTTCTTCGACTGGTTAGACCGTTGGTTAAAAGACTAAAGAACAAATACGAACAGAAAATATGAATGCGTAGCTGATTGGCTACGCATTCATATTTTCCGATTATTCGAAAGTGAATATGTTGATGAACCCTGTAAGTTTGAACACATCCTTGATGTCCTCATTCACATGGCGCATCACCACACTACGTCCACTTGCCTTGGCACCCTTCAGGATAGACAACAGTATGCGCAATCCACTCGAGGCAATATATTCCAGTTTTGCACAGTCAAGGATGATATCCTTATCCTGTTCAGAATAGAGCGGACTCAAAACCTTTTCTACCTCCACTGCAGCAGTGGTATCCATTTCTCCATCTAATGTGACGACTACTTTGCCGTCCACTTCTTTCATGTTAATTTTCATACGTTTCTTATTTTACTTATTATAGTTTATCCTTAATGTCAGCACATTACTGTTTCCCTCACGTTCATAATTGATAGAGTCCATCAGTTCGCGCACCAGCAGGAGGCCCAGTCCACCAATCGGACGTTCTTCCGCAGTCAGTGACACATCAGCCTTTTCCTTCTGGGTGGGGTCAAATGGCTTTCCTTGGTCTGTAATGATTATCTTCAAGCGATTGCTATCAGCCTTTGCTGCCACGGTGACATTGCCCTTCTTTCCTTCTGGATAGGCATATTCCATCACGTTGACTACAGCTTCCTCCACAGCCAATCGAATCTTGCGGGTCATCTTCTCGTCCAGCGATAGCGCACCACACACCTTCTTTATGAAGTTATTCAAATCACGGATTTCTTTGAGGTCGCTATTGAGCACAATGCTCTCGTCCAAAATATATGCGTTTTCAGGACGATGATATCTAATGGCAAGCATCGTCAAGTCATCGCTCTGTTCTGCACCTTGGACAAAGGTCTTCTCCGTTTCTTGCATATGCTCAACCAGTGCCTGACAAGACTCTATCTCCACAAGCGTTTCCATCACTCGCTCCAGTCTGAACACTTCATGCTGTTTATTCATGGCCTCTGTCAGTCCGTCTGTATAAAGGAATAGTGTTGTTCCATTCTCCAGTTGAGTTTCCTGCGTCTCATACTTCACGTCATCAAACACGCCCAATGGCAGATGCGGGTTGGCATCTAAGGAGCCCTGCCCAACGATAATAGGACGGTCGTGACCGGCATTACAATAGCGCAGACGTCCCGTTGGCAAGTCCAACACTCCAACAAAGAACGTGATAAACATGTTCGACTCGTTATGATGGCAAAACACTTCATTCAGCGATACCATGATATGGGCAGGATTGTTGCCCCTGGACATTAAGCTACGAAACAGCGAAAGAACCTGTGCCATTACCATCGCAGACGGCACACCCTTTCCTGATACATCGCCAATGCAGAAGAATAGTTTTTCGTCACGAATAAAGAAGTCGAACAGGTCACCTCCCACTTCACGGGCTGGCAGCAGCATTCCATAAATATCTATATCATTCCGTTCAGGGAATGGCGGGAACACCTTCGGCAACATGGACTGCTGTATCTGTTGTGCGATATGCAGTTCACTGCCTATACGTTCCTGTTTCATGTCAGCCTGATGCAGGCGATATATATTACGGTACGAACGATGCACGATAAAGCCTAATAGGAAGAAACCAACCAGCATCAACAATGAGATATAGATTCTGAGCGCATCCAACTGACCATACACCTCCTTGTCATAGCCTACCAACGCCAATGTCCAATGGGGCGCCGCCTCCATGCGCAACGTGTAGATATAGCCTTTATCCTTAATCTCCCTGTCGTAAAACTCTATCACGCTGACACGCTCGTTGAAGGTAGGTTCCCGTTCAATGGTGCTGTCGTTAATCAGCGATATCACTTTGTTTCTACGCTCCACACTTACCCTCTTTTCTGGCGGGCCACCCACCAGTTTTCCTGTTCTCGTCAGGAACAAGTCGAATGACGATGGATTATATCGTGTGGCATTCAGCGTGTCGCCCAACCATTCCAACGATATATCCAGTCCGCAAACAGCTATCAGTTCACCGTTCTTGTTCAGCAACGGGAAAGAATAGGTGGTCAACGACATTACACCCGATGCATTCTTATATTCATAAGGATCACTCCATAATGGCTTCAATTCTCTCTGTATTCTCTTGTAAGCAGGATGCTGTGTATAGTCGTGTCCATTCTTTCCACCCAGTTGTTCCTTTATCAAGCGACCATCCTCTTCATATACATAAGGCTCATACAAACGTCCTTTCTCAGGATAATAGTAGGGCACAAAGCAAAGGAATCCACCCACTATCTTATCATCGTCATTAGCACGAACAATACGAGTCAGTACGTTGTAGAGCGAGTCAGGTTTGTGCAGGTTATGCTCCACATCCCATAAATGGTCTCGCATCATCTGCTCCGTAGAATTCAGAACCTGCCTCAATGAATAAGCCTTATAGTTCAGCACAGTCAGCACACGCTCTTCCGTTTCTTCTTCCAACAAGCCATGCGCATAATAGTATTGCAGGGCAGATACCAATTCCAACAAAAGAGCTGATACGACAATCAGACTCAAATTGCGCCATCCGCCACGCGAAATCATTCGCATTATCAAGTTGTCTTTGTGCTTCTGTTTCATCATTGATTCGCATTAGTGAGGGCAAAGATACAAATAAAATAAGAATTAAGAATTAAGAATAAGAATAATTTTGTACCTTTAACTGCGTTGAAGGCATTTTCGCTCGGAAATGCTCAAATATATTTGGCATTTCACTCACTTATTTGTACCTTTGCAATCAAATTTCGAAAATCAAATAAATATTTAAGATGACTCAAGCAATTCAGAAAACTTTGAGAGACTCAGCAGCCATGCGCTGGACAGCCCTTTTGCTGTTAGCAATGGCCATGTTCTGTTCATACATCTTTATGGACATTCTCTCTCCTATCAAGGACCTCATGCAGGAAACCCGCGGATGGGATTCTACCGCCTTCGGCACCATGCAGGGTTCCGAGGTGTTCCTCAACGTATTTGTCTTCTTCCTCATCTTTGCAGGTATCATCCTCGACAAGATGGGTGTCCGCTTCACTGCCGTGCTCTCTGCAGCTGTTATGCTGGTGGGAGCCTGCGTCAAGTGGTATGCTGTCAGCGATTCATTCATTGGCAGTGGACTGGAGACTTGGTTTAACAACAACCTCAACTACATCCCTGGCTTCGACGAACTAGGTGTTTCTCCTTTCTACGAGGGCATGCCTGCCTCAGCCAAGTTTGCAGCCTGTGGCTTCATGATTTTCGGCTGTGGTTGCGAGATGGCAGGTATCACCGTTTCCAGAGGTATCGTGAAGTGGTTCAAGGGTCGTGAGATGGCTCTGGCTATGGGTTCAGAGATGGCTCTGGCTCGTCTGGGTGTAGCCACCTGTATGATTTTCTCGCCCTTCTTTGCCCGTTTAGGTGGTGTGGTCAGCGTTAGCCGTAGCGTAGCCTTTGGTGTGGTACTGATGTGTATTGCACTCATCATGACCATTGTCTATTTCTTCATGGATCAGAAACTTGATGCACAGACGGGTGAGGCTGAGGAGAAGGACGACCCCTTCAAGGTCAGCGACATTGGTAAGATTCTCAGCGACAGCGGTTTCTGGATTGTCGCCCTGCTCTGCGTGCTTTACTATTCAGCCATCTTCCCCTTCCAGAAGTATGCTGTTAACATGCTCCAGTGCAACCTGACGCTTACCCTTCCTGATGCCGATTCTTTCTGGGCACAACCCGATGTTACCATCGTCCAGTATGTTATCATGCTCATCGTGGCTGCTACTGGCTTTGCCTCTAATTTCCAGAAAAAAAGTGCCAGCAAGTATGGTTTGCTAGCTATAAGCATCATTGCCCTTATCACCTATTGTTATATGGGCTATATGCGTCAGTCTGCAGAGTCTATCTTTGCCGTATTCCCCTTGCTGGCTGTGCTCATCACCCCTATTCTGGGCAGCTATCTCGACCATCATGGCAAGGCAGCTACTATGCTCGTTCTGGGCTCATTGCTGCTCATTGGTTGTCACCTCACCTTCGCCTTTGTTCTTCCTATGTTCAAGGGTAATGCTGTGGGAGGCATCATCATTGCCTATGCCACCATTCTGGTGCTGGGTGCCTCTTTCTCTTTAGTACCCGCTTCGCTGTGGCCCTCAGTGCCTAAGCTCGTTGATGCTAAGGTCATTGGTTCAGCTTATGCCCTTATCTTCTGGATTCAGAACATCGGTCTGTGGTTGTTCCCCCTGCTCATCGGCAAGGTGCTTGATGCCACCAACCCAGGAGTCACCGATCCCACGCAGTTCGACTATACCGCACCACTCGTCATGCTCGCCTCACTGGGTGTAGCTGCCTTGTTGCTCGGTCTGTTGCTGAAGGTGGTTGACAAGAAGAAAGGTATCGGACTCGAAGAGCCCAATATCAAAGCATAATCATCAAATGCAAAACAAAATAAGAATCGCTACCATCCGCTGATAGCGATTCTTTTGTTTGAGCGTCGATTCACTACCTTTAGTCCGTCCTTACGGACTGCCAGTCCGAACGGGACGGACTGAGAGTTCGTTCACTACAGACTACAAATTTGTATTAGTCGGAAAAGAAGAAACATTTAATAGGAATAAGGGGCCCTTATTGGGCAATAACCAACCCTTATTGGGCAATAACCAACCAGTTTTTTGACGTTCGGCATAAAAACAAAATACTCCGAAAGTAACAAAAAATACTTTCGGACTATTTTTATTTCTATTCGGAGTAATTGAAATTACTTCCGGAGAATTGGCACTTTCCTGAAGAAAGAGAAAAACCTCCCCGCGCTCCATCGCGAAGCACGGATACTTTTGAAGCTTATGATTCTTACTTATGAGATCTTATTGATTATTGCACAGGGGGAAGTCCCCCTGTGAGCCACATAGTAATTTATTAATCCATACCCAACACATAAAAACATGAAGTCGTGAAGAAATTACGAACATACGGGATTAAAGCCAAACACTTTGGCAATTTGAGAGGATGCATTCCAAATTTAGTCTCATAATGGGGATTAATGAGCCAAAGGGTTCGATCTGCAATAGTGAACTTGCCAATGCTTTTCAGTATATTCTCAAATATCTCTATCGATGTCTTTGTTTCCTTTATGGACAATATTTCTTTAATGCAGGCATCATCCTCTGCACATGCTTTCAGAAGCAAACGGAACAATGCTTTGGGCAAGAGATGGACAAACGGTAAATGGCTTATGACCTTGCTTCTGCATATCTGCTGATGTCCACCAAAAGGCATCTGCCATGCAGGAAACGACATAAAGACAATGCCATTCTTTGCGAGGAACTGGGGCAGTAACGAAAGAAAACGCTTTTTTTCACCGATGTGCTCAATCACATCATGGCAGATGATGACGTCGAACGTGCCATACAGTTCTTCAAGTAAGAATACATCCGATGCAAGGAAGTCGCCTTTCGCATTGCAATCTGTAAAGAACTTCTGTGCATCTGCAATTCTTCTTTCAGAGATGTCCACTCCTAACGTATAGTACCCCATTTGGGCAAAAGGGAGCAGGTTGCCGCCGTCTCCGCAGCCTATCTCTAGTATGCGACTGTCCTGTCCAAGCTGTTTGAATTGCTTGATATATGGAATAAAGTATTTTTGGCTGGTCTGGGCCAGTTCGTGGAAATAGAGTTTCCTGTTTTTGTGACGTTCTTGCATATCCTATTAACAATGTTTGAGTTAAAAATAAAACTGTCTGCAAAGTTATGGTATTATTTCGCAAGAAATGATAGCCGGCCATGGAAACGTAAGTATCGTAAATAGCTAAAATACAAATAATTATAATATGGAAGAATACTGTTATATGGAATAAATTGGATGGGGGTATGGAAAGAAAAGAATAACAGGTAAGCGAATTCGCTTACCTGTTGTACAGAACTCCTTGTTTCCCAGTTTACAAAGAGTCAGTTCAGCTTGCGAAAGTTTGTTTCACTTTACAAGAACCTTACGCCCATTAACGATATTCAATCCCTTTTGTAATAAAAAGAAACGTTGGCCTTGAAGGTTGTAGATAACGTCTTTTTCCTCAAGCTTCTTATTTATTACTTCTATAATTCCTGTTGTTTTAGCATCGAATTGTCCAGTGAATGACTCAAAGCTATTCTCTATAGTTACGGTATAACGGTCTTTGGGGTAGTCAGAGATATCAATGCTGAGGGCCACGATGTTACCTGCGTTGATGGTTTTCTCGTAGATGGCTTTACCTGATTCGTCAGTTATGCGTATCATGTAGGCTTCGTCAAGCGGGTCGAGGTTGATACCTAACTGTTGGTTGTTGTATTCACCATATAGTGGTTGCTCAGCACTTCTCTTCATCGGTGCTTTAGGCTTTGTCTTGATGATATGGGTGAAGTCTAAGCGTTGCTTGGGTGCGTTCAATCTTTCAGGTGTAGCTCCATCCTTATATTCGTCGTTAAGGTAGATAACTTCATCACCAACAGAACATGACATCAGGAACTGCGGATCACTTTCATTTTCAGGATATACATTTCTGAGCGGACCGTCAATACCTCCGACACCTTCCAACCAAGTAGTAATGTAATTATCTTGGCCACGAATCATAATATCTCTATAAACGCCCTTAAAGCCTTTTAATCCTCCAGTCTGCTTCGGCCCTACAATATAAGAAGGTTGATAACTATTGAGAATCAAGGTGTCGTTGGCTTCAAGAGAGAAATCATACAACATCTCCATACCCTGTGTTCCCTCTCTGCAAACATACACTTTCTTGTCCTCTTCGTACCAAGCTCCTACTTTGCTCAGGGAAGGTAGCTGTGCCCAATAATCATAATACGTACTATTTGGACAATCTGGGCTAACATACCGCTGGCACATCATCTGCTTGCAGGTCTTTCCACCGATGACGGTATCGCCATCGAAATAATAGTAAGCAACATATTTCACTGGATTACCAGAGTCTTTACCTCCCACCTTCCAAATCTTACCGTCTTCAACAAATGGGCGATAGGCTACCTGTGGTGTCATAGTCAATGATACCAGCATACATGTAATAAGTAGTAATGTTCTTTTCATATTTGTCTTTTTACTTTTTCCTTTATCTGGTAAGTATTTGCTCCAGCGTAACATCGGGATTACTTTCTCCAAACACGTCCTTCTTCAGTTTAAGCTTACGATGCTGAACGGCAGAGATGGAGATGCAGTAGATGTTGCCGATGTTGCGATTGCTAATGCCCAGACGCGTGAGCAGACATAGGTGGATGTCGTCTTCCTGCATGTTGGGGTACTGCTCGCGAAGTTTGGCAAAGCGGTTGTTGTCGATGGCATCAAGTGTACGCTCTATCTCGCTCCACTCGTGCGGACTGAGATAAATGAGCGAATCGCTGCGCTGGTTGAGTTTCTTCATTATCTCCGTACGTTCGAGAATGAAGGTTTGTAGGAATGTTATCACTTCGTTAGCCTGATGTAGTTGAGCCTTCTGGTGCTTTGCCTCCTGCAGGAGTTGTTGTTTCTCTTGGCGTTGTGCCTGCATCCTATATCGAATTACCAGCATCATCGCTGAAATGACAATAAGCGATGCAATAATACCAATAAATAATGTACGTGCGTACATTTGTGAACGGTACTCCAGTCGCTGGTTCTCCATTTCCTGTCGCAGCGTCTCTTGATAGTACTCATCTTTCTGCTCAAGAGCCTTATAATAGATGTCTTCCACTTTGTCGAAAGCTTCAGCCACGCTGTCTTCCACTTGTGTGGCCCCCATACGTCGAAGCGCAATCTTAGCGAGATTGCTCTGTACAATGTATGCTAGATGGACATCATCGCCAGGATGAATCTTCCGATAGACGGTTTCTGCTGAATCGAGCATGTTGAGGCTGAGGTAACTGCGAGCGATCACCTGTTGTGTGCCAGATTGTAGTTCGTCAGTCGCCACAGCTTCTGCCTGATGAGCATAGTCTAGTGCCTGACGATAGTCTTCTTTGGCCCATGCGATGTTCGCAAGACTAGTAAGCGTCTGGCACATCATGTCGTTCATTTGGTTTTTCTTGGCTATATCGTATGCCTGATGAACATAGTTGAGCGCCTCGTTGAATGACCCCTCGTTGATAAAAGCTAATTGTGCTGCGAAGGTGCCTGCATAGTCGAGCAGGATAACATAATTGTGCTCATCGTCAGGATGCTGTTCGTAGATTGTCAGGGCTTGCTTCATCAGTCGCAAGGCCTCCTCAGGGTTGCTCTGCGACAAAGCCTCTGCCAATCGTTGGTATGCAATATAATCGGTGTGCCAATCTTTAGAAACTTCAGCCAAATGGATTGTCTTTCGCAGCAGAGTCTCACCCTGTCGGATGCTATCGTTAGCCAAAGCTGCCTCCGCTTCTGCCAGACAACTTACTGCTGTCTGTGAATTGGGGTTCTGCTGACTGCAAGCCATCAGCAAAACGATTAAAAAGAATATATACAACGTCTTTGTCTGCATAGTTGTTGATTTTGATGCAAAGTTACAACTATTTCTCTTACGTTGTATCAGATGCTCATGGAAAATAAGAAAAACGGAATAAGGCTGAAGTGTCTATAAATCAATAGGTTATATTTTTTGCACATTGTGTTCTATGGAAAATATTTGGTTTGGGTATGGAAAGAAAGACTTGACGTTTTCATCTTTTCATTTGGAAATAGTATCATCACACCGTGCCAGCATAGTGTGATATGAGTAGGCTCTTAATTGAAAATGGAGAATTAAAAAGACACTCACCATACTCACCCAAGTGGCCAGAAAAGCCTATGTACACTGGGACTCTCGCGGGTGAGTATGGTGAGTATCTTTTGAAATTCTCTATTTGGATTCTGAATTCTTGTCCTTACGACTCTTTAGCTCATCGATATAGCCCGCAGTCACGATACCAGAAGGCAGGGCGATGATGGCAATGCCCACCATAGACGAAATGATGCTGATGACACGACCGATATTTGATATGGGATACAGGTCGCCGTAACCTACAGTGGTAAGTGTACAAGCTGCCCAATAGAAAGCATCGAAGAAAGTAGTGAAGAGATATTCACCCGTTTCAGGATTGATGTCTTCCTCAGCATTGAACATGATAAGGGCTGTGATGAAGATATAGAATATGGCCAATGAGAATACGGTCCAGAGAATTCGGCTCTGGCGACGAATCACGGCAATGATAATCTCCAAGGGCTCATAATAGCGAATAATCTTGATGACGCGAAGCAAGCGGAGCAGGCGCGACACACGAGCCACCTTGAAGGTGGGACTGAGCATATTGAAGGTTGGCAAGATAGACAACAAGTCGATAATGGCCATAGGGGTGAAGGGGTAAATCAGGAATGCCAAAACCCGATTGTGCTTGTAAGGCACGTCGGCAGTTATCCATCGAAGCAGATAATCAATGATGAAGCAGAACCCTGAGAATAAGTCGAAATAGAAAAATACCATGTGATGTCCCCTGAACATCAAAGGCAGAATGCCAATGACGATAGCAGACAGCATGGTCCAGTCGTACAGACGAGAATAGATGCTCTCATTCCTCGGTTCTATTATTTCCCTGATTTGTTCCCTTACAGTCATAAGCAATGTTTTGAATACGTTGCAAAGATAGGAAAAAAAAATAATAAATTGTGTTTTGTAGGCAAAAAAAGAAGAAAACTCATCAAAAGGGACTCTACTGGAAACGCACAACCAAAGGAAGATGGTCGCTGAAGCCACGCTGATAGCGCAGGCCATTAAAGGTGCGAAGGGGTTTTACACCACCATATTTCTTGTCTTCCTGAAGAAGGAAGGGAGCGTCGTTGACATAGGTCTGCGAGACGGAATCGCACAGGGCACGAGAAACCAACACATGGTCAATGCTGCGCCACTGACCTTCGTAACGGTAGGTACCCATTGCGCCATGAGTGCCTTGGGCTTGGTGGGTCATGTTATGGAGCCCATTTTCCTGCAAGAACAGGAGGGAAGGACTATCGGCATAGTCGTTAAAGTCGCCAGCCACAATAACCTTGGCATCATTGGGTAAAAGACGGATGGCTTCCACAAGGCGTTGCATCACCAACAAACGATTGGGACGAGTGGCTTTCTCGCCTCCAAAACGACTGGGAGCATGGACAACAAAGACGTGCAGGGTGTCGCCACTTATCACTTCGCCCTGCACATAGAGGATGTCGCGAGTGGGGCGCATATCCTCCAAGGGAATGACACGCAAATAGTCGTAGCAAATGGGACGGAAGGAAAGGGGTTGATAGAGCAATGCCACATCAATGCCTCGCAGGTCGGGCGACTGGGTCATGAGGTATTCATAGCCTGCACCACGCAACAGCGAACGACGGGTGAGGTCGAAAAGGCACGAATCGTTCTCCACCTCAACGAGTGCCACAAGGTCGGGTACTCCTTGTTGTTGACAAGAAAGAATCTCCTGTCCGATATTGTTCAGTTTACGCCAATAGCGCCCTGGCGTCCACTTTCGTTGCCCCTCTGGTGTCCACTCCATATCCTGCTTTAGTGAATCGTGGCGACAATCGAATAGATTTTCGCAATTCAACTCGACAAGCGACAAGAAGCCAGAAAGTAATAGACTAAGAATCATTTACGCCTGAAGATTCTCCACCCGATGGAAGCTATAAAGATGCTCATCAGTGGCGAGAGATAGTTAAAGAAACAATAGGGAAGATAGGTCAGGGTGGCAACACCAAGCACAGTGCTTTGCGTAAGTCCACAGGTGTTCCAAGGCACAAGAACGGAGGTAACGGTAGCACCATCCTCGCAGGAACGACTTAACAATCGGGGCTCATAGCCCAACTTTTGGAAAGTATCCTTAAACATCGAGCTGGAAAGCATGATGGAAAGGTACTGATCAGCAGTGGCGATGTTGCAGAAAATAGCAGTACCCACAGTAGAGGCTACGAGTGAGGCTGCGCCCTTGGCAAAGCGAAGCACAAGGCGCATCAAGTCTTGCAACTGACCCGTAGCTGTCAGGGCTCCTCCGAAGGTCTGGGCACAGATGATGAGCCAGATGGTAGGCATCATGCCCGACATACCACTGGTATGTACCAATTCGTTGAGTACCGCATTGCCAGTCTCGATATCCGTGCTGCCATAGCAAATACGCATCATACCTTCGTACATATCCACATAAGGCAGTCCTGTTGATTTGCTTGAAATGGCTGCAACCAAATCAGACTGTACCAGCAAGGCCACAACGACAGCCAGAAGGATTGCCAGGAAAAGCACCACCATCGAAGGCCAGCGACGTGAAATCATGACGCCCGTCAACACAGGTACGATGAGTAACCAAGGAGAAATAACGAAGGTGTGCTGCAGGCCCTCCATAAACGCATTGACGGAGCCATGTCCAGACACATCCATCGTGAATCCTGCAATCAGAAAGATGGTAAGTGAGATGCAGAACGTAGGCACCGTGGTGTAGAGCATATAGCGGATATGCGTAAACAGAGGGGTGCCAGACACACTGGAAGCCAACACAGTGGTATCGGAAAGTGGCGAGAGCTTGTCGCCAAAATAAGCACCCGTAATGATAGAGCCTGCTATCCATCCATCGTCGAACCCGTGTGCCTTGCCAATGCCCATCAGGGCAAGACCGATAGTGGCAACGGTAGTCCACGACGAGCCAATCATCAAGCTAACCAATGCGCAAAGCAGACTGCTGCTGACGAGGAACACCTCAGGACGAATAATCTGCATACCATAATAAATCATGGTGGGCACAATGCCTGAGACCATCCACGTGCCTCCAATGGCACCAATAAGCAAGAGGATAATGATGGCTGGCGTACAGCTGGCTATCTTATCGGTAACCTCCTTCTCCAGATTCTCCCATTTCAGGCGCTTCGAGAAATGACCCACCAGCACGCTGACAGCAGAAGCTACCATCAGCGAGACCTGTGAGGCACCATCTAATGTTGCGTTACCGAAGACGGTAACGCAACACGTGATGAGTACGATGAGTACCAGAAAGGGGATAAAACTCACCTTATACTTTATTTATAATATACCTATTTATTAATTAGCAAACCTTCTCGAGGCGCTTCATCATAGCAAACATGAAGATAGCTGCTACGAGACAAACACCCAGGAAGACGCTCCAGCAAATCCAAAGGGGAACAGCACCCCAAAGGAGTCCACCAACAACTACCAACTGATTGCCGATAGCAGTAGCCACAAACCAGCCACCCATCATCATGCCCTTATACTTGGGAGGAGCAACCTTCGATACGAACGAGATGCCCATAGGCGACAGCAACAGCTCGCCAAAGGTCAGCACGAGATAAACAGAGATGAGCAGATTGGGGGTGACATCAGCCACATGGACAGCCATAGGATTGCCATCAGGACCGATCTCTGTCTGAGGCATAGGCAGTCCGAACGAACCAAATGCCATTAGGGCATAGGCCACAGCAGCCACAATCATACCATAGGCAATCTTGCGAGGAGCAGAAGGCTCTTTGCCCTTAGCAGCCAAAGCGCCAAAGATAGCCATGGACACAGGAGTCAGCGCTACCACGTAGAAGGGATTGAACTGCTGGAAGATAGGAGCGGAAACAGGAATCACTTTCTCGCCATCATACTGGAAGAACAGGAAGGCAAGAGCAGCCAAAATAACAATAAGGGAAATGAACTTGCCCTTGCTGGTCTTCGACTGGAACAGGGAGAAGCCTGCATAAACAATGAAGACAATAGCCACCAGATTCCATACATTGAAGCACATAGCCTGAACACCAGAAGCACTATCGGCAGTGAACTCATCAGCAAAATAGGTCAAAGAGAGTCCGTTCTGATGGAAAGCCATCCAGAAGAAGATAACAACTGCAAAGACGAGGCAAAGTGCCACGATGCGCTGTTTGGTTTCTTCCTTAGAGAGCTCTTCTACAGGAGCAGCATCGGCAGCAGCTGCCTTCTTAGTACCACCCTCTGTATGACGGAAGGTAGAACGGAAAATGTAATAGATGGCGATAGACAGGATGAGCGAAGCGCAAGCCACAGCAAACGAGAAGTGGTAGGCATCGTTAGAGCTATAGCCCAACGAGGTCTCTGCATACTCCTTAATCTTAATGGCAGCGGTAGGTGCAAACAAGGCACCGATGTTGATGGCCATGTAGAAAATGGAGAAACCTGAGTCGCGCTTGTCCTTATACTGCGGGTCGTTGTAGAGGTCGCCCACCATGACTTGCAGGTTGCCCTTAAACAGACCTGTACCAAAGCCGATGAGCAACAGAGCTGCCAGCATGACTACCAAAGCCACCGTATCGCCACCCAGGGGTACAGAGAGCAGGAGATAGCCTGCAAACATAATCATAATACCCGTAGTCACCATACGACCGAAGCCGAACTTATCGGCCATGATACCACCGATGAGCGGGAAGAAATACACTAACATGAGGAACGCACTATAGATGGTGCCTGCCAAAGCGGGAGACAGTCCATAGTTGGCTCTCAGGAACAAAGCGAAAACAGCAAGCATGGTGTAGTAACCAAAACGCTCGCCCGTGTTGGCCAATGCCAACGCAAATAGACCTTTCGGTTGATTCTCGAACATAGTTGTAATTATTTTATTTTAGGATTTTTCGTCTTGATGATATCGAACAGGTAGGTCGCTTTGATGACTATCTGTCCGAAGTTAGAGCGTCCGAAGAAGTCGCTCTTTGAATTCTTGAAGATATCGCCCAAGCCATAATAGTAGCGACCTTCCACGATGAAGTGGCCTACTTTAGGATGGGAGAACTCAATGCCACCACCTACAGCAATGCCATAGTCGAACTTACGCTCGACAGCCATCGTATCCTGTGCCACCACCTTTGAAGAGCGGTCTGTCTGAGTATCCAATCCTGGCACAAGGTTGGTCTTGGTGGATTCGTTCATAAAAAGACCTAACTGTGGACCTAATTGGATAAAGCCCTGCAAGCCTTTGCGCTCTCGTCCCCACCCTAATCGAGCCATCAGGGGAATCTGCACATAGGTCATATGGCGCTCATACGACAACGGATTAGTCTTCGCATCATCGCCCTCATAATAAACGGGCTGATTGTCTATGTCCATGATATTCTCTTTCCAACCCGTCTGTGCGATGTTTACCTCAGCAACAATGGCACAGATGCTTTGGAAATATTTCTCACAAGTATAGCGAATGGTAAGACCACCCGTCATGCCTCCCAACTGCTTCTGAGGAACCTCAGGCACAAAGCCTACAGAACTCATCATGTAGCCCCCATTGACACCTATAGCCAAGTCGGTACGATACTCACCTACCTGAGCATAGGAAATGAGAACAGAGAACAGAGAAATGAGAAATAATAGATAAAATCGTTTCATGTGCCTTTAGAAGTTGATAGTTTCCACCTTATTATCATTGGTGTAATGTACAAACAATACAGCACGATTCTGCAATCCTCCATTTCCAATGCGCTCAAAGTGCAGAGGAGTCTGCAAGGGAGTATAGCCCACCATGCCTGCTGCACCGGTGAAGTGAGAGCCATACATGTGGAGCCCCTTCAGCATGAAGAAAGCATGGTCGAAACCTGCCACCGCATAACGCTGATTATAGTTCTGCATGTCCTGATGGAAATTCCAGCGATACTTCAGCTTAATACGGTCTGACCTTGGAGACAATGGATTCATATAATAGGTAGAAGGAACATACACGTCGAACTTGTAGAAATTGTCCAGGTGCTGGCGATTATACATCAGCCATTCGGTATAGCCAAACATCGAAATCAACATGCCTGGGGTGTTCATCACCATACCGTTCAGTTTGGCAAAGGCCACATTCAACTCCTGAGAACGGCTGGTGTTCAGAATGACCACATTGCGCTGACTCATAGAGAAAGCCTTGCGGAACTGTGCCTCACTGGAGCGCAGGTTGGTAATGCTATACTGGATACCGTTTTGTTCCAAACGTCTGCGAAGGGCTGTGGTAAAACTACCCTTCGTACTGGTGGAATCGTTGCAATCGATGAGCACAGGATGACAATCCTTGAAGCGTTCGTAAAAACGCTGCACATAGGCATCATTCAACTGGTTCTGATTCTGATGAGCCTGAAACAGATTGTAATTGTTATAAATCTCTTGCGAATAATTAATGAAAGGAACAAACACCTTGATATCGCGAGCCAAAGCATAGTCGCCCAAGGTCTTTAACTGCTTGGTGTAATAGGGACCGATAATAAGGTCGCGATTGGCAGCATTGGGATCGGACAGCACCTTGCTGATATCGCTTTCATCAGAAACATTCCAAGCTTGCACATCAGTGGAAATACCAATGGATCTCAAACTGTCGCATGCCATGAGCACACCACGATAGTATTCCAACATTCGCTTGCCATCGGTACTCTTATCGTTCAAAGGCAACATCACTCCCACCCTGATTTCGCGCTGACGCAAGTCCTTGTTAGAAGGGGCAACTGGTTGACTGGGCTGACTAGCAGGAGTAGTTTGACTCGTCTGACTATTCTTCGATGGGAAGGGAATCTTAATATAATCGCCCTTCTTGAGCTCGTATCCAGGGGTATTCATCTCCGGATTGGCCTTAATCAGTTCATCAATAGTGATGCCGTTTTCACGAGCTATTCCAAAGATGGTCTCCTTACGCTTTACTTGATGCAGTTCCTTATAGTTCTGCACCTGCGCCAAGGCTGTCTCAACACTCACTGACAACACCGTTAGCAGTAGGAAATATCTCATCATTCTTTTCATCTTCACCTCTTTTTTTTTATTTTTGCGCTACAAAATTACAAAAAAAATGCGGAAGTTCTACTTTTTTCGCTAAATTTGCACAAATATTCGCATATCAACATGGATTTAAGAAAAATATCATGCCTTTTGGTTCTGCTGAGCACCACCTTGATGGTTTTCGCAGGCATAGAGATAAAAGTTACCTATACCGATAATACAGGTACTGAGGTAACCACATCGGAGAACTTCACTTCCGAAGCGCCCCTTGTTACACGCATCAGCTCCAATGCCACGGAGTTGTACGAAGGTGCCTCCATTATATGGCGCATCAGCAACAAGGCATCAGGTGCCGTCGTGACCCGATACGAAGAAGAAACCACGTTTACCTTCACAGAGTCAGGCATTAATAATGTATCCGTTATCGCTCAGCAGAATGGCGAGGCTGTGGACTCTGCCAGTATTGAGATTACCATTACAGAGAGTCATCTGGAAATGCCTAATGCCTTCTCGCCTAACAACGACGGGTACAACGACTTCTATGGGGCGAAAGGCGCATGTCATCCGGAAGCCACTGGCCATTATAAGAGCATCGTTGAATTTCACGCCTATATCTTCAACCGACATGGTCAGAAACTATACGACTGGACTGACATTTCAAAGGGATGGGATGGCACTTATAGGGGTCAACCTGTGAAAGATGGAGTCTATTATGTCTACGTCAAAGCACGTGGTGCCGATGGTGTGGAGTATAACATCCGAAAGGACGTCAATCTGATACGCAATTTCAACGTGGTAAACAACAGCAATGAGTAACGACAACAAAATCAATATATGGGGGGCGCGCGTTCATAACCTCAAGAACATAGACGTTGAGATTCCTCGCGACTCGCTAACCGTTATCACAGGATTGAGTGGCAGTGGTAAGTCGTCGCTGGCCTTCGACACCATCTTTGCAGAGGGACAGCGTCGATATATCGAGACTTTCTCTGCCTACGCTCGCAACTTCCTGGGAGGCATGGAGCGTCCTGATGTCGATAAGATTACTGGATTGTCGCCCGTTATCAGCATCGAACAGAAAACCACCAACAAGAATCCTCGATCAACCGTAGGCACTACCACGGAGGTTTATGACTTCCTACGTCTACTCTTTGCCCGAGCAGGAAAAGCCTACAGCTATGAAACTGGGGAACCTATGGTGAAATATACAGAGGAGAAGGTGATTGAGATGATTACCCACGACTATGCTGGGCGTCGGATTCTCATCCTCGCTCCGTTAGTACGTTCGCGTAAAGGTCACTATCGGGAGCTCTTTGAAGGCTTGCGTCGTAAAGGATATCTCCATGTTCGTGTTGATGGGGAATTGCATGAGATTACACAGGGCATGAAAGTGGATCGATATAAGAACCACGACATTGAAGCGGTCATAGACCGTATGGCTGTCAAAGATACCATTGACGAACGACTGAAGAAGAGCGTACAGATGGCCATGAAGCAGGGAGAAGGCAGAGTGATGATTATGGATCACGAGACGGGCAATGTGAAGCATTTCTCCAAACAGCTCATGTGTCCCACCACAGGTATTTCCTACAGTGAGCCTGCGCCTAACACATTCTCATTCAATTCGCCCCAAGGGGCTTGTCCACGTTGTAAGGGTTTGGGATATATCAACGAAATAGACCTTAACAAGGTCATTCCCAATCGAAAGCACAGCATCTATGACGGAGGTATCGCACCCTTAGGAAAGTATAAGAACCAGATGATTTTCTGGCAGATAGATGCCATCCTTCATAAGTATGAGTGTACTCTGAAAACCGCTATTGAGGAAATTCCTGACGAGGCACTGAACGAAATTCTTTATGGCTCTTTGGAAAGTGTGCGCATTGACAAGGAACTGGTGCATACATCGAGCGACTTTTTCGTAGATTTTGATGGTGTGGTGAAATACCTGCGCTCCGTTATGGAAAACGATGATAGTTCAGGAGGACAAAAGTGGGCCGATCAGTTCTTGGCAGAGTGTACTTGTCCGGAGTGTCATGGTCAGCGTCTGAATCGTGAAGCTTTATCTTATAAGATAGGTGATAAGAACATCAGCGAACTGGCAAACATGGATATTTCCGAACTGCGCCAATGGCTGGACGATGTAGAGCCTACCCTTGACCACCAGCAACAACAGATTGCCACAGAGATTCTGAAAGAGATACGTACCCGACTGGATTTCCTGCTGGAGGTCGGTCTTGACTATCTGGCACTCAATCGCCAATCGGCCTCTCTATCGGGTGGTGAGAGTCAGCGCATCCGTCTGGCTACCCAGATTGGTTCACAACTGGTAAATGTACTCTATATCCTTGATGAACCTTCTATTGGTTTGCATCAGCGTGACAACGACAGACTGATTCGTTCATTGAAAGATTTGCGCGACCTGGGTAACACGGTCATTGTGGTGGAGCACGATCGTGACATGATGCTGGCTTCGGACTATATCGTAGACATCGGTCCTCGTGCGGGTCGCAAGGGTGGCGAAGTGGTATTCCAAGGAACTATTGATGAGATGATGAAGCAGCAAACCATTACTGCACAATATCTCAGTGGAAAGATGACCATTCCCCTCCCCTCCAAGCGTCGTCCCGGCAATGGGCACAGTCTGGTGCTGAAGGGATGTACAGGCAACAACTTGAAGAACGTCACAGTGGAGTTTCCTTTAGGAAAGCTTATTCTTATCACAGGTGTGTCAGGATCGGGTAAGTCGACACTTATCAACGAGACGCTACACCCCATTCTCTCAAAGCATTTCTATCGCTCACTCCAACAGCCTATGCCCTATGAGAGCATTGAAGGTCTGGAATATATAGATAAGGTTGTAAATGTGGACCAGACGCCTATCGGACGAACCCCACGTTCAAATCCTGCTACTTATACAGGTGTGTTCAGCGATATCCGTTCGCTGTTCGTCAACTTGCCCGAAGCACAGATTCGTGGCTACAAGCCTGGTCGTTTCTCGTTTAACGTAAAGGGCGGACGCTGTGAGACGTGTGGTGGCAATGGCTATAAGACTATTGAAATGAACTTCCTGCCCGACATTCAAGTACCTTGCGAGGAATGTCACGGGAAACGTTATAACCGTGAAACGCTGGAGGTACGCTTCAAGGGTAAGTCGATTGCTGACGTTCTTGATATGACTATCAATCAAGCCTGCGAGTTCTTCGAGAATGTGCCCGACATCCTGCGCAAAATCAAGACTATTCAGGATGTAGGACTGGGGTATATCAAGTTGGGGCAATCGTCAACCACGCTCTCTGGTGGTGAGAGCCAGCGTGTCAAGTTGGCCACTGAGTTGTCGAAAAAAGACACTGGCAAGACACTTTACATCCTGGACGAGCCCACCACGGGTCTGCATTTCGAGGACATCCGTATCCTCATGGATGTGCTACAGCGACTGGTTGATCGTGGCAACACCGTTATCGTCATCGAACATAATCTGGATGTCATCAAATTGGCAGACCATATCATTGACATAGGTCCTGAGGGTGGACGCGCTGGTGGAACAATTCTCTCTACAGGTACACCAGAAGAGGTAGCCAAATCGAAAAAGGGCTTCACGCCCAAGTTCCTGAAAGATGAACTGAAACGAAGCAAATAATCATCATAAAAATAGGTGGGGCACCGAAAGTTCCCCACCTATTTTTATATGCACAAGCCAAAACCTTACATGACAGAGACAGAGGCTGCAAAGAGATAGTCGTAGATGCAGGAACAGATGCCGAAGAGCACGATGCCCGCCGTGCAGAGCGCCAGTGCCACACGGGTGAAGAGCTCGGTGCGGAAGGTGGGCAGCGGCGTGTCGGTCTGTTTGATGTACATGGCTTTCACGATGAGCAGGTAGTAGTAGAGGCTGACTACTGTGTTGATCAATGCGATGAACACCACGAAGTAGGCCCAGAACGAACCCTGCTCGGCGGCGGCCATGAACACGAAGAACTTCGAGAACATACCTGCAAAGGGCGGGATGCCGGCCAGCGAGAACAGCGCCAAGGTCATGAGGAACGCCAGACGGGGATTGGTCTGATAGAGTCCGTTGTAACTTGACATCTGCGTGGTACCGCCGTTATTCTGCTCAACAGTAGAGATGACGGTGAAGACGGCCATGTTGGCCACTACATATACCAGCACGTAATACATCAGCGAAGCCATGCCCATCTGCGAGCCGCCTATCACAGCCAGCATGATATAGCCTGCCTGCGAGATAGAGCTGAAGGCCATGAAGCGCTTGAGCTCGCTCTGGCGGATGGCGAAGAGATTGGCAATAGTGATGGAGAGCACGATGACAATGTAAAGCAAGTATTCCCAATAGGTAATCAGCGGCGCAAAAGCGTGCATGAGAATGAACATCAGCGCAAAGGCTGCCGCACCCTTGGACACTACGCTCAGGTAACCCGTCACAGGCGTGGGAGCGCCCTCGTAGGTGTCGGCCGTCCAGAAGTGGAAGGGCACCAGCGACAGCTTGAAGCCCAATCCGCTGAAGAAGAACACAAGACCCATAACGAGCATCGGCAACTGGCTCTTGTACTGCGCCATATAGGCCATGCGTGGGGCAATATCATCGAAATAGAGCGTTCCCGTGCTACCATATACAAACGAGAGGCCGAAGAGCATGACGCCGCTGGAGAACGTTGCCGTCAGGATGTACTTGGCGGCACCCTCAGCCGACTGCTTCTTCCACTTGTCCATAGCCACTAGACAGGCCATAGGCACCGAAGCAGTCTCCAGTCCGAGGAAGAACAGCAGGAAGTTGCCGCTCGACATCATGATGAACATACCCAACAGGGTAGAGAGCACCAGCAGGTGGAACTCGCCCTCGTGCCTACCGGCCTCATTCTTCAGCCATGGCTCTGCCATAATCAGCACGATAACCGTACCAATGCTCAGGATAATCTTCATGACATTGGCTGCCTGCGTGGCGACATACATGCCGCCGAAAGCTACCCCCGGTTCAGCCAAAATGGCTATCTGGAAAGGCAGCACCAGCATCAGGGCAACGGCCACACCAGACAGCACATCGTGCTTCTTCTCGCTACGATGCATGATGAAGTCTATTGCAAATACAACTAACAATATGATCACAAGATAAAACTCAGGCATCATACGTAAAAATTGTCCGTAATTCATAATCTTTCGTCCTCCTATATTAAATGATGTTAGCGAGAATTGGTCCTACAGCATCAGAGATGACATTGCTTGCCCAGAGAGGGAACAAACCGAGACCTGCCACACAAGCAATGAGGCAGATAACGGCGACACGCTCGTCCCAGGTAGCATCGGTAAGTTCAAGGTAGTGAGGATTCTTGACCTCGCCATACAGAATCTTACCAACAACACGCAGGATATAGACTGCCGTAACGACAATCGACGTACAAGCAATGATAGTGGCGACACGATGGAAGGTGTCAACATTCTCGAACGAACCCACGAAGATGGTCATCTCAGCAATGAAGCCTGAGAAACCCGGAAGACCGAGGTTGGCCAAACCAGCCACAACGTAACCCACAGCAAGGAAAGGCATGATCTTCATCAGACCGTCCAAGTAGCGGATGTCACGAGTGTGCGTACGACCGTAGATCATACCGATGAGGGCAAAGAAGAGGGCCGTCATCAAGCCGTGTGACAACATCTGCAGGATAGCACCCGTGCAAGAGGTCTTGGTCATCATCAGCAGGGCGAAGAGCACTAGACCGCAGTGAGACACAGACGAGTAAGCGTTGATGTACTTCAGGTCGGTCTGTACGCAAGCCGAGAAGGCACCATAGACCACTGAGATGGTGGTGAGGATAAGGAATATCCACGCCAGCTCATTGGCTGCATCGGGCAACAGATACATTGCTACGCGGAAGCAGCCGTAGCCTCCCAGCTTCATCAGCACACCAGCGTGGAGCATCGACACAGCCGTGGGGGCTGAGGCATGACCGTCGGGTGACCATGTGTGGAAGGGGAACAGCGCGCCCAGCACACCAAAGCCGATGAAGATGAACGGGAAGAACATCTTCTGGATATCGACGGGAATGTTGTGCATTGCGGCAATCTCATTGACGTTCATGGTGGTAGCACCGCTGAAGTAGTAGATGCCTAGCAGACCGATAATCAGCAGGGCGGAACCTCCCATCAGCATCAGCGTCAGCTTCATGGCAGCATACTCCTTGTTGCCGGAACCCCAGACACCAATCAGCAGGTACATGGGAATCAGCGCTACCTCGTAGAACATGAACATGGTGAACATATCGGTGCAGATGAAGAAGCCATAAACACCCGTAGAGAGCAGGGTGAACCAAAGGAAATACTCCTTAGTAAGGGGCTTCAGCTGCCAAGAGGCAAAGGTGCCGGTAAACACGATAATGCTCGACAGAAGCAACATCACAACTGAGATTCCATCGACACCTACAGAATAGGCAATATTAAGTGGCTTGAACCAAGGGGTACTATAGGTCAACAGCATCACATCAGTATTTCCTGCTGCACGCTGCTGAACAAAGTAGATGGTCAGCCAGACGGACAGGGCCAGCAGACACGAGGCGCCAGCCACCATCACACCACGCACCTGATTAAGCGACTTGGCCAGCCAAAGGCCGAGAAGCATCAAGGCGGGGATTACTACGAATAATGTTAATATACTCATAATTGTACTTTCGATTTAGATTGCAAGCAGGATTAATGTTAATGCAACAGTACCCGTGAGGAACCATACTGCATATTGACGGACATCGCCACTCTGCCAGGGACGCAAGGACTCACCAGCCTCATTAGCACCCCAAGCCATGAAGTTGAACGTGCCGTCAACAACGTGACGGTCGAACCAAGCAATAGGCGTAGAGATGCAGCGGAAGATGATGCGATGAGTGACATACTGCCAAATCTCGTCCTGATAGAAACGCTTATAGGCTGCACGGTGCAGCTTGGGGAACGTCTTGTACAGACGATCAGCGATGGGCTGACTCTCACCTTTATATATATAGGTAGCGAGACAGATGCTCAGGATGGCAATAATCGTGCTGGTAGCAGCAATCTGCGTGTCGAAGTGAATGGTGTAGTCGGTACCAGCGGCAGACACATAGCTGCCGAAGCTGCCACCCCACCCTGCAAAACCTGCGATGGTGGAATAGATACCCACACCCATCGTAATGACACAAAGCACAATGAGAGGAATGGTCATTGTAGCAGGAGCCTCATGGGGAGTGTGGTGATCATGAGCTTCCACATTCTCAGTACCCCAGAAGATGCCGTAGTACAGACGGAACATGTAGAAGGCTGTCATGGCAGCGATACCTGTCATAATCCAACCAACCACAGGACTGTAGGCAAAGCAGGCGGTAATGATCTCATCCTTCGAGCTGAAGCCCGAGAAGAACGGAATACCTGCAATGGCGAAGCAGCTGATGAGGAAGGTGATGTTGGTAATCGGCATATACTTGCGCAGACCACCCATCATAGCCATCTCGTTAGAGTGGACAGCGTGGATGATACAACCGGCACCGAGGAACAGGCAAGCCTTGAACATGGCGTGGGTGAACAAATGGAACATACCGGCCATGAAACCAAGCTGTGCATGATTGTCAAGAACACCGTGATGACCCGGCAGTGAGACACCGAGAGCAACCATCATGAAGGCAATCTGAGAAATGGTCGAGAAGGCCAGCACGCGCTTGATGTCGCTCTGGGCACAAGCCACAGCAGCAGCATAGAAAGCGGTGAAGACACCTACCCAGACGACGATGCTCATCTGAGGCTGAGCGTACTCAACCCAAAGGGGGAACATACGGGCAATCTGGAACACACCGGCTACCACCATCGTAGCAGCGTGGATGAGTGCAGAAACAGGCGTCGGACCCTCCATAGCGTCGGGCAGCCAGATGTGCAACGGGAACATGGCACTCTTACCGGCACCACCGATAAACATCAGCACGAGGGCCGTAGGCAGGATAAAGCCTGCGGCAGCAACGGCCTTAGCAGCATTGCCTGCAATGAACGGAGTAGTACCCTCGCCCATCACAATATTTCCTGCAAACGAGAAGCTGAACGAATCGGTGTAGTAGCCGAACATCAGGATACCGATGAGGAAAAACATATCGGCGAAGCGCGTCACGATGAAAGCCTTCTTAGAGGCAGCGATGGCGGGCTTCAACGGATAGTAGAATCCAATCAACAGATAAGAGCTGACACCCACGAGTTCCCAGAAGGTGTACATCTGGAAGATGTTGGTGGCAACAACCAGTCCGAGCATTGACATGGTGAACA
>Ga0310695_10002077_pt1 | contig 43632 bp, 28 predicted proteins | sample RumenRJG_04DNA_FD_203882 | JGI IMG/M metagenome (GOLD analysis project Ga0310695, IMG submission 203882) | Bovine rumen microbial communities from Lethbridge, Alberta, Canada - RJG_04 (v2) (version 2) | ecosystem: Host-associated > Mammals > Digestive system > Stomach > Rumen | place: Canada... | reverse complement strand
TATGCTTAAAATTCACCCTGATTTCAAATTCCCAATTGAACTGGTCATCGTCGAGGCTGAAGTGCTTGGTAGTCTTTAGGTATTTATAATAATTGGCTATATTATAATAAAACCCCCAGCTTTCGGTTTCGCCCTTACACGTGAAAGATCCGCCTCCTTCGTCGTTGGCCGTCTCATTCCAGCTATACTTAGTATTGGCCCACGCCGTGCTTCCCCCTCCAACGAGCATCACGAGCATGAGCAATAGCACTTGTAGCCCGAAGCCTCCGTGCCTGTTCTTAGTCTTTTTCTTCATATTTATTGTCATTTAGTTTGTTATTGTTATTATTATCATCATCAGCAGTAGTTGAATATTCGGTACAAAGATACAAAAATTATTTTATTTATGTTCCAATTCGGAAGAAAATCTTCTTAAAAGGACGCATTTTGAGGTACTTATGCCTCATCAGTCTGTCATAATTTCCCCCTATCTACACGTTTATGAAAGTTCTTGCCGTGCAAGCGACCTAAGGTCGAGCGAAATACGTTAAATCTGCCCTCACAAGCCAAGGTAGAAAACACACAGGACCACTTTTCTACCGTTTAACTGGCAAATTGCTGACAATCAGCACTTAAAGCATAGCCACCATTAATATTTGTATTATGTTTTTTTTCTTCAAAAAAGTGTCACATCTGTCACCTCTCCTTTGTTTATCGGGGGTTGAGGGGTGACAGATGTGGTGATAGATGTGACAGATGTGGTGATAGATGTCTTTTGTTCCTATAGGGTGTAACGAGTTGTTCCAAAGGATGGAACGGGATGTACCATAGGGTGGAACAATGTGTTCCAGGTGGTGGAACAAGTTGTTCCAGGGCTTGGAACATGCTCAGAAGTTGTAGGATGCCTCGTAGTGGGCGAAGTACAGGTCGTCCGTGTAGCCATACTTGGCGAGATAAAAAAATCATCGGTATTGCAAGTATTTCACCTATAAATAGTGTGAAATAATGTAAAATGTGTCACATCTATCACCATATCTATCATCGCTTAAACCACGATAAATAAAGCAGTAGTGACAGATGTGATACTTTTTGTGGTTCTTTTTTAAATTGTTTTAGATACTGCCTGAACTTCAATAACGACAATTAGTGACATAACTATCCCTAAAGGACAACGGGGACAGGTGAGCGTCTCGCTGTAGAAGCGAGGGTGAAAGTCTCCCATTTTTCTATCATTCAGGGGATGAAAACTGACATTTGAGAGTTTTCAAACCCCATTTTGTCTATATTCAAACCTCTATACTATACAATTAGTGTAATTTTGCATCGTCAAAACCCGAATGCTATACAACAACAATAAAACAATACAATTAAAACTTATGAATATGATCAACAGTTTTCTTATCGGATTAGGCATGCTACTGAGTACTCCAGCATGTACTGAATCAGCAACAGAACAATCTTCAGAAGAAATGCAGCAACCCGCTCAGGGGATGACTGCCAAACAGTGGAACAAAGACGTGGTGGGATGGAACCTGGGCAACCAGTTCGAGTGCTCAGCCCCTGGCCAGGATGGTGAGTCGATGGCTATCGGCATGCCAGACAACAGCATCAAGGCAGAGACAGCATGGGGTAACCCCGTAGTTACGAAAAAGACCATCAAAGCCGTAAAAGAAGCCGGTTTCAACGCTATCCGCATCCCTGTGCGCTGGCAGTGCCACATCACCAACGCTCAGGCCATGAGCATCGACAAAGCCTGGATAGCCCGTATCAAAGAAGTAGTAGACTGGTGTCTCTCCTACGACCTGAAGGTCATCATCAACGTGCACCACGACAAATGGCTCGAAGGCCGTCCCACCTATCAATATAAGGAAGAGAACAACCAGAAACTGGCCCTGCTGTGGCTCAACATCGCCAGCGAGTTTGCACAGTACGACGAGCGTGTGGCCTTTGCAGGGACCAACGAGGTGCATATCAAGGACAACTGGGGCAAACCGGAAAAAGAGAACCTCGACGTACAGAACACCTACAATCAGACCTTTATCGATGTGGTGCGTGCCACGGGTGGAAAAAACGAAAAGCGCCATCTCATCGTACAAACATACGTTTGCAACCCCGACTTCGGTATCAATAACAGCGACTTCATCATCCCCACCGACATGGAGGGCAACGGCAACAACTACATGAGCGTGGAGTTCCACTACTACACACCGTGGGACTATGCCGGCAGTTGCAAGTACTATTTCTGGGGCGACAAATACAAGCAGTATGGCGAAACACCTCAGGAGAACGAGAAGACCATGAGCGACTTCTTCGACCGCGTGGTCAACACATGGGCCAACAAGGGTTTGGGCATCGTTGTCGGCGAATGGGGAGTAACCGAACACACCAAGGGCAACCAAGCAGATTTGCAGCATGAGAATGCTACCTACTACAGCCGTTTCCTCGTAAGCGAGGCCCGCAAGCGCGGCTTCTCCACCTTTGTCTGGGACAACAACGCCTTTGGTGACGGACAAGAGAAGTTTGGCATCTTCGACCGTAACCAAAGCATGAAGGTGAAGAATGAGTGGGTACTGAAAGGTATTATGGAAGGGAAAAGTGAATAGTGAAAAGTGAAAAATTCGCTACCGCCATTGGAAGGGAAAAGTGAATAGTGAAAAGTGAAAAATTCGCTACCGCCAATGGAAGGGAAAAGTGAATAGTGAAAAGTGAAAAATTCGCTACCGCCATTGGAAGGGAAAAGTGAATAGTGAAGAATATCTTACCGCATAAGAGAATATGAATACATTTGGACATTTCGACGACAAGCATAGAGAGTACGTCATCACCGACCCTGCCACACCATTTCCCTGGATCAACTATCTGGGCAATGAGGATTTCTTCGGACTGATATCCAACACCGGTGGCGGCTACGACTTCTATAAGGATGCCAAGTTCCGTCGCATCACCCGCTACCGCTACAACAGCGTACCGATGGACAGCGTGGGACGCTATTTCTATATCGTGGACAGCGGTTCCCCCGCTGTCGTATGGAATCCGGGATGGAAGCCCTGCAAGACACCGCTTGACTCATATGAGTGCCGTCACGGCATGAACTATACCCGCATCACAGGTAGCAAGAACGGCGTGGAGGCTTCTGTACTCTTCTTTGTACCCTTGAAGACATGGGCCGAGGTGCAGAAGGTGACACTCACGAACAAAAGCACTGAGGTGAAGCACCTAAAACTATTCAGTTATGCAGAATGGTGCCTGTGGAATGCCGCTACCGACGGTGAGAACTTCCAGCGCAACCTCTCAACAGGCGAGGTGGAGATAGAGCAAAGCGTGCTCAACGGTTTGCCCGTTGAGTCCACCGCCATCTACCATAAGACAGAGTATAAGGAACGCCGCAACCACTATGCTTACTACGCCCTGACGAACGGCAAAGCCGACGGCTACGACACCGACCGCGAGTCGTTCGTGGGTCTCTACAACGACCTGTCAGACCCCCAGTGCGTAACCGCAGGGAAGCCCTCCAACTCGGTGGCCCACGGATGGAGTCCCATTGCCTCACATTATATTGAGGTGACGCTACAGCCAGGGGAATCGAAGGATTACATCTTCCTGCTGGGCTACGAGGAGAATGAGCAGGAGGAGAAGTTTGAAACTCTCAGCGGGGAAACCGCTGAGCACAATGGTCTCATCACCTCGTTGGGCGATTTAGACCATACTATTATCAATAAGGAGAAGGCACATGCCATGATTGAGCATTTCTCGACAGTCGAGGCCGTAGATGCTGCCTTCGACGAACTACACCAGATGTGGGACGAACTGCTGTCGAAATTTACCGTGGACAGTGCTGACGAGCGCATGAACCGTATGGTGAACATCTGGAACCAGTATCAGTGCATGATCACCTTCAACTTCTCACGCTCTGCCTCGTTCTTCGAGAGTGGCGTAGGTCGCGGCATGGGTTTCCGCGACTCCAATCAGGATCTTGTGGGTTTCGTTCATCAGGTACCAAGTCGTGCCCGACAGCGCATCATCGACATTGCTTCTACGCAGTTCCCTGATGGTGGCTGCTACCACCAGTACCAGCCCCTGACCAAACGTGGAAACAATGACATCGGCGGTGGTTTCAACGACGATCCATGCTGGCTCATCTTCGGCACCGTGGCCTACATCAAGGAGACTGGCGACTTCACAATTCTCGATGAAATGGTGCCTTTTGACAACCAACCAGGTACAGAGGTCAGTCTTTTTGAACACCTGCGCATCTCGTTCAACCATGTGGTTGAGAACCTCGGTCCCCACATGCTGCCACTCATCGGTCGTGCCGACTGGAACGACTGTCTGAACCTGAACTGCTTCTCGTGGGATCCCAATGAGAGTTTCCAAACCACCGAGAACCAGAGCGAGGGCTCGCAGGCCGAGAGTCTGATGATTGCCGGCCTCTTCGTGCTCACTGGCAAGCAATACGTGGAACTTTGCGACAAAATCGCAAAGCACAACGAGGCCGACAGGGCTCAGAAATGCATCGATGCCATGGTAGAGGCCGTGAAGAAGCACGGCTGGGACGGAGAGTGGTATTTACGCGCATACGATTTCTATGGTAATAAGATTGGTAGTAAGGATAACGAAGAAGGTAAAATCTTCATCGAGAGTCAGGGCTTCTGCACCATGGCCGGAATCGGACTCGAGGACGGTCTGGTGGAGAAGGCTCTTGATTCTTGCAAGAAACATCTCGACTCCAAGCACGGCATGGTGCTCAACCACCCCGCCTTCACCCGCTACTATGTAGAGATGGGCGAGATTAGCAGTTATCCCGCCGGCTACAAGGAAAATGCAGGCATTTTCTGTCACAACAACCCGTGGGTCATCATTGGCGAGACGGTGGCTCGCCGCGGCAATGATGCGTGGGAGCACTACACCAAGATCTGCCCGGCATGGATTGAGGATCAGCAATTGCACAAGGTGGAGCCCTACGTCTACTGCCAGATGGTAGCAGGCAAGGATGCCGCCCGTCCAGGTGAGGGCAAGAACTCATGGCTAACGGGAACTGCCGCCTGGAACTGGATTACAATTACCCAGTATATCCTGGGTATCAAGCCAACCTATGACGGCATTGAGATTGATCCCTGCATCCCCTCTACGCTGAAGAAATACACCGTGCACCGTGTGCTACGCGATGCCACGTTCGACATTACCGTACGCAACCCTCACGGCCGTCAGAGCGGGGTGACATCAGTCATACTCGATGGGAGAACCATCGAGCACCCGACGATTCCAGCCACGCCTGGACATCATGTCGTGGAGGTTATTATGTAATGGTTTGAGATTTGAGGTTTTAGGTTTGAGATATGTCAACACTTAAAGAGAAAATAGGCTATGGAATGGGCGACATGTCCAGTTCCATGTTTTGGAAGATATTTTCCTATTATCTTCCCATCTTCTATAGCGACATCTTCCAATTGTCGCTTGGACAGACTGCCACGCTGATGTTCGTCACACGTTTCTGGGACACGGTCTCTGATCCCATGATGGGCATCATTGCCGACCGCACCCAGACACGCTGGGGCAAGTATCGCCCCTATCTGCTGTGGTTTGCAGCACCCTTCGCCATTGCCGGTGTGCTGTTATTCACCACCCCCGACTGGGATGATCAAGGAAGGCTCGTCTACGCGTATGTTACTTATATTCTCATGATGACGGTCTATACTGGCATCAATGTGCCTTACGCATCGATGCTGGGCGTGATGACCAGCGACTCACAGGAGAAGACAGTCTTCTCCTCCTATCGTATGTTCTTCGCCTATGGTGGTTCGTTCATCGCCCTCTTTGCGTGGGAACCGCTGTGCGACTTCTTTGCCAAGTACCAGCCTCTGACGAAAGTGGACACTGTGGCAGAGGCTTGGCAGGGAGCGATGATTGTCATTGCTGCAATCTGCTTCCTACTGTTCATAGGCAGTTTCCTGCTCACCCGTGAACATGTGAAGACAAGACCAACGGGGGCACTGGGCAGCGACTTCATGCACCTGCTGAAGAATGCTCCGTGGTGGATCATCACAGCGGGAGCCCTCTGTACCAATCTCTTCAACACGGTGCGTGGTGCCACTGTAGCCTACTATTTCAAATACTATATCGGTGAGAATGCCCACATCAACCTTGGCATTGCAGAGTTCCTGTTCTTTGCCGGCCTCTTCCTGGCCGTAGGCGAGGTGTGCAACATGGTGGGTGTGGTAAGCGCCGTTCCCCTGAGCAAGCGGTTTGGCAAGAAGACTACCTTCATTGTCTCGGCACTTGCCATGACGGTGCTCAGCATTCTGTTCTTCTATGTACCCGTGAGCAATGGAGGCTTTGCAGCGATGCTGTTGCTTCAGATACTGATCAGCATCCTTACGGGCATTGTGAGTCCGCTGGTATGGAGCATGTATGCCGACGTGGCCGACTATTCCACCATGAAGAACGGGACATCGTCGACTGGTCTCATCTTCTCCAGTGGTTCGATGGCCCAGAAGTTCGGCGGTGCCATTGCCGGTTCTGCCGTCCTGCTGCTCTTCGATGCCTTCGGCCTGGTGCCTAACGCTGCTGAGCAGACCGATTCCGCCATGCTGGGCATGCGCCTCACCATGAGTTACATTCCTGCGGCTATTGCCCTGGTGATGGCCCTGATTATCTGGGCCTATCCGCTTACCACCCGCAGGATGGAAGAAATCAATAAAAAGTTGGAAAATTAAAAAGTTTAATAACACCTATTTATTCTTATGAATCATCAACATCTGAAATTTTACTGCATGGCAGCAATCGGCACCCTCATGCTGACGACTGCCGTACAAACGGCATCAGCCTCAAGCATGGCCGGTGTCATGGAAGTGCAACAGGCTTCAAAGGTGTCTGGTACTGTGACCGACGGTCAGGACCCCATCATCGGAGCCAGTGTGAGAGTGAAAGGAACCAGCAAAGGTACGATTACCAACCTGGACGGACGCTTTGAGTTAGACGTCGAGCCTGGCACAGAACTCATCGTTAGTTACGTGGGCTACAAAGACGTGACAGTAAAGGCCTCGGCCCGAATGAAAATCGTGCTGGAAGAGGAGAACACCGCACTCAACGAGGTGGTAGTCACGGCCCTCGGCATCAAGCGCGAGCGCAAGGCACTGGGCTACGCCCTCTCTGAGGTGAAGGGCGAGGAACTGACCAAGGCCAAGGAGACCAATGTGATGAACTCGCTGTCAGGTAAGGTGGCTGGCCTCGTCGTTCAAAACACAGCCGGTGGTCCTGCCGGCTCTACCCACGTACAACTGCGTGGTGCCACTGAGATGACAGGCAACAACCAGCCACTATATGTCATCGACGGCGTACCCCTCGACAACACCAACTTTGGTGGCGGTGCCACTGCCGATGGTGGCTATGACCTGGGCGACGGTATCTCGGCCATCAACCCCGATGACATTGAGAACATGACCGTGCTGAAAGGTCCTGCCGCATCAGCCCTCTATGGTAGCCGTGCCTCACATGGTGTGATCCTAATCACCACCAAAAAGGCGGAAAAAGACCGTATCAGCGTGGAGTACAACGGTTCGCTGACCATCGACACGCAGGCAGCCAACTGGGATAATGTCCAGCAGGTATATGGCCAGGGCGACCACGGCAAATACATCACCTCCGGACGTAATGCCACCAATATGAGTTGGGGACCCAAGGCCGACGACTACAGCCACTACTACGAGTTCGACGGCCAGTATCACCCCTACAGCATTGTGCCCAACAATGCCAACGGCTTCTTCCGCACAGGTCTGACAACGCAAAACACGGCTATCGTGTCCGTCAGTTCGGGCAAGACGGGCATGCGTTTCTCATTTACCGACATGCGCAACAAGGACATCCTGCCCAACAGCGACATGAACCGCGACAATTTCAACCTGCGTGTCAACACATCAGTGGGGAAGATTGACTTCGACTTTACCGCTAACTACACCCGTGAGGGAGTGAACAACCGCCCTGCCCTGGCTAACGCTACCACCAATGTGGGCAAGAACCTGATGACGCTGGCCACCACCTTCGACCAGGCATGGCTGCAGCACTACCAGAACGAAGACGGCACCTATGCCGACTGGAACGGCCTGCAGATATACAACGTGAACCCCTATTGGGATCTGTACAAGAACTCCAACGAGTCTGACAAGGATGTGTTCCGCTTCTCGGCCAAGGCCATCTACAACATCAATGAACACCTGAAGTTGCAGGGCACCATCGGCACAGACATCAACAAGATGAACTTCATGGAGTATATCGCCTACTCCTCGCCTCAGGAGCAGAAAGGTAAGATGACAACCCAGAAGTACGACAACCGTACACTGAATGCCGAGATTCTGGCCCTATACAACAATTCATGGGGCGACTTCGACCTGAACGCCACTGCTGGCGGAAGCATCTATAGGGTGGACAACAAGACCGACATCGCCTTGGGTAAGGAGGAGGTGTTCCGCGACCTGAAATCCATCAGCAACTACAGTCAGCAGAGCGCCTATGCCAATTCGTACACAAAACAGATCAACTCTATCTACGGCAGCGCAGGCCTGGGCTACAAGCACACCTATTTCCTGGATGCCACGGTGCGCGGCGACAAGTCATCCACACTGCCTGCCGGCAACAACATATATGTCTATCCCTCCGTCTCAGGCAGTTGGGTATTCTCTGAACTAATCAAGGGAAGTGCAAGGCGCTATCTGAACTATGGTAAAGTGCGTGTTTCGTGGGCTGAGGTAGGTTCCGACACCGACCCCTTCCTCCTGCAGCAATATTACACCAATGCCAAGTTTGCCTATTCCGGCTATAACATTGCCTATATCTCTGGCGACCTGGTTCCCAACCCCGATCTGAAGCCCACACGTACCCGTTCTTTTGAGATCGGTGCCGAATTGAAACTTCTGAACAACCGTCTGGGCATCGACCTGACATATTACAACCAGACCTCACGCGACCAGATTATCCGTCTGGCCAACTCCTCTGCTTCCTCGTTCAAGGAGTCGCTGGTCAATGCCGGCAAAATCAGGAACGAGGGCATCGAACTGGCTATCAACGGCCGCGTACTGCAGTTGAAGGATTTCGCCTGGGATGCCGGGCTCAACTTCTCCAAGAACTGGAACAAGGTGCTTGACCTGACTGACGACATGGACTATCTTCAGATTGAGACCGCCCCATGGATGGGTGTTTCCGTAGGTGCTGAGGTAGGCAAGAACTTCGGCTCGATCAAGGGTCGCGATTTCCAGCGCAACGAACAGGGCCAGATCCTGGTCAACGATGTCGGCATGCCGATGTATGAGGAGGAGGCCAAGACCATCGGCAATGCCTCATGGGACTGGACCGGTGGTTTCTATTCCACCTTCACCTACAAGAACTGGCGTTTGTCGGCAGGTTTTGACGTAAAGGTTGGTGCCGATGTCTTCTCCATGACCATGTCGGATGCCTGCTATACGGGTAAGGACATGCGCACCCTGGAAGGTCGCGAAGAATGGTATACCTCAGAAGCCGACCGCATACAGGCTGGTATGACACTTGATGAGTGGCGTGCAGCCGGCAATTGTAAAGGCTTTGTGGTGGATGGCATCGTGGCCAGCACTGGCGAGAAGAATACTTTTGCCATTGACCCGCAGACCTATTGGGACGATGTACGTCAGAATGCAGCCTCGATGTTTGTCTATGACAACTCGTATGTAAAGTGCCGTGAGATTACCTTCGGCTACACTTTCCCTGAGAAGACGCTTGCTCCGCTCAAGATTGTGAAGAGCCTGAGCCTGAGTTTCGTAGCACGCAACCCATTCATCATCTGGAAGAATATTCCCAATATTGATCCTGACTCCAACTACAGTAGCACTGGCATGGGTCTGGAGTATGGCTCGCTGCCCTCACGCCGCAGTTATGGATTCAATGTGAACGTGACTTTCTAAGGGAATAGTGAATAGTGAACTTTTGGAGCAGCGAGAGCAAAAAACGAACTTGTTTGGATTTTGCCGAGTCGTGACAAAAGTCATGGAACGAAGTTACATAAAATTGAAGATTAAGAAACAGTAAGAATTATGATTACCAAGATATTCAAATCGATTTGCGCCATCTGCGCTATCAGTGTTTTGTTCTCCTGCAGCGACAAGTACATGGAGGAACTGAATACGGACGAAACCAAGACTGCGACACCAGAGCCAGGCTACCAACTGACCTTTGCCCTGCTCTCCACTTACGGCAGTTTTGCTTCGATGGAGGCTGTCCGTGCCTATGTGGCCCCCTACACCCAGATGTACGGTGGCAGTTGGAACTCGGCCAATGCCGGAGGTGCCAACCTCTACAAGAGCGATGTCTCACAGTCGCTGTGGGATATTCACTACAAGAACGGCATCAAGAATCTGGTAGATGCCGAATACAACAGCAAGGACGACAAGGCGCTGCAGGGTGCCATCCGTCTGCACAAGGCCTATCTCTTCAACATCCTGACCGATGTCTATGGCGATATTCCCGTGTCGGAGGCTGGCAAGGCCAACTATGAGCGCATCATCACGCCGAAATATGACCGGCAGGAGGACATCTACACCTTCCTGTTCGATGAGATTGATGCCAGCATCGCGCTGTTCCGTCAGGACCTGAACTCTCTGACCTTGAAAAAATACGACGTCACCTCTCTGGGTGGCGACGTGAAGATGTGGATCCGCTATGCCAATGCGCTGAAGATGCGTCTGGCCATGCGCATCTCCGATGTCGCTCCCCAACTGGCCAAGACCAAGTTCCTGGAGGCCATCGAGGATGAGGGTGCCCTCGAACCCATCGAGAATGCTTACGTGAAATACATTCACGAGCCCTTCAGTTTCGAGTCCAGCAACGAGGATGTGGACTTCCGCGTCAACGCCTTTGCAGAGATCATCTATGGTCAGGACAAGACGCAGCCCACGGGCTTCGGCATGACGCTCTACGACTATCTGCGTGACGAGGGCGACCCGCGCCTGCACCACTACTGCCGTTTCCTGAACGACAATTTCCGCGACAACACCGACCCGCGCATCGGACGTGAGGACTTCACCGAAGAGGTGCTGGCTGCCGAGTACGATGGTGATGAAAAGACCAAGGGCGTACAGATGGTTCCCGCCTGCTGGGCATGGTACGATCAGGATCAGCGCGATTTCCCCTGGCCCAATGCCGACTGCGTGACCAAGAGTCAGCACTATCAGGAGTTCATCTTCGGCCGAGAGAAGGATGTGGTGTCCGACTACTTCTATAAGACCGTTCGCGGCAGTGTGGCTACAGAGTATGTACTGCCTGAGACGCCAGGCATGCTGGTCAGCGGTGCCGAGGTCTGCTTCCTGAAGGCAGAAGCCGCCGTGAAGGGATGGATCAGCGAGGATGCCAATACACTCTACCAACGAGGCATCGAAGTGGCTATCGGTACTGTCCACAACAAAGTCTATGCACAGACAAGCACTGTAAGTACTGCCGACATCGCAACCTATGTTGCCAGCCATACCCTCAGCACCAATCCAGAGAAGGCTAAGGAACAGATCAACACACAGGCTTGGTTCCTGCACTTTGCCAATCCGCTTGAGGCATGGGCCAACCTGCGTCGCAGTGACTATCCTGCCCTCTACGAGCGCACACAGTTCGGACAGGGTCAGAATGGCTATCATGATCTGGAGAACAACATGGACCAGCCTGTCCGTCTGTTCTATCCACAGGAAGAAATCAACTACAACAAGCAGAACTACCAGGATGTGATCAATCGCATGGGTGGCTTCAGTTGGCACAAGCGTATGTGGTGGGACACCAAGGAGCAGAACTATAAGACATACGTTAAGGGAAAAGTGAATAGTGAAAAGTGAACTTTTGGAGCAGCGAGAGCAAAAAACGAACTTGTTTGGATTTTGCCGAGTCGTGACAAAAGTCATGGAACGAAGTTACATAAAAGGGAAAAGTGAATAGTGAAAAGTGAAAAATTGCGGCTACCGCATATAAAAACAGTAAGAATTATGATTACCAAGATATTTAAATCGATTTGCGCAATCTGCATAATCAGTGTTTTGTTCTCCTGCAGCGACGATGCCCCGTTTATCACGGCAGGACCCGATGACACACCACGATTCCTCGCTCCGTCTTCCATCGAAGGAAATGTACGGACAAGCGAGACCCAGAATCGCGATGAGGTGTTCACGATGGAAGTTGTGGTGACACCAGTCAATTATACCACCATCGAGTGGATTTCCGACGGTCAGGTGCTGGGCACAGGCACCTCCTTCAGCAATCAGTTTGAGGCTGGTGACTACGAACTGACCATCATGGCCAAGACCCAGACGGGCAAACAGGCCTACCGCATAGTGGATCTCTCGGTGAGCCCACTCGACAACGACCCTGTAGTCACCAGCGACATCATAGAGCGCTATCAGTCTGCTGGTGCTACCGTCACGCTGAATGGCAGCAACATGAGAAATATCAAGAAGGTGAAGATCAACGACCGTGAGATAGATGTCACCAGTACTGCTGATGACAAGATACAGTTCACCCTCCCTTCTGATATGCCTGAGGGCAAATACCGCATGTCAATGATCAATGCCGAAGGTGTCTCCTATGGTGGTGGCTACATGACCGTCTCTGATCAGACCATCGTCAGCCAGTCCGACTTCATGGGCAAGTCTGCTGGCCAGGTGACACTGACAGGGCGCAAACTTGACGAAGTGGCTTCAGTCACCGTCGACGGACAGGCTTGCCCCATCGTCAGCCAGGACGCTAAGAGTATGGTCATCCAACTGCCTGAACTGGAAGAAGGACGCTTCGAACTAAAGGCAATGACCAAGAGTGGTTCTGCTGTGAAATTCATCATGGACGACCAACTGGTAGAGGTAGCAACCATCAAGGTGTCGCTCATCGCCGAGAACGTGCTGTGGCAAGGCAAGCACGCCATTGACTGGGGTACTATCTGGGAAGACGATGGCACTATTACAGCCCAACTGAGGGAGAACGCAGGTGTTGGTTCCGTGCTCCGCCTCTACGTGAAGCGTACGGCCGATGACTACTGCCTTGGCTGTGCCGCCGTTGGATGGGCCGACATTGTCAAGGGAGGAACAGACCCGAACCGTGGTGATGTCAACATCAGTTTCGAGGATACTGTCATTGAGTTCGTACTGACCAAGAAGTCCATGGAACTGCTCAACAGCGGAAACCTGCAGGTGGTCGGTCATGGCTTCGACCTGCTGAAGATTACAATACAATAATAGAACGGCGAAAAGAGTGAAAAAAAGTAGCATTCCTCTTAATAGCATTCTCGGCGGTTCTGGCAGCCTGCGACAAGCAGGCCGCCAACCGGCCGTATGCCGTAGATGAGCAGTTGGAGCGAAACGTCGAGCAGACCTGTCGTTTGTGGGATACGACGGACAGTGGACGCTCGAACTGGGCGACTTCCTGCTGACGGTAGGCACCGAGCAGAAATTGATTGTATGTGAGTAGAAGGAGGTGAAAGAAAGGAGGAGTCAATACTTCGATGGTGACACACCGAAGTATTTCTTGAACACCGTACTGAAGTATTTCGGGTTGTCGAAGCCTGCCAGCGTAGCGGTATCAGCCACCGAGCGGCCGCTACGCAGCAGGGCGGCAGCCCGTTCCAGTCGGATGATGCGTATGAAGTCCTGTGGCGACTTGCCGGTATAGGTCTTCAGTCTGATGTAGAACAGCGTGCGGCTCATGGCCATCTCGCGACACAGGCGGTCGATGTTGAATGCTGTGTCCGACAGGTTGTCAGCCACCAGTTTCGTCACCTGTGCGATAAACTCCTCGCCTTCCGTATCATCTGAATTTAATTGAGAACTGAGAGGTGAGAACTGAGAGGTATGATTAGATTTGTCAGCACCACCTCCATCTTGAGAGTTATCACACCTCTCAGTTTTCAGTTCTTGCGTCCTTGCGGTAGCAACGTCGAGTGTGCTGTTCTCTGTTAACGTCGTCAGCACCAGCCTCATATACTTAGTATGGAGTTGATAGACCTGCCATGCTCCATAGAACGCCAGCAGCACCAGACCGACGTACACCACCCACATCCACCATGAGTTCCACCAGGGCTGAGCCACGACGATGGTCAGTTCCACCTCGTCGAGCACGACACCGCAGGTGCGGCTCATGCATCGCAGCAGCAGGCGGTGGGTGCCGGCCTCCATGTTGGTGAAGCGGATGGTCTGCTCAGTGCTGGGCTGGCTCCACTCGCCGCCCGACACCTGATACATATAGACAATGTCGAACTGGTTGCGCAGGTTGACACTCTCAAAACAGAGGTCGAAGGTGCGCTGACTGTAGTGCAGGTATAACCTGCGCTCGGCCAGCATGTCGTGTGTGCGCTGTCGGAACATGGGGCTGTCGTCGGCGGCACAACTGACGCGCAGCAGTCGCAGCCTTGCCGTGTAGTTGATCTCCTGTATGTTGTCAGGATCAATGACCAGTGCTCCCGTGGTGGTGCCGAAAAGTATGCGATGGCCTATAGCCGTCACGGCACGGTCCGAATATTCGCGCTGTATGCCATAGCAGTAGTTCACGCAGTACATCTTCTCCGGCTCCTGGCGGTTGGCAAAGGCCAGTCCGTCTTCCGTGGCCACGAGCATGCGGTCGCGGTTGTCCTTCGTGATGCTGCACACCATGTTCGAGGGCAGTCCGTTGTCCTCGGTGATCTGCCTGCTCCTGCCGTCAGACAGGTGGTAGACGTAGGCACCACCGCCATCGGTACCTATCCACAACAGACTGTCGCCTTCGAGATAGAGCGTCGTCACGTATCGGTTCACGTCTGTCAGACCCTCTGAATAGTTCAGTTCGCCCTGACGGCCCGTGCGGGGGTCTATCAGCCGTATGCCGTCCACGGTGGCAATAGCCATCTGCCCGTCGGGCAACTGCGTGATGTCGAGCACATTGTGTATGGGGTAGTAATTGATGCCGCTGGAGGATTGCTGCACCAGGTCGCCGTCGAGACAGCCCATCCACAGGCTGCCGTCGCGGTCGTACAGCAGTTTGTAGACATGATCATCGCGCAGCACACCCCCCTGCTCAGTATAGAGCAGACGGGCCTCGCCCGCCGGGGTGATCTCATAGACGCCATTGCCATAGGTGGAGGCCAGCATGGTGCCTTGGGGTGTGGTGCAGAGACAGAGCACCACCGTTCCCTGACAAACGTGTGTCCACTGTTGTGTCTGTGGGTTGTGCAGGCTGATACCGTTGTCGGTGCCCATCACCAAGGTGCCGTCGGCAAACTGTGCCACACTGTTCACGCGGTCGTTGAGCAGCGACTGCCGGTTGCCGCGCATGTGCTGGAATACGGCGGGCGTACTGCCCACGGGACGGGCTATGTCGATACCGCCAGAATAGGAGCCCACGACGATGTTGTCCCATGCATCGCTCATCACCGCATAGATGCCGTTGCCATGCAGCACGCCATGCTCCCCCTCGTTGGCATCGAAGAGTGGCGACATGGTCGCCTGACCTATTGACACTTGCCACACGCCCAGCCCGTCGATGCCTACCAGCATCGTCTGGTGGCCGTAGGGACTGATGCTACGCACGGGGTTGGTCAGCGCAGTGCCAATCCGCCCTTCTACGGTCAGCCCCCCGTCGGCCGTCAGCGTGGCCACCGTCACACCCTGTCTGAAGCCGCCCAGCCACACCTGACGGGTGGCAGCGTCGTAGTAGCCGCACTCCATGTTCTGGCGCAGCAGCATGACCGGCCCTTCTCCACCTCGGGCACTTCGGGTTCCGTCAGGCCCTCCTCCCCTTTGGGGAGGCCGGGAGGGGTATCCCATCACCCCCTCGCGACTGCATAGCAGCAGCCACTCGCCAGCAGGCACTATGGCGTTGCCAAATACACCAGCGGCCACGGCCGTCAGCCGCCCCTGTTGCAACAGGAAAATGCCGTTGCGCATGGCCAGCCACATGCCGTCACTGGTAGGCAGCACATCGTTGAGCAGCACGTCGCCCTCCACCATCGCGCCCACGTCGGCCACCAGGTTCAGACAGTCGTGCACCTCGTCGTAGACGGCAATGCGCCCCCCGTTGTCGAAGGCATAGAGCAGTGAGTCCGTGAGTCCTACGCGCAGTTTCACGCTGCGTCCGGCATAGTTGCTGTAGACGGGGGCAGCCGCGGGCAGGCGGTAGTGCCGCAGACTGCGCCCGTTGTAGCGCTCCACGTCTTTCCTGTTGGCCCACCACAGGGCGCCGTCCTCTGTCTGACAGACCGAATAGATGCGACTGCTGCACAGGCCTTCTGCCTGTCCCAGGTGCGAATAGGTGAAAGCCGCAGCATCCTGGCTCCGCGCTCCCAGGGCGAAGAGCCAGTCCAGCAGCAGGGCTATGATGAGCGAAAGTTTGCCGTTCATTGTTCGTTGGCTGCAAAATTACGAATAAAAAGCGGAACATGCAAGCCTTTTCCGCGAAAACCGAAAAAAAACGGGTCACTCGTCTTCCCAGAGAGGCGACCCGCATGCATTAAGAAAAATGCCGTTTACTTCATATATATGCGTTCTTGTGTCAGTTCGCGTTTTTACTGATACGATGCAAAGTTACGAAGCTTCTGCCGAAGACCAAAGCCCGCATGGCAAAAAACTTTGCGCAATGCGTTGCGTGCTAACGTGCCGCCCCACATGATCTGTGCGCGATAGCGATAGTCTTCAGGATTGCTGAGCACGCGGAACACGGCTGTCTTCATGCTCCTCACTGTTCTCACCAAAGACCACCTCTGTAGGTGCATAGTAATTGAAATCTTTCATTGCAGTAAATATTGTTTTAGTCCTTGAATATTTTCTGGGCAAACAGGGTGAGATAGATGCGCCAGTTGCGCCAGATATGGCCGCCATCGTTCTCATAATACTCGTACGTGTACTTGTGTTCATCGAGATACTGACGAAGGTCGGTGTTCATCTGCATCAGGAAGTCGTCCTTGCCAATGGCTATCCAGAAGAGCCTGGGCTTCGAGTCGATTGGCAGTTAGCTATTGGCTATTGGCTGTTAGCAGTTAGCGATTAGCAGTTAGCAAAAAAACAAAAGCTAAATGCTAAATGCTAAATGCTAAAAGCCATTCCACTCATCGCGCCAGCGGATGACAGGTTTGCCATCTTCGAACTCGATAGGGAGCCAGATGTAGCGGGCATCGCGAGGATGGCTCGGACGCCAGATGTCGGCCATGAAGATATACTGGCCGTTAACGGGCAGTATGAATGTGGACTGGCCGTTGAAGGTCTTTTCGGCCAGCGGACCGCGACAGGGATTGGGATGCTGTGTCCACGGGCCCCAGATGCTGGGAGCCGAGAACATACGGGCCTCGTTGGGAGCCCAACCGGTGCAGCCGCTGGTGATCATCCAGTACGTACCCTCGTGCTTAAAGATGGCTGGAGCCTCGTTCTGACCGCCAGGAGCCACACGGGTGTAACGGCCTGTGTGGTGCAGGTAGTCGGCAGTGAGTTCAGCAATGTGCAGGGTAAAGTTCTCTTCGCTGGAGAAGATGTGGTAGGCCTTCCCGTCGTCATCGACAAAGAGGGTCATGTCACGTGCCATCTGACCCGTACCGAAGTCGCGCTTCAGGTACTCATCAAAATGCATGGGCGAGCCCTCTACAGGCCACGTGCCAGCATTCGCTCTCGATGAATAGAGAAATTTATAAGGTCCCTCGGGACGGTCGGCTACAGCCACACCATAGCGGGCAGCGCTGTAGCCCTGACCCTTCAACTCCAGATGGAACCACATGCAGAACCGTTTCGTCACGGGGTTGTAGATCACCTTCGGACGCTCCAGTATGCAGCCGCGCTCAATGTCGGACCCCATGTTACGACCGAATCTTGAGGACGCCCCGTTGTTCTGGTTGTCAACCGATGGAGTGACGCTCAGTGCGACACCACAGTTGCGCCAGTTCGCCAGGTCTGTCGAGGCATAGCACATCACGCCTACCAAGGCATCGCTGGTGCGGTCGTCCTTATGTTCGCCGAACCAATAATAGGTGTCGCCGTATTTCATGATGCCACCGCCATGTGCATTGATGTGACGACCTCCATCGTCGTACCACAACTCACCAGAGCGGACAGCCTGTTTCTTCTTCTGCTGCTCATTCCAGTATTGCTCCAGTCGCTTCGCCTCGGCCTTGGTGATATGGATGACGGAGCCGTGCTTGGGCGACGTGAAATTGGTTATCGTCATCTTTCCCTCACCAAAGTGGCCCAATGGCGTGAAGGTCTTGAAGTCTGAGGTCTCCACAAAGCCAAAGTTATTGGGACGGATGGAGTAGATGTCGTACATTACGACCCATTTGTTCTCACCGATGCGCTTCCATACGTTGGGGGCCTCGCAGCCCGTGCGCTCCGTGTCAATCTGCTCGGCGTGATAGTCGTCGAAGTGGTTGATGCGGTCGCTGATCATATACTTGATGCCACCAGGGTTCTCCTGCGACACGTAGGTCATAAAATAGCGGCCGTCGGGCATCGGACAAATGTCGGCATCGAGCACCTGAATCGTTGTGTCGGGATACTCGAAGAGCAGTTGCGGCTCGGTCTCCAACGTGGTGAAGGCCTCATCGGCATAACAGTAATAGAGTTTCGTGCGACCACCTGCCTGTTGACGAATGGTGAAATACACCATCGGTTTCCCTACCTCGGGGTCCCAAATGGTCTGCGGTGCCCAGGCACAGCCCAATTCTCCAAATTTCTCGGGGAAGAGTTTGTCGATGCGTGCCACATGGTGCGTCCAGTGAATCAGGTCATCCGAAGCCATGAGCACCAGTCCGCGGTTGTTGCCCCATCCGAATCTCTCAGGACGTTCCCATTGTGTGGTACGGATGCCTTTCTGCTTGCCAAAGATATGCAGGTCGGTCATGGCGATATAGAACTTTCCGTTGGGTGCACGATAGATATGCGGATCGCGTATGCCGTGCTGTTCAGCAATCGAGTCGCCCGAGATGATGGGCTGGCCGTTGTTCACGGCCGTAAACGTATAGCCATCGTAACTGATGGCCATGAACAGCCCGTGTGTGGGGTCGCTAAAAAAGGTAAAGAGATAGGCTCCCATGTCCTTCTCTGTGAGTGCACGCTTGGACTTTGCTGCCGATGGCAGAGCCAATAGGCAGGCGAGGATAATGATTAACTGTCTCATCTTACTTGGATTTTACTATCAGTTTGTCGCCGCTAAGGTCCACCTCGAACAGATGGGGGATGCGCACGGTGCGGCCGCGGGCATCCTTGGAGTGATGATGTACCGACATCATCCACTGGCCGTCAAAACGCTGAAAGAGCATCGAGTGACCATAGCCTGGCGGCGTGATGGGCTCTGGCTCCTGCGTCCAAGGACCATCGAGTGTGCCACTCTCACTATAGGCCACGCCCTGAGTGTAGACATCGAAGACCCACGAGGTCCAGACCATACCCAACCTTCCAGTGCCTGTACGGAAGAGATAGGGGCCGTCGGTAACCTTGTTCCATGTTATCTCGCCCTTATCATTTTTCTCCCGACTCCAAGGTGAGTCGCTGGCACGGAAGAGCACCTTCGCCTCGCCTACAGTACCACTGAGGTCTGATTTCAACTCTATCTTTTCCATTGTGCCATTCCAGTTCTGTAGCCACTCACCACAGAACACCATATACGGCTTGCCATCCTTGTCTTTCCAGTAGGTGCCGTCAAGCGTCGGACGGTCGGCTGGCAGATAGGTGGCATCGCCAAAGGCACGATACGGCCCCATCGGATTGTCAGCACGGAGCACCTGTGAGGCCCGGCGCTCGATGACGTTGCCACGCACCGTGTCAATCTTCACCGCCTGGTTGGTAAATGTGGCGAAGTAGTAATACCAGCCGTCACCCGTCTGATGCAGTTCTGCTGCCCAGATCATCGGGCGCGGTCCCATCCACGAGTCAGCCTCAAACTCCGTCACTCGCATCGGTCCCTCCCATAGTTTCAGGTCTGCCGAGCGCCACATCATACCGCCCGTTCCCGTCATATAGTACATCCCCGTCTTCTGGTCGGCCAGGATAGCCGGATCGCTTAGCCGAATGGAGTCCAGCGGCACGTTCTTCCTCACGTGCAAGCCACGCTGTGCCGTAGCCGTCAGCAGGCCAAGGGCAGCAAAGAGGCAAAAGATTAATAGTTTCTTCATCATCTTGGGTTTATGAAGGTTTCTAGTCGTTTCTTGTTGAATCATCATTATTCTTTGATGGGAATGGTGCTCTCCCTCACACTCAGCCGACCGTTCACCACAATATGCTTCACCTCTGTGTCGCCCTCTATCTGATCTGCCAGCAACCTGAAGGTCTTACTGCCCATCTCTTTCAGGTTTTGCTTCACAAACGTCATACGCGGATAGACCAAGCCCGACACCCAGTCGCTCATAAAACCGACGATAGCCACATCCTGAGGAATGTGCAGACCCTTGCTGATGATGGCCTGGAAGGCGGCCATCGACAACAGGCCGTAATCGGCCAGTATGGCATCGGGAGGCTCAGGAAGATCGAGTAACTCCAGCGTGTCAGACAGGCCTGAGTTGAAACTGACGTGACCACATTTCACCAGTTCCTTAAGGATGGGTCTGTTCCGTTCGCGAAGGGCTTCCAGATAGCCGTGCTTACGGTCTGCGGCCTGCTTTATCGTGTTGGGGCCTCCAAGGAAAGCAACACGACGGGCACCGCTGTCAATCAGGTGCAGGGTGGCCTGACGCGCCAACTCCACATCGTTGAAACTCACCGTCGTACATTCGATATCAGCCACACGGTCGAAGAGCACAATGGGGACATGCTTGCTCTTCAGCCACTCCACATATTTGTCGCCCACGATACCTCTGGGTGGACTCTCCTGCGAGAGGCACAGGGCAATGCCCTCCACATGCATATCCACCAGTTTCTCTACACAATCATGCTCGCTGCTGTATTTGTCGCCAGAATCAGTCACGATGCACAAATAGCCATGCTTCTGGGCTTCTGCCTCTATCCATTTCACAATATGGGCATAATGGCTGAACGAGATGTCGGGCACCACAACACCTATGGTACGGGTAGAGCCATAACGCAGGCTCATCGCAAAAGGATTTGGACGGTAGCCCTGCGATTCAGCCAAGGCCATGATTTTCTGGCGCAAGTCATTACTGACGCCTGGCTGTCCCTTCAGTGCCCTCGACACCGTAGAAGCATTGACACCCAGGGCACGGGCAATATCACGTTGAGAGATGCTCTTCTTCATAATCTGTCGTAAAAACACTACAAAATTACGAATTTCCCTCTTCACATCTTACGCAACACCAACAAAAGCGTTGCGCAACGCGTTGCTCAACATTTTTTATATTCGTGACAGCACCTTGACGGCCTCGCCCACTGTGGGCACGTCGGCAATGACCATCGAGCGCTTGCCCTGCTGCTCTCGCAGGTTGCAGCGGCGCACGTTGTTGCCTATATACGTGAGAATACGGCCGAAGGCCTCGCTCTGATAGAAGGGGCTGTTGGCATTGCTGACGAAGTAGAGGAACATACGTCCCTGCTTCAGCATAATCTTCTCGCACCCCAGCATCTTGCCCAGCCGTCGCAGCGTCACCACCTGCAGCAGTTCCTCGGCCTGGGGCGGCAATGGTCCGAAGCGGTCGATAAGTCGCTTTCGGTAAGCCTCCAGTTCCTCATCGTTGCGTGTATTGTCCAGTTCACGGTAGAGCAGCATACGCTCCGAGTCACTGGGCACATACTGGTCAGGGAAATACATCTCGAGGTCGGCCTCGAGGGAGCAGTCAGGGACCCACCCCCAGTCCCCTCCCTGTGAGGGAGGGGCGTAGATAGAACCATCCTCTTGTTTTTGAGAGTGACCACTCCCCTCCCTCACAGGGAGGGGTTGGGGGAGAGTCGGTTCATTCCTCAGTTCCGCCATCGCCTCGTTCAGTATCTTCTGGTAGGTCTCGTAGCCCAGGTCGCTGATGAAGCCACTCTGCTCGGCTCCCAGCAGGTTGCCGGCACCACGTATGTCGAGGTCCTGCATGGCGATGTTGATGCCACTGCCCAGTTCCGAGAAATTCTCCAGAGCCTCCAGACGGCGTCGGCTGTCAGCGGGCAGGGCAGCCAAGGGCGGTGCCAGCAGGTAACAGAAGGCCTTTCGGTTGCCACGTCCCACACGGCCTCGCATCTGGTGCAGGTCGCTGAGGCCGAAGTTCTGCGCTGAGTTGATGATGATGGTGTTAGCATTGGGAATGTCGATGCCGTTCTCCACAATGGTTGTAGAGAGCAGCACGTCATAGTCGTAGTTCGAGAAGTCGAGCACAATCTGCTCCAGGTCCTCTGGCTTCATCTGACCATGACCCACAGCCACCCTGCAGTCGGGGATATACTTCAGTATCATCTCCTTCAGGTGTACCAGGTCGCTGATGCGGTTGTTCACGAAGTAGACCTGTCCGTTGCGGCTCATCTCGAAGTTGATGGCATCGACCACAATCTCTGCCGAGAAGGTGTGAATCTCCGTCTGGATGGGATAGCGGTTGGGAGGCGGTGTCTGGATGACGCTCAGGTCACGGGCACCCACCAGCGAGAACTGCAGGGTGCGAGGTATGGGTGTGGCACTCATGGTCAGCGTGTCCACGTTGGTCTTCATCTGGCGCAGTTTCTCCTTTGTCGACACGCCAAACTTCTGTTCCTCGTCGATGATGAGCAGGCCCAGGTCGCGGAACTTCACCGTCTTGCCGATGAGTTTATGTGTACCTATCAGTATGTCTATCTTACCGTCGGCCAAGTCTTTCAGCAGTTCGCTGGTCTGTTTGGCCGTCCGAGCACGGGTCAGGTAGTCCACTCGCACAGGCATATCCTTCAGTCGGCTGGAGAAGGTGCGGAAGTGCTGATAGGCCAGCACCGTGGTGGGCACCAGCACAGCCACCTGCTTGCCGTCGACGGCAGCCTTGAAGGCGGCCCGCACGGCGACCTCCGTCTTGCCGAAGCCTACGTCGCCACACACCAGACGGTCCATGGGCGTCTGACGTTCCATGTCGGCCTTCACGTCCTGCGTGGCCTTCAGTTGGTCAGGGGTGTCCTCGTAGAGGAACGAGGCCTCCAGTTCGTGCTGCAGGTAGGTATCGTGGCTGAAGGCGAAGCCCCTCTGATGACGACGTGCGGCATAGAGGCGGATGAGGTCACGCGCGATGTCCTTGATGTGCTTCTTCGTACGCTCCTTCAGCCGTTCCCACTGTCCTGTGCCCAGTGTCGACATGCGAGGCTGCTGCCCATCGTCCTGCGACTTGTATTTCGACACCTTATACAGCGAGTGGATGCTCACGTAGATGGCATCACCCCGCTGGTAGATGATCTTGATCATCTCCTGATACTGCTGGCCGTTAGCATTTGGCTGTTGGCTATTGGCAATAGGCATGCGCACCAAGCCGCCAAACTTGCCGACGCCATGGTCCACGTGAACCACGTAGTCGCCAATCTCAAACTGCTGTATCTCCTTCAGCGTCAGGGCCACCTTGCCTCCACGAGCCTTGTCGCTCTTCAGGTTGTATTTATGGAAGCGGTCGAAGATCTGGTGGTCAGTAAACAGGCACACCCTCAGGTCGGTATCCACAAAGCCCTCATGCAGGGTCTTGTTTACTGGTATAAATGAGGAATTAGAAATGGGAAATGAGGAATGTAAATGTTGAAATGAAGAAATGCCTTCCACTGAGTCTTGCGCAGACTCATTTAAACATTTCTCATTTTCATTTTTCATTTCTTGCGTCCCTTCGGTAGCAAGCGACCATAGGTCGAGCGCTAATTTTTCATTTCTCATTTGAGACAGTATCTCCTTCAGACGCTCTGTCTGCTTCGCGCTGTCAGCCAGGATATAGAGTTGGTAGCCCTGCAGCAGATAGTCTTCCAGCGTCTTCGACAGCAGGTCGAAGTTCTTGTGGAACAGCGGCTGGGGCTTGATGTTGAATTTGAGGTTGGAGGTTGGATATTTGAGGTTGGAGGTCTCTTCTCTCATTCCTCCCAAAAGGATCTTGCGGAAGGGTTCGGCATCGGCAGCAAACTGTCCGCCAGTGATGATCTGACTGTCGCGCTGCATCTCACGCTCTATCTCCGCTGCCTCCACCTCGGTGGCCGTTTCCAGACGCTCTGTCTTCGCCTGCTGCGAGAAACCGTCCTGATAGATGCGCTCTATGGTGTCTCTCACAAACTGGTAGTCCTTGAACACCAGGACGGCATCCTTAGGCAGGAACGAGAGGAATGACTCCTTCTCTGTCGCCGTCGTCATCTCTGGCACGATGTCTACCCTACTCCGCCGTTCCTTCGACAGTTGGTCCTCCACCTCGAACGTACGCACAGAGTCTATCTCATCGCCGAAGAAGTCGATGCGGAAGGGAAACTCGTGGCTGAACGAGAAGACGTCGAGGATGCTGCCGCGCAGGGCGAACTGTCCTGGCTCATAGACATAGTCCACCTCGCGGAAGCCGAAGTCACGCAGCGTCTGACATATCAAGTCCACGCTGATGGTCTGTCCCTGTTCCAGCGTCAGTGTTCTGTCGTCTAGGTTCTTCCGCGTCACCACCATCTCCGCAATGGCCTCAGGACAGGAAACTATATAAAGGGAAGAGGGAATAGTGAAAAGTGAAGAATTTCCTACCGGAGTCCCATCTGCAGACGGTATGGCGGTAGCAAATTTTTCACTTTTCACTTTTCCCTTATCACTTAAAGCCGTGAGCACCTCTGTGCGCAGAATCTCACTGGCGGCATCCTTCTGGCCGTACTTGATGGCCCGTCGATAACTGGAGGGGAAGAAGAACACCCGCTCTGTTCCCATCACCTGACAGAGGTCGTGATAGAAATAGCCGGCCTCGTCGGCATCCTGCAGTATGAAGACCAATGTCTTTGCCGTCTTCAGGGCCATCGCGCTGAAGACCATAGGTGCCGATGATGCCAACAATCCCTCGAGAGAAATCGTCTTGACTGACGTTTTCTCTACCGCTTTTGCCAGTGCCGCCACCTGCGGCAACTTGGCATAGAGTTTCTGTAGTTCCTGAATGTCCATCGCGCTATGCGGTAAAAAAAGGGCATGGGGTCAGATGACCTCGATGCCCATTTTCTTGCAGAGTTCGAGACTCATCTCCTTGAGTTTGAACTTCTGTATCTTGCCCGAACCCGTCAGGGGGAACTGGTCGATAAAGAAGACGTACTTCGGTATCTTGTAGCGGGCTATCTTACCTCGGCAGAACAGTTGCACGTCCTCAGCCGTCATCTTGGCGCCCTCTTCCAGTATGATGAAGGCACCAACGGCCTCGCCGTATTTCTTCGACGGCACGGCAGCCACCTGTACGTCGCGTATGCCAGGCATGTGGTAGAGGAACTCCTCTATCTCACGCGGATAGATGTTCTCACCGCCACGGATAATCATATCCTTGATGCGGCCCGTGATCTTGTAGAAGCCTTGCTCGTCCTTCACGCCCAGGTCGCCAGAGTGCAGGTAGCCATTCTTGTCGATGACCTCTGCAGTGGCCTCTGGGTTCTTATAGTAGCCCTTCATCACGTTGAAGCCCTTACAGCACATCTCACCCTGCACGCCGACAGGACACTCCTCGCCAGTCTCAGGGTCGAGCACCTTCACATCGACGAACGGGAAGTCGCGGCCTACGGTGGTGCAGCGCTGCTCGAACGTATCGTTCAGGCAGGTCTGCGTCATGCCAGGCGACGACTCTGTCAGGCCATAGACGCTGGTGATGGTCATATACATCTTCTCGCTGACCTGCTTCATCAGTTCCACAGGACAGAGCGAGCCGGCCATGATGCCTGTACGCAGACAGGTGAGGTCGAACATCGAGAACATCGGGTGGTTCAGTTCGGCTATGAACATCGTGGGCACGCCATATACGGCCGTACACCTCTCTTTATGTATAGAAGCCAGCACCACCAGTGGGTCGAACTTCTCCACCATCACCTCCGTACAGCCGTGGGTCAGGCAGTTCATCGTGGCCAGCACCACGCCGAAGCAGTGGAACAGAGGCACACAGACGCAGAGTTTGTCGTCCTGCGTGAATCCCATATTCTCGCCTGTGAAGTAGCCGTCGTTGGCAATGCCATAGTGGGTGAGCATGACGCCCTTGGGGAAGCCCGTCGTACCGCTGGTGTACTGCATGTTGCACACGTCGTGGCAGTTCACCTGCTTCTTCATCTCGTTCAGCGTCTCGTCCTCCACGTTCTGTCCCAGCAGCAGCAACTCAGCCGTGTTGTACATGCCACGGTATTTCTCCATGCCGATGTACACCACATTCTTCAGGTAGGGGAACCGCTCGCTGTTCAGACGACCGCGTTCGCAAGTCTTCAGTTCAGGCAGCATGGTGTAGGTCATGTCCACATAGTTACAGTCCCATGTGCCGTCTGTGATGCAGAGCACCTCCATATCAGAGTCCTTGCAGAGGTACTCCAGTTCGTTCTGCTTATAGTTCGTGTTCACCGTCACCAGCACGGCTCCGATCTTGGCGGTAGCATAGAGGAAGGTGAGCCAGTCGGGCACGTTGGTAGCCCAGATACCCACGTTGGAGCCTCTCTTCACGCCAATGGAGATAAGGCCCTTGGCCAAGTTGTCCACACGCTCGTTGAACTTGCTCCAGGTGAAGCGCAGGTCACGGTCAGAATAGACGATGTATTCCTTGTCAGGTGTTGTCTCGGCCCAATATTCCAGCCATTCTCCCAATGTACGCTCCCACAACTGGTAGCCTTCGCTGCCAGTCTCAGCGGGGTATGTTCTGTCAGGCAACGGACGGCCTGCCATGTCTAGTTTCGCCATTTTTTCTTCTTCTTTTCTTTTTCTCGATTAATCGTTCAATCGATTAATCGTTTAATCGTTTTTTCGTCAAAGCGAGATGTCGATACATCTATATCGACATCTCGAAATATCGATATCTCGCAAAAACGCCGGTTTAGAACGGGATGTAAACCACCGCGAGGATCTTGGCGCTCTTGCCGGGTGCTCCATGCACATGGTGCTTCACGATCGAGTCGTAGTAGATGCTGTCACCCTCTTTCAGCGTGTATTTCTCCTTACCGTAGTCAATCCCTATCTCACCCTCCATCACATAGATGAACTCCTCACCCTCATGGGCAGAGGACACGAAGTCCTTCTCCTCGCAGGGAGCCACGTCGATGAAGAAAGGCTCCATGTGGCGGCCCGACTTCTGCTTGGCCAGCGAGAAGTATTCCATGTTTTTGCGGGCAGCGGCAGCACCGTTGGAGAAACTGATGCTGTGGTCGCGCTCACGCTCCTCAGCACGGCACACCACAGGTCCCAGATCGTCGTTATCGTCAAGGAAAGTGCCCAGTCGCACGCCCAGTGCCCTGGCTATCTTGATCAGCGGGCCCAGCGAAGGCAGGTGCTCGTCGTTCTCAATGGATATCACTTGCTCTGCAGACAAGCCGCTGCGTTCGGCCACCTCCTCGATGGAGATGTTCTTGCTTTCTCTGATTCCTTTGATTTTGTGTCCTACGATGGAATGAAAATCTGACATAAAATGATGAATTTTGTTTTTATTGGGGTGCAAAGTTACAAATTATCGTTGAAATAACACTCTATTTTTGGGAACATTAACATTCGACGCCTATCAAGCCCCCAACATTTTCCCCCATTTTATTTGCAAGTCTCAGAAAAAGTCCTTACTTTTGCAGACAGAAAACAATTTTATCAATCATCAAAACTTTCAGAACATGAAGAAATTTATTATCGCTCTGATGCTCTTCGTCCCCGTTGCCCTCTTTGCACAGAAGTTCGGACACGTCAACACACAGGCCATCATGACTACCCTCCCTGAGATAACAAAGATAAACGGTGAACTTCAGGCTCTGGCAAAAAAACATGAGGATCAACTCATGGCCATGCAGAATGAACTCAAGCGCAAGGCTGATGATTACGACAAGAATAAATCGACCATGAATGCCATGCTCCAGCAGCAGACAGAAAATGCCCTTCAGGAGGAAAACCAGAAGATTCAGCAGGCATACGCTCGAGCCCAGCAAGAAATGGAGGCCAAGCAGAAGGAGATGATGGAGCCGATATACGAGAAGGTAAAGACCGCCATCAAGAATGTAGGTAAGGCTGGTCAATACACCTACATCTTCGAGCAGGATGCCGCCCTTTACGTTGGCGTAGGCTCAAAGGACCTGACCAACGAGGTAAAGGCAGAAATAGCCAGGCTGAAGTAAGCGCGAGACGGTCACTTTCCCCAACTGTCATGCGAACTACACAAGTTTGTGGACCACAATTTTGTGTACCAATGTGATTTTCCTTATAAAAGACCCGTCAGGAAACTGGCATTCAGACCTGACACGACAATTTGTCGGATGAGCTTGTGCTTTTCTTTGGAAGCAATGTCACAATTCGTGACGGTGGTTCAGTCGTTGTAACTTGATACCTGATTCTGGTATGAGGTTACCTCTTCATCAACAGCGAGACAATGATCAGTCCCCTTCTGTCCCTTTAATCAATGTTATTCTATAGTTGCAAGATACTCAGTTGCTGTCATTACAGGCAGTTTTGATGCAGCAAAATCCTTACCGTTGCGTGTAATGATGATATCGGCCTTGGCTTTGAGTGCTGTGTAATATTGCATTGCATCTTCAAAGTCCTTGAATTGCGAAGCCAACGAGTCGTCAACGGTTCGCTCGTTAGTCGTTGCAACACGTGAAAGTTGGCGGAAGTTCGACAACAGATTTCGAACACCCTCTGGACCATGTTTGCGCAGTAAGAAGGAAGCCGTTGAATATGTCATAGGTGAGACAACGAGTTACACCTGTTTGTTGTAAGCCATAGTGAACAGGCGTACTGCGTCGTGACAAAAAGGTTCACGACGCTCCAACACGTCAACGACAATATTAGTATCTAGAAACAGACGTGTCATTTGTACTTCTCCTCCAAGTATTCGTAATACGCTTCACGAGCGTTCAAATCATCATCAGCAACTTTTTCTCCAGCCCCCAGCAGGCTCTGTACCACATCAGGGACAGCCTGCTCTGTAGCGTTCTTGCTGGCTCCTACAAAACGCATCAGGAAGTTCTCAATAACAGAGGTGATATTCAGACCCTGCTGCTGAGCGTAGGTTGAAGCCTGCTGGTAAAGTTGTGAATTAATTGATACTTCCATAATTGCAATTATTTGAATCCGCTGCAAAGATACAAAATAGTAAGCAAACTGCAAAATAAAATGAAGAAAACATTTGGAACCTGTGTCGCGAATCGCGACGGTGGTTCAACCGATATAACCTGACACCTGATTCAGGTATGAGGTTTCCTTCCTCTTCAACAGATTCAGACCTGTCCCCATTGTCCTTGCCAGCTTATCATCGCCATAGAAGGGGACAATCGTCCCCTAGTTGCATGATCCGTAAACATTTGGGCAATAGTCTTTCGTCCATCCCACTATAGATTTGCCATCATGCCTGATTGATATTTTCACCCAATAAGATGTCCCATCACGATAGACATCCAGAACTGGCACGGCCCCATACTCTCCTTGTGGGAAGGAATCAGGGCAGGTGTTCAAAAGCGTCATTATCGGCTTGCTGTCATGAGGCGACTGATACACATTTACAGCATATTGATTATTAAGACGATGACGGCCATATAGATAAACGCCACAATTCTTTTTATTTATCCACCCCTTTACCATGAAAGTATTCGGATGTTGCTCACTTCTGATTATAACATTGTATCTGTTTTTACCATTACCTATTATTTCCACATTATGCCAATTCTCCAATAAGGAATCCTCCTGAATCTCAGCACACACTTTGTCGTTCTTTTCTGACACATATACACAAACCTTTTCATACTTGGCGCCTCTGAGGAAAACGGTTAAATTCTCTTGCGAGTAACCACACATAACATTTAACACCAATAGTATAAACAAATATCTCATTGTCTCTGTAATATAACTTTAAACGGTTTCTAAACTCATATGATTCATCAGCAATATGCCAATCGACAAACAGATTAGCAAACTCTCTGACCTGCCACAACTCTTTGAATAATGCCGTTGTCTCATAATGTTATTCCTATTTTATTCCCCCCTAGATTCTTTCTATGATTCTTGTGATTCTCCCTGCCCTAATAGCAAACACAGGGAGTCAAGATAATCCGTATGTATCTGAACATATCTGACCTTTGTAAATTCTATCTTCATCATACCGCTTTTTCGTAGTTCCGTATCGTATGTATCAAGAACAAAATACGTTTGGCCAACGTCTTTTATCTTCCCAACATATACTACATCTTCACAATGCAAGCAGACAGCTACCAACAGTTCTTTTCCTTTTAAATAAGTATAGAGCAAATTGTCATCATCCAAGATATTGGGATTATCTAAAGGCTGCATATCCTCCACGCCATTTTTTATGGTCAGTATTTTATGATGTATCGTGTCCTCTTTGATTTCATTCTCGCATACAACATACTTTTTATTAATAAACAGGAGGCCATCCAATACATAGTCAATTACATTAAGTCTCACAAGAGACCATCTTGTTCCGCAGCCTAAAAGGATTCCAGTTATAAGTTCCTTAAATCGTTTGATTTTAAATTCTATTAATTTCATATCCGTGCCATCTTCGTTTTTAGTCATTAGATACTGCAAAGATACAAAAATTCTTTGAGACTAGCAAGGAATGGGGAAGTTTATTTCAAAGATATTTTCTTCGTTAACATTTGGGAACTGGCGCTAGCACGCGGTTTTGATGAGGATGACCGTACAGAAATAGGGTCAAAGGGTGTCGCAGAGGACTGTGAGACTGTGAGACAGTAGCATTAGGTGAAATTGTGTCTAGTGTGACGCCGTTACACCGTTACGCCGTTACACCGTTACATTTGGTATTTCAATGTGCACGCCGCACCGGCGCACCGGCGCACCGGCGCACCATTTGCTAAATCAAAAGATGTACTCAATATAGTAGATTTTACTTTTATATATTATATATATTATAATATATATAATATATAAATATAATTTTCAAGATTATTGATATGCAGAAGTGAAAATACCTAATGGTGCGCCGGTGCGCCGGTGCGCCGGTGCGCCGAGTCTTGCACTCAGTTGTAACTTTACAAAATGCAAATGTAACGGTGTAACGGTGTAACGGCGTAACGGCGATAAGGAACGTCAGGGCAACTTCGCAAATAGCAAATGAAACTGTGAAACTGTGAAACTGCGTGAGTCCCCTGAATCAGGAAGTCATAAATAGCTAATGGTACGGTCTCACAGTCTTAGTGAATAGGATTCATTGATGATGATGGCACAGGCTTTATGTTTGTCTTAGAAACGAATTTAGATATCTTTTTCTTGGAAACGAATTTTCCTAATTGACCATCGCTCGAGCTTTGCTCGCTTGCTACTGCAAGGACGCAAGAATTTTTGTCACGTAATCGCTTTAGCGCTTTTACCAAGCGTAGCGACTAAAAGAATTTAACTAATTAAAATAACAATTAAGATCGCTCGGCTTTGCCGCTCGGCTCTGCCGCTTTCACTAAGCGAAGCGACTGAAAGAACCATAGGGACGCAAGAATTCGTGGATAAAATTCGTTTTAATTATATAAATTCGTTTCTCAATAATCATTCGTGTCTTAACCTCCCCCTCAATTTTAACATTTGAAATAAATTGGGGGAACTCTTGTTTCGCATCTTTTTTTTTCGTACCTTTGCAATGAGGGAACTGAGAGGTATGATTAGACTGAGCGTGCAGGTCAAACCTCAAATCAGAAGGGAATGCCTCGGACGGGGCGTCCGAACGTCATCTACGACCCGTTCGGATGCTTTGCAACAGTCGAAGGAATGCTTCCTTACCCCCCAAAGGAAGCATCGGGACGAGGCGAAGGAAGCATCGGGACGAGGCGAAGGAGGCATCCGGACGGAGGTTAGGAGGCATCGGGACGAGGTGAAGAAGGCATCAGGACGCGACGAAACCTTATGGGACAATTGCTTGGCTATTTGGAAATAATAATGTAAATTTGCAGCCAGAAAGAGGCACAACGGAAATGAACATGAAGAGAGGCATCAAACTATCCTTGAAGATCATCGGCGGAGTAGTAGCGACGCTGCTGGTGCTGACGGTGGCCGCCGTCTTCACGCTGAACACCAGTTGGTGCCAGCAGAAAGTGCTGAACTATGCCGTCAGCCTGCTGGAAGAGCGACTGCAGACGAAGGTGGAGATAGACAGCGTGAGCGTGAGCCTCTGGACACAGGACATTCACCTGATGGGACTAAGGATAGAGGACAGGCAGGAACGCAAGATGCTGGAGGCCGACCACCTGGCCGTGAGCCTGGACCTCACAGACCTGCTGGACCACAAGGTGGACGTGTCGGAAGCAGAGATAACGGGCGTCAGGATGCGCCTGTACCAGCCCAAGGACAGCGCCGCCAACTACCAGTTTGTGGTGGATGCCTTCAAGAGCAACAAGACGGACAGCACGGAGCAACGGCAGAAGGAGGGAGGCCAGAGCCTGGCATTCGACATCAGCCAGTTGACGGTGAAGGACGTGGACATAGAGCGCCAGTGGGTGACCAAGAAGGGATTCCAGCAGACGGACAACTACTCGCTGGCGGAACTGAGGATGGCGGAGAAAGGCGGCAAGCAGACGGTGAGCATAGACAGTCTGAGATGGCAGACGGACAACCACCAGCCTCGCAAGAACGCAGAGAAGCCTCATCGCGGCGCCTTCGACACAGGTCACCTCGACATCACGGCCAACATGGAACTGAGGGTCAACTACAGGGAAAAGGATACGGTCAACATCTCGCTGACGAGGTTTGAGGCTACCGACACGCTGACGGGCATCAACGTGAGAGACCTGCACTTCGACGCAGGCATCAACAAGACGACGGCCCTGCTGACCGACATCGTGATACAACAGGAGAGCACCACGCTGAGCATGGACAGCGCCACCATCCACCTGCCCAGCAAGAAAGAAGGGCGCCCGCTGGCCTGGCACACCTCAGAGATAACCGGCAACGTGATGCTGAAGGACATTGCCAAGCCCTTCGCCCCTGCCCTGCGGTTCTTCAGCATGCCACTGGAACTGAAGGTGACGCTGAACGGAGCCGACTCTACCCTACTCTTCAACAACATCGTCGTGAACACACCCGACCAGTCGCTGAGAATCGAGGCTGAAGGCGACGCGGCCCACCTGGGCAACAAGGAGGAGATGAAGATGCAGTTCCACGTGCACAGGATGACCACCAGCGCACAGACCGCCAAGCGGGTGATCGACCAGTTTGTGGTGAAGAAGTTCATGATGCGACAACTGAACAACCTGGGCACCATCACCTACGTGGGCGACTTCGACATCCTCTACAAGAAGGAGAAGTTCAGGGGAGTGCTCAAGACATCGGCCGGCATGCTGAGGTTCGACTTCAGCATCGACGGGAAGACGAAATACCTGCAGGGACAGGCCAGCACCAGGGCCATCAACCTGAGCAAGGTGCTGGAGATGAGAGACCTGGGCGATGTGGCCTTCACAGCCAACTTCCAATATGATATCTCGAAACAGCGCACCGCCAGGGTGAGACGGCTAAGAGGCGGCAAACTGCCCATAGGCCGACTGAATGCCAGGGAGATAGACGCGAGTTACAAGAAGATCAGGATGAAGCATCTCATACTCACCCTGGAGAGCGACGGTGCGATAGCCAAGGGCCAGATATTGCAGGAGCACAGTTTCGCCGACCTGCTGTGCAACTTCTCGTTCACACATACCGACGCCATACACAAGATGAAGATCATGCCTGGCATACGGCTGCACAAGAAGGACAAGAAGGACAAAAAGGATAAAAAGGACAAGAAGGACAAAAAGAAAAAACGAAGATAAGAAATCCTCGTTTTTCTCAAGCCCTGCTGGAAATTATCTGACAATCAGTTTACGGTTGCCTGAGATATAGGCGCCCTTTTTCGGAACATCATTCAACCTACGGCCTGCCAGGTCATAGACGGCTGGCGACGAATGGAGGACAGAAGGCGTGTGTATGCCCGTAGCCTGACCGATATAGTCAGCAACGCTGGATGTAAAGTTGATATCGTAGATGTCGCTGGTGCCAGTGGTCGAAGTAAGGCCGAAAATGGTCTGCCCCATGCACACCGACGGGCGCTCACCCCCAAAGTTCTCGTAGATTCCGCTGGTAGCCATGTTCCATGCCACGACCACCTGTGACACATCGTCAAGGGTAATGGTCTCAACAGCAGCCGGAGCCACCTGCGTGCCATGATTCGAACCATTGAGCCACCACAGGTAGGAACTGCCTGTAGCGGTCTTCAGATTCGTGCCGCGAACCACCATATAGGTCTGTTCCTTGGCGATGGTATAGTCCAGATCCTGATATTTCATCATCAGCGCCACATTGTTGGATCCAGTACCGGCATTGACGTGTATCACGTTGTTGACCACGTCGTAGGTGATCTTCGAAGCCGCCACACGATTGGCGTCGCCCGTAGTCCAGTCGCTGGCACGGAACTGATAGGCATGATCGTTGAAGCCCTTTGTCAGTCGGACATAGTAGATGCCAGGACAGAGCGTCGTGCTGCTGGCAGTAAGGCGCACCACGAACTGCGTCTTCGGCTGTCCCTGCTGGTCGTAGACGAGGCTCTCAGGGATGGCATACTCCGCATTATAGAAGCCATTGACATCGCTGCCCTTGGCCGAGGTGGGTATGGTGATGTCGGCCACCTTCTTACCGTCGACGGTGAGCGTACCCATGCGGCCCTTGTCGGCCAGATTGAAGCGCAACATCACAGCCAGGCTGTCCTTCTCCTGCTTCTCATTGTAGAGCGTATACTGGATATAGCCATTGGCACGGGCATCACGATATCGCTCGGAATTGTAGAGACCCGTGCTGGAATCAGACGAATACTTGAACTCATGTCCTGCCTCGCTCTGCTGTTCGCCAGGAGCCACGAAGTCGAGTGTACGCTTGGCCAGAGCCTCGTTGGCAGCCTCGGTTTGAGCCATGCTGCTTTTGGCATAGTTCTCGGCCGTCTGCTGATACCAGTAGCACATATAGCGCTGGTGGTGAATCTGATAGAACGGCTGCAACGTCAGCGTATTCCAAGCATAGGTATTGACGTCAGGACGGCTCACATCGATGCTGAAGCGCAGATCGGCGGTCTTCAGACGCTCAACTCGACTAAGCACACCAGTACGATCGCCTATGAGCATCGGCGCATCGACAAGGCTCTTTGATGTGGCACGGCTACCAGGAGCATGATCCATACGTCCGGCACCTGCATAGACATTCTGCAGATTCTCGACGGGTAAACCGTCGGACACTTCATCAGAGGCCTGGGCCGTGGTGGCTGCACCAAGCAGGATGGGGCCGTACTTGAAGGCGATGTAGTCCGTGTAATTGGGACATTCCTCGTAGCGCAGTTCCATGGGCAGCACGACGTCGATTACGTCACCCACAGCCCAGTCACGGGTGATGGTAGCATAGGAGGCCTTGCCTTTCTCTACAGACAGGCCATCGATCACGGTACCGTTGACAGCAATGCTGAAGCCGTTGTCCACCCACTTCGGATGACGGATGGAGATGGTATAGTGGCCTGCCTTGCCAATGGTGATCTTGCTGGTCTGTTCATTGGGGAAAGCGGTTTCCTGGGTGACGACGAAATCGTCACACACCAGGCGGGAGGGCGTGAAGAGGTTCACATAGAGGGTGCTGCCGCCATCGTGGGTATAGATAAAGTGACCATACTTCGAGTGGTTCTCCATACCCGTACCCACACAGCACCACATAGCCTCGTTAACACGCGAATAGATGCGGTAGCCCAGGGGACGCAGGGTGGTGAAGTAGACATAGCCACCCGTCTTGGGATCCTGGGTAGTGAGGATGTGGTTCCACATCGTGTTCTCGTAGAAGTCAGCATACTTGGCATCGCCAGTACGGTCGAAGAGCATTTCCGACAGTTTCAGCATATTGTTCGAGTTGCACGACTCAGGCCCGTCAAGTTGGTCGATGTAACGGTTGCTGTTGGACTTGCTGAGGAAGTGCTCGTTCACCGAGTTGCCGCCGATGCACACAGTACGGTTCTGGGCTACGTCCTGCCAGAAGTTCTGTGCGGCGTTGCGATAGGATGTCGATGAGGCACTTTCCTCAAAGACGCGTTCCATGCCAATGTATTTGGGCACCTGCGTGTTGGCATGTTTCCCATCGAGAAACGTGGTATTCAGGCTCTGCAAGCCATTGAGCATGGACTTATGGGTGAAGCGCTTGGCTGCCGTGAGATATTTCGTTTCCTTGGTCAAGGCATAGGCATCGACCAGCGTCTCGTTCACGCCACCATGCTCCGTGTTCAGCATCGACTCCATCTGACTATCACTGAGGTTCGAAGTGACCAGGATGCACCAGTCGCAGAGTTTCAGGAAACAAGTCTTGGCCGTCTCGTTGCCACCATAGACATAGGCATCGCGCAGTCCGGCCAGTATCTTGTGCTGGCAATACCAAGGCACGGCTGTGTTACCTGTGCCCTGCAAGGCGGTGTTACCATTCTTATATAAGGCGCTCCAGGCAGCGTTCATCGGCTGTCCGCCAATGAAGCCCTTCAGCCCCTGCGTATCATTGTCGTACACATCCTGACAGTCTTTCATCACGGCCACCATATAGTTCAGACGCTCTTTCAGCACGGACTTCGTCTCTGCATCGTGACAGGCTGCATAGGCCAGTGCCAGGGCCGAGAGATAGTGGCCACCCACATGACCGCTCAGGTCGAAGTCTGAAGCCCCCCAGTTGGAGAAGTTGGGATGCTTCTGCTCCCACCTATAGTAGTCGCTGCCGCTTTTGGCTGACAATCCAGCCTGTCGCACAAAAGGTGTGAGCAGACGGTCGGTGTCATACTGCAGCAGCATCTCGATATTGAGGTCCATAGCCGTTTTCATCGGACCGTCGAGCAGTTCCACCTGTTCCAAGTCGAAATGCTTGGGATAGAGTTCACTCTGTGCCTGTGCCCCAACAGAGCCAAGCATCGTCATCAGGATGACACACAAAGGTTTTAGTTTCATAGGTTATTTTGTTTGGTTAGAAGTCGGATGAATAGAAGAAAGGAATCGCCGATGGTTCACTTCTTCCTGACAGGGTCGCAGGTGAGGCCACAACCCAATTTCTTGAATATCTTACGGTCCACCTCGCTGAGCATCACGGTGCTGTGAACCTGGCAGTCGCGCAGTTTGGGCAACTGCTCCAGGGCATGGCGGCAACGCTCGTCGTTCTGCGAGAGCACGGAGAGGGCCACGAGCACCTCGTCAGTATGCAGACGGGGATTCTTGCCACCAAGATACTCGATCTTGGTCTTCTGGATAGGCTCAATCATGCTCTGGGGGATAAGTTTCACCTCATGGCCGATGCCAGCAAGATGCTTCGTGGCATTGAGCAGCAGGGCTGCACTGCAACCCAGCAGAGGCGATGACTTGGAGGTGATGATGGTACCGTCGGAGAGTTCAATGGCAGCAGCGGTCAGTCCAGTGAGTTCCTGCTTGGCCTGGGCAGCCACGGTGACACGGCGGTAGGCGGTAGTGATCTTGGCCTGATTGAAGAGCAGCAGGATCTTGTTCACCTCACGCTCGCTGTCGATGCCATCGGCCAGTTTGTTGGTAGCCGAGTAGTAGCGACGGATGATCTCGTCGCGTGAAGCCTGACAGCACACCTCATCGTCGCTGATGCAGAAGCCCACCATGTTGACGCCCATGTCGGTAGGCGACTTGTAGGGGTTCTCGCCATAGATACCCTCGAATAGGGCGTTGAGCACAGGGAATATCTCGATGTCGCGGTTATAGTTGACAGCAATCTTGTCGTAGGCCTCCAGGTGGAAGGGGTCGATCATGTTCACATCGTTGAGGTCGGCCGTGGCTGCCTCATAGGCGATGTTGACAGGATGCTTCAGCGGCAGGTTCCACACGGGGAAGGTCTCAAACTTGGCATAGCCGGCACGCGTGCCACGCTTGTTCTCGTTGTACAACTGGCTCAGGCAGACGGCCATCTTACCACTGCCAGGACCAGGGGCGGTGACGATGACCAGCGGACGCGTAGTCTCCACATAGTCGTTCTTGCCAAAACCCTCGTCAGAGGCTATCAGTTCCACATTGTGGGGATAGCCGTCGATGAGATAGTGGATGTAGGACTTGATGCCAAGGCGCTCCAGACGGTGGCGGAAGGTATCGGCGGCATGCTGGCCGTTATAGTGGGTGATGACCACAGAGCCTACCATGAAGCCACGGGTGGTGAACTCGTCGCGCAGACGGAGCACATCCTCATCGTAGGTGATACCCAGGTCGGCACGCACCTTGTTCTTCTCGATGTCCTCGGCACTGATGACGATGACGATCTCGATGCTGTCGGCCAACTGGCGGAACATGCGCAGTTTGCTGTCGGGCTTGAAGCCAGGCAGCACGCGTGAGGCATGATGGTCGTCGAAGAGTTTGCCGCCAAGTTCGAGATAAAGTTTGCCGTCGAACTGGGCTATACGTTCCTTGATGTGTTCTGACTGAATCTTGAGGTACTTCTCGTTGTCGAAACCTATTTTCATTGTGTTTATGCTTTTTTCGTAGTGCAAAGGTAGTGCAAATCGAGTAAAAAACCAAAAAAAAATCAAAAATCTTGGGGGGAATTGGCCATTGTGTGACAAAAATCACTATCTTTGCAGCGCAAAAAGCATGCAACTATGAATCAGAGCGACTGCATTGTCATCATTCCTACTTATAACGAGAAGGAAAACATAGAAAAGATAATCCGAGCCATCAACGGTCTGGAGAAGTGCTTCCATATACTTGTCATCGACGACGGCTCACCAGACGGCACAGCGAATATCGTGAAGGGGCTGATGGCCGACGAGTTCAGCGACCGTCTGTTCATCGTCGAGCGCAAAGGCAAACTGGGCCTCGGCACCGCCTATATAGCAGGGTTCAAGTGGGCCCTGGAGCACGACTACGAATATATCTTCGAGATGGACGCCGACTTTAGCCACGACCCCAACGACCTGCCGCGCCTCTATAGCGCCTGTCACGACGAGGGCTACGACGTGGCCATCGGCTCGCGCTATGTCAGCGGCGTGAATGTGGTGAACTGGCCCATGGGTCGCGTGCTGATGAGTTATTTCGCCTCGCAGTACGTGCGTATCGTCACGGGCTTCCCCATCCACGACACCACAGCCGGCTTCAAGTGCTACAAGCGCCGCGTGCTGCAGACCATCGAACTGGACAAGATACGCTTCAAAGGCTACGGCTTCCAGATAGAGATGAAGTTCACGGCTTGGCGCATCGGCTTCAAGATCAAGGAGGTGCCCGTCATCTTCGTCAACCGCAAGGAGGGCACGAGCAAGATGTCAGGTGGCATCTTTGGCGAGGCCTTCTTCGGCGTGATGCGCCTCCGCTGGGACGGCTGGACCAGGCAGTATCCTAGGATTGGCAGTTAGCAGTTGGCAGTTAGCAGTTAGCAGTTAGCAAAAAGCCAATAGCCAACAGCCAACAGCCAACAGCCAATAGCCAATAGCCAACATCACTGATCCGGATTCTCCACGAACCCCTGATATTCAGGCACTAAGGCAGACATGACGCTGTCGTAGGCCTGATTTTTTATGGCCTCGATATTGTCAGGGCCCTGCCCGACGGGATAGATGGGCTGGTGCATGGTCAGCGAGAGACGGTGCCAGTGGATGAACTTCATGTCACGCATACGAGGCATGATGTTGAACGAGCCGTTGATGGTCAGGGGAACGACTGGCAACTGCAGTTCGTCAGCCAGGGCAAAGGCACCACGCTTGAAGTAGCCCATGTGGCCCGTATAGGTGCGCGACCCCTCTGGGAAGAGCGTCACGCTGGTGCCGCCTTGCAAGGTGGCACGTGCGGCATCGTAGGAGGCCTTGATCTTCTTGGGGCCACGCTTGTCGACAAAGATATGGTGGGCCTTCTCACAGGTGTAGCCGATGAGGGGTATACGGCGCAACTGGTACTTCATCATCCACTTGAAGTTACGATTCAGATAGCCGTAAATCAGGAAGATGTCGAAGGCACCCTGATGGTTGGCCACAAAGACATACGACTGGTTCTTCTCCAGATGCTGGCGTCCCTCAACCTTAACGGGAATCAACAGTATCCAGAGGATGACACGTGCCCAGATATGGGCAGGATAATAGCCCCAGAAGTGACCGTCGCCTATGGCACAGCCTATAAGGATGGGGATGATGAACACCACTGTTGCCACCAGACTCAGCGGCAGGGCGATGAACAGTTGGTAGAGGCAATATAGGAAATGCATAATATTTACAATTTGACGATTTACTATTTACGATTTATTGACGATTTTTCGATTACACGATTATTCGTTTATCCGATTAAACGATTATCCGATTCTTCGTTTATTCGATTAATCGATTAAACGATTAACTTTATCATTCCTCCGCAGGGTGATAACCACGATCTCAGGAGTCACCCCCAGGCGGAAAGGAACCACACCGCTCAGACCGCTACTCACGTGGAGATAGCGGCCACCGATGGTATAGAGACCATTGTACTCCTTATAAGCCAGACCGGCTGGCGACAAGCCGAATAGCGATACCTGCCCACCATGGGTATGACCACTGAGGGTCAACTGGACGTGGCACTCAGGCAGAATCTTCCTTCGCCAGGCCGTAGGGTCGTGCTCCAGCATCACTACGAATTCATCCCTCATAATGCCAGACAACGCCCGCTGTATGTTGCCCTTCTTGGGAAAACGCTTGGCATCACCATCGTTCTCCATGCCTGCAATGCAGATATGTTCGTCGCCACGCCTGACGCTGTAATGACAGTTGTCGAGCACGGTCCACCCTATCATGTCATCCACCTGACGACGATACTCCATATCGTCCAATTGCTCCATTTCATCGTCAATATACATCGGATAGTCGTGGTTGCCTTTCACGCTGAAGACACCATCCTTGGCCTTGATGGAACTCAGCAGGTCGACGAAGGGCATCAGTTCCGTAGGCTTCTTGTTCTGCAGGTCGCCAGTGAAGACCACCAAATCGGCCTGCTGGGCATTAATGCTGTCGACGGCACGCTCCAGCAACTCAGCGCGACTGCCCGCCATTGTGCCAGCATGAACGTCGGAGAACTGCACGATGGTGTAGCCATCGAACGAAAGTGGCAGGTCGTCGAAGGCAATCTCTACATGTCGCACTTCGAATTGGCGAGGACCAACATAGGCGCCATAGAGGAAGGCTATCCACAGCAGAAAGGTCAGAACAGACGCCAACAGCCTGACCCACCTCTTACGGTTGCGCAATATCAGCCAGATGAGGCCGACAGTAAGCAGGATGAGGATGCCCCACCCGATGTAAATATACGTATCGGGATCGAGCAAGACGAGGAGTATGGTAGAGAGGGTTATCATAAGTTGGCTATAAGGAATTTACGGAGTTCTTCGACGGGCATCTGCCTACGACGGGCATAGTCCTGCAACTGGTCATCGCCTATCTTGCCTACAGCGAAATAGTGAGCCTGAGGATGCGACAGCATCAAGCCAGAAACGCTAGCATGGGGGCGCATGGCACCATGCTCAGTGAGGGTGATGCCTATCTGGCGCATGTCAAGCAGGCGATCGAGCAGGAAATTGAGACTGGCATCAGGCAGCGAGGGATAGCCCACGGCAGGACGGATGCCCTGAAAATGTTCCTGCTGCATCTCACGAATGCTCAACTGCTCGTCCTTGGCATAGCCCCAGTAGTGCTTGCGCACCTCCTCGTGCAGACGCTCTGCCGTAGCCTCTGCCAAACGGTCGGCCAGGAGTTGCGCCATCATCTTCTGGTAAGGATCATCATCGAAGTCACTCTCCATGCCAGCATCGACGGAAGCAGCGAAGAGGCCCATCTTGGAGGCAACAGGTGCGATGAAGTCGGTCAGGCAGAGGAAGTCGCTGCCAGCAGTCTGCTGGCGTAGCATCGGCAGACAGAGTCCACGATCATCAAGCACGATGTCATCACCTTCAGAGTGGACTGTCTCCAACAAAAAAAGGGCATGGGTATGGTATCGGCCCTGAATATTGGCCAGGAAACGTTCGGCCTCACGCTTGATATGCTGTTGCTCTGCCTCGCCTTTCAACTGCCAGGCGAAGTAGAAATAGGCCCAATTGATGTAGGGCACCACATCGCTGATGTCATAGGTAAGAATCATCTGAACACCAAAGGCTGGCCAATATAACTGCGATCTACCACACCATTATTATATATAAGGTGTCCGTTGCAGAATGTCTGCTCCACCCGCCAACGGAAAGTATGTCCCTCCAGGGGGCTCCACTTGCACTTGCTCTCTATCACGTCCTGAGTCACAGTCCATGGGGCGTCAGGGCGCACAATGACCAGGTCGGCCTGGTAGTCCTTGCGGATGAAGCCACGCTGACGTACCTCGAACAGCGAGGCGGGATTGTGGGCCATCAGTTGCACCATACGTTCTATAGAAAGCACCTTCTGGTCAACAAGTTCAAGCATCGCTGGCAGCGAGAACTGCACCATCGGCATGCCACTGGCCGCACGCACACAGCCGCCCTGCTTCTGGGAGAGCAGATGGGGGGCATGATCAGTAGCAATAGTGGTGATGCGCCCGTCGTTGAGGGCCTCGCGCAGCATAAACTGGTCAACAGGGCTCTTGATGGCTGGGTTCACCTTGATACGTGTGCCAAGTCGCTGGTAGTCGAGCAAGGAGAAGATCAGGTGGCCTACGCAGGCTTCGGCTGTGATTGGACTAGTTATATAATCAAGTTCCTCTGCTGTGGAGAGGTGGGCCACGTGCAGACGGGCTCCATGTTTCTTAGCCAGAGCGACAGCCTTGGCCGTAGAGGCCAGACAAGCCTCCTCGCTACGGATGAAAGGATGGAGGCTGACATCAGGGTCGTCGCCATGTCCTTGCTTAGCCACCGCCATATTGTGGTTGATGATATCCGTATCCTCGCAGTGAGCCATAATGGGCAACGCTGCCGAGGCAAAAATCTTATTGAGAGCCTCATCACGATCCACAAGCATATTACCCGTACTACTACCCATGAAGAGTTTGATGCCAGGCACACGGTGAGGGTCGAGTTGGCTGAAGAGGCTGGTATTGTCGTTGGTGGCACCAAAGAAGAAGGTGTAGTTCACATGACTGCTATGGGCTGCCCTTTGGAACTTGTCTTCCAAGGCTTCCAGGGTGGTGGTCTGCGGCACGGTATTGGGCATCTCGAAATAAGATGTCACACCACCAGCAGCGGCAGCACGGCTCTCACTCTCAATGTCGGCCTTCTCCGTCATCCCTGGCTCGCGGAAATGCACGTGGGTATCAATGATACCTGGGAGAACATAGCAGCCAGAGGCATCTATTTCTTGGTGGATGGTGAAGGGTGGATGGTGAAGGGTGATGGGTGATGGGAGGATATCCACAATCTTTTCATCCTCGATGACGATGGAGCCTTCGAAGCAGCGGCCTTCGTTGACAATATGCGCGCCCTTAATGAGTGTTGCCATTGCCGTTCAGGATATCTTGTATGGTGGCATCGTCAATCTCACCGTCATTCAGAGGGGCCACAGGCTCTGCCTTGTGGGTTTCACCAGCATCGGTAACGTGCTTGTAGAACTCATCCACAATGGCGATACGCTTGAACGTCTCAGGGGCCTTGCTCATGATATGCTCTACCTGTGGCACTGACGAACTCATATGAACGAAGATGAACGGGCCCAGCACATTCTCGAAA
>Ga0310695_10002074_pt1 | contig 43654 bp, 35 predicted proteins | sample RumenRJG_04DNA_FD_203882 | JGI IMG/M metagenome (GOLD analysis project Ga0310695, IMG submission 203882) | Bovine rumen microbial communities from Lethbridge, Alberta, Canada - RJG_04 (v2) (version 2) | ecosystem: Host-associated > Mammals > Digestive system > Stomach > Rumen | place: Canada... | reverse complement strand
CGTCCTGTTGAGAACATCACCTTTGCTAACGCTCAGAATTTCATTACCAAGTTGAATCAGAAGACCGGCAAGACCTTCCGTCTGATCACCGAGGCCGAGTGGGAGTATGCTGCTCGTGGCGGCAGACTCAGCAAGGGTTACATGTTCCCCGGTAGCGACAATGTTGGCGAGGTCGCTTGGAGCAGTGACAATTCCCAAGATTTGACTCACCCCGTTGGTGAGAAGCTGCCTAACGAGTTGGGCCTCTATGACATGGGTGGTAATGTCGAGGAATGGTGTTCCGACTGGTATGGCGAATACAGCGCACGCCCCGCAACCAACCCCACGGGACCGACGACCGGAACCACTCGTGTCGTTCGTGGTGCAAGTTGGGATCAGGCTTGGTATACTTGCCGTCCCTCTTCTCGTCATGATGGTGGCATCCCGACCTACGCCCATGCCCGCCGTGGTCTGCGCATTGCCATGACCCCGCAATAAGTCACAAGTCGAAAAGAAGTAAATTTTTTGTTAGAATCCAGGAGCTGGAGGGAATACCCCGGCTCCTTTTTTTTCACCCTTTGGCCATCTTCCCAGACCATGGCCGCTTGAAAAGCACGAATTGCACGAGTTTAACTGATTTGGCATTTGCCCTCCAGCTCGCTGGACAACTGATGCTCTCGTCTTTCTTGTCTTCTGATTTTTGGGGGCATGGCGCCTTGGCGTTAGAGTGGGGGCGACTTGTTAACAAGCGCAAAAAATGGTGTCTTTTTGGTTTGGCTGTTAAATTAATATTGTGTATATTTGCAACGCATTTAGAGTTGTTGCTGTTGCTCGCGCTTGCACCGTCAGGTGTAAGGTGTTGTGCGATAGCGGATTTGATGCATTATTTTAACTAACCTGCCAAAAATTAAACAAACAAAATAAGTAAACTTCTTTTATGGAATTAGCAATTTTCGGACTTCAGAGCACGGCTTTCCCAGTCACGGCGGCCTTGACCGGCGTGTTGCTTGTAGCCAGTGCCCTGATTATTGCGTGGCTCGTTGGCCCGCGCAGCTACACTAAGAAGAAAGGCGAGGCCTTTGAGTGCGGTATCCCCACCCGTGGCGATTCGATGGCCCAGTATCATGTGGGTTATTACCTGTTTGCCATCCTGTTCCTGATGTTTGATGTGGAGACGGTTTTCTTGTTCCCATGGGCAACCATCTGCAAGAACTTTGGCGATAAGGCAATGTTTGCTGTAGGCACTTTCCTTGTTATTCTCGTTTTAGGTCTGGCTTATGCCTGGAAGAAAGGAGCGTTGAGATGGAAGTGAAAATCAAGTCGATGAAGCATGAGGACTTCAAGGACAACGAGTATATCGATAGCCTGGTTGAGCAACTGCAGGCCAGCGGCACCAATATCGTGGTGGGCAAGCTGGACCAGTTGATGAACTGGGGTGTGAGCAACTCGCTCTGGCCATTGTGCTTCGGTACCAGTTGCTGTGCTATCGAGTTCATGTGCCTGGGCGCTGCCCGCTACGACATGGCGCGTTACGGCTTTGAGGTGGCTCGCAACAGCCCCCGTCAGGCCGACTACATCATGTGCCAGGGTACCATCAACTACCGTATGGCTCCCGCATTGAAGCGATTGTATGAGCAGATGGCCGAGCCCAAGTATGTCATCGCCTGTGGCTCCTGCACCGTCAGCGGCGGTCCGTTCAAGAACAGCTACTGTGTGGTCAAGGGCGTTGACGAGATTATCCCTGTTGATGTCTATCTGCCTGGATGTCCGCCCCGTCCTGAGGCATTCTTCTATGCCCTCATGCAGCTGCAGCGCAAGATTAAGGTGCAGAAGTACTTCGGCGGCGTGAACCGCAAGGAAAAACTCGAGGGTCTGACCTATGACGGCACCGCCCTGAAGGAAACCAAGTAAATTAACCCGACAAAAACCATAAAGTTATGGCAGAAATACAAGATAAGATCACTCAATTGTGCCCTCAGGCCCAGGTTGACACCACCGGCGAATTCCTGCTGGTGACAGTGGCCGATGCACAATGGCATGACCTGGCCAAGGCCCTCAAGACGCAGTTGCACTTTGACTGCCTCACCGCTGTGGTGGGTATGGAGTGGCCTGATGCCCGCGGTTGTGTTTATTACCTGACCAATACCGAAAGCCTGGATGTCATCCATGTCAAGGTCACCGCCCCCGACCGCGAGCAGCCCCGTCTGCACTCGGTAGTGGACTTGTGGCCCGTTGCCAATTTCCAGGAGCGCGAGGTGTATGACTTCTTTGGCATCGTGTTTATCGGCCATCCCGACATGCGCCGCATGTTCCTGCGCAATGACTGGGTGGGTTACCCGCTGCGCAAGGATTATGACCCTGCCAGCAACCCCCTGCGCCTCGATGATGAGGAGAATGAGGATTACACCTGCCGCTGGGTCGAGGACGACAAGGGCCAGGTCAAGAAGGTAGAGGGCAAGGTGTTTGAGGACGACGAGTATGTCATCAATGTCGGCCCGCAGCACCCGTCGACCCACGGCGTGATGCGTTACCGCGTGAGTCTCGACGGTGAGATTGTCAAGAAGATTGATGTCGTCAGCGGATACATCCACCGCGGCATTGAGAAGATGTGTGAGGATCTGACCTATCCCCAGATGCTCCTCTACACCGAGAGAATGGACTACATGGCCGCTCACATCAACCGCCACTGCATGTGTTTGTGCGTCGAGAAAGCCCTCGGCATCGAGGTGCCTCACCGTGCCGAGCTCATCCGTCTGATGATGGACGAGCTGATGCGTCTGTCCTCCCACCTGTTGAGCTATGGCTGCTTGACGATGGACCAGGGTGCCACGACAGCCTTCTTCTACGGCTTCCGTGACCGTGAGTTGATTTATGACATCTTTGACCGCACCTGCGGTGCCCGCATGTCGATGGCCTATAGCTGCATTGGCGGCGTGGTAGCCGATGTGCATGAGGACTTCATCAAGGATGTGCGCAACGCCTGTGATGTCATTGAGAAGAACCTCAAGGAGTACCATAAACTGTTCACCGGCAATGTCATCGCCGTGAACCGCATGACTGGTGTGGGTGCCCTGAGCAAGGAGGATGCCATAGCTTATGACATCACCGGTCCCTCGGGCCGTGCCTGCGGTTGGCATTGCGATGTGCGCAAGACCCAACCCTACTCGCTGTACAACGAGTTCGACTTTGATGAGGTGCTCCGTGAGAACGGCGATTCGATGGACCGTTACATGGTGCGCATGCTCGAGATGGAGCAGTGCATCAAGATTTTGCGCCAGGCATGCGACAAGCTCGAAGCCGAGGGCGCGCAGGGCGAGTATTGCGCCCCCAAGGTGCCCAAGGTGATGAAACTGCCCGCTGGCCACTGGTACCAGCAGGTCGAGGCCAGCCGTGGAGCCTTCGGCGTGTATATCGAGAGCGACGGCAATACCAAGCCCGTGCGTGTACATTTCCAGTCACCGTGCTTCAACCTCATCGGTGTGGTTGACTTGACCTGCCGGGACAATATGATTGCCGACCTGATTACCATCACGGCATCGCTCGACTTCGTTATCCCCGACATCGACCGCTAATCAACGAGAGAAAATCCATTAGAACAAATATCAAATAGCATAACAATGGAGGAGAAATATAATTATAGTGATATCATCGACTTTTCGGCGCTGACTTCATGGCTTCATAACTGGATGAACGGTTTGTGGCCCGGAATGGAATGGCTCACAACGACCATCGAGTGCGTGCTGGTCGCCGTGGGTCTGCTTGCTGCATATTCGCTCATCGCCATGTTCTACATCTTCTACGAGCGCAAGGTGTGCGGCTGGATCCAGTGCCGCCTGGGCCCGATGCGCGTGGGCAAGTGGGGCTTGCTCCAGGTGTTTGCCGATGTGATCAAGATTCTGCAAAAGGAGTTGATTACCCTGTGGAATACCGACAAGTTCCTGTTTAAGCTCGCACCCTATCTGGTGCTGATTGCCTCGATGCTGACATTTGCCTGTCTGCCTTGGGCCAAGGGCTTGCAGATTATTGACATGAACATCGGCGTGTTCTTCATCGTGGCTGTGTCGTCAATCGGCGTGCTGGGTATCCTGCTCGCCGGCTGGTCGAGTAACAGCAAGTACACCCTCATCGGTGCTATGCGAAGCGGTGCCCAGATGATCAGCTACGAGTTGTCGTGTGGTATTTCAATCCTGACGATAGTATGCCTTGCCGGCACGATGTCCATCTCGGGCATTGTCGAGGCTCAGGCCGACTGCTGGTTCCTGTTCAAGGGCCACCTGCCCGCGATACTCGCGTTCATTTTTTATATCATCGCTGCCAATGCCGAGAATAACCGTGGCCCGTTTGACCTTCCCGAGGCCGAGCACGAGTTGACCGCCGGTTACCACACCGAGTACTCGGGTATCCACTTCGGCTTCTTCTATCTGGCCGAGTATCTGAACCTGTTCATCGTTTCGGGCATTGCTACGCTGCTCTTCCTGGGTGGCTGGATGCCCTTGCATGTGCCGGGTTGGTATGGCTTTAATCATATCATGGATTTCATCCCCAGCGTGGTGTGGTTCCTGGGCAAGGCCTTCTTCATGACCTTCATCTTCATGTGGATCCGCTGGTCGTTCCCCCGTGTGCGCATCGACCAGATGCTCGCCCTGGAGTGGCGCTACCTTATGCCCATGGGCTTGGTTAACCTGGTGGTGATGGCCATCGTGGTGACCCAGAAATGGTACTTTGGTGCCTGATGTAAAGAATATCAGTAATAAATCATCATATAAAGTCTATAAGCAATTATGGCTGAGAATTATGGAAAAATAACCCAAGTTATTGGGCCTGTTGTCGATATCGCCTTTGAGGAAGAGGGTGCTACGCGTCCCCCCATCTATACCGCGCTCGCCGTTGAGCGCCCCGATGGCAGTGAACTCATTCTGGAGGTGGAGCAGCATGTGGGTGAGAACACCGTGCGCTGCGTCGCCATGGACAGCACCGACGGCCTCAAGCGCGGTACCCGCGTCTTGTCCAAGGGCCGTCCCATTTCGGTGCCCACTGGTGACCAGATCAAGGGCCGCCTGCTCAATGTGATCGGACAGAGCATCGACCACCTGCAGCCCCTGCAGGAGGGTGCCCGCCGTGCCATCCATCAGCCCGCCCCCCCGTTCAGTGATCTGTCGATTTCACAGGAAATACTTTATACCGGTATCAAGGTCATCGACCTGATCGAGCCCTTCAGCAAGGGTGGTAAAATCGGCCTGTTCGGTGGTGCCGGTGTAGGCAAGACGGTGCTCATCATGGAGTTGATTCATAACATCGCCCACGGCCACAACGGATTCTCGGTGTTCACCGGCGTTGGTGAGCGCACCCGTGAGGGTAACGACCTGCTGCGTGAGATGATCGAGAGCGGCGTTATCAACTACGGCGAGAAGTTCAAGGAAGGCCTCGAGAAGGGCGAGTGGAACCTCAAGGATGTGGACATGGATGCCGTGGCCAGCAGCCAGGCAACCCTGGTGTTCGGCCAGATGAATGAGCCTCCCGGCGCTCGTCTGCGTGTGGCACTGTCGGGCCTGACCGTGGCCGAGCAGTTCCGCGACCAGGACGGTGGCGGTAAGGACATCCTGCTGTTCATGGACAACATCTTCCGCTTCACCCAGGCCGGTAGTGAGGTATCGGCACTGTTGGGCCGTATGCCGTCGGCCGTGGGTTACCAGCCAACGCTGGCCAGTGAGATGGGTAAGTTGCAGGAGCGCATCACCTCGACCAAGACGGGTTCGATTACCTCGGTACAGGCCGTGTATGTGCCGGCCGACGACTTGACCGACCCCGCTCCAGCAACCACCTTCAACTTCCTGGATGCTACCTGCGTGTTGAGCCGTAAGATTGCCGAGCTGGGTATCTACCCGGCCGTTGACCCGCTGGCTTCGACCTCGCGCATCATGGACCCGAACATCATCGGCGAGGAACACTACGATGTCGCCCAGCGTGTCATCCACCTGTTGCAGAAGTACAATGAGTTGCAGGACATCATCGCCATCCTCGGTGTCGAGGAGTTGAGCGACGAGGACAAACTGGTCGTTTCGCGCGCGCGTCGTGCCCAGCGCTTCCTCTCGCAGCCCTTCTTTGTGGCCGAGCAGTTCACCGGTCTGCCCGGTGTGATGGTGCCGCTGGCCGAGACCATCCGCGGCTTCAAGATGATTCTCGACGGCGAGGTCGACGACCTGCCCGAGCAGGCATTCCTGAGCGTCGGTACCATCGACGAGGCCATCGCCAAGGGTAAGAAGCTGCTTGAGCAACAATAATGTCGCTTATCAATTATACATTATATTAATATATAACATGACACTCAAAATCATATCGGCCGACCAAATCGAGTTTGAAGGCACTATCGAGTCGGTGACGCTGCCTGGCGTCATGGGCTTGTTCCAGGTGCTGAATAACCATGCCGCCCTCATCGCCGCCCTCAAGGCGGGACGCATGAGTTATGTGGTTGATGGCAACACCGTGGAGCGTGAAATCCACGGCGGTGTGGCCGATGTCAAGGATAATGTGGTGTCGGTGTGCTTGTATTAACAATAGACTATGAAGAAAGCAATCACAGCAATCATCGCGGTAGTCATCATCGCCCTCATGGCGCTAGGCTATGCCGACATGGCAAAGCACAGCCACGGCGGTGAAGGCGAGGCCGAGGTGGACCCCCAGGAGATCATTTTTGAGCACTTGGGCGATGCTTATGGCTGGGAAGTGCCGTTCAACCATAGCAAGCGCATCCCCTTGCCCGTCATCGTGTGGGGACAGGATGGACTGCACTGTTTCATGAGCAACCGCATCACCGACGGACAGACCTATGAGGGCTTCAAGATTGCCCAGGGCGGGGACTACAACAACAAGGTGGTCCAGGTCTTGGACGACGGCACCGAGGTGCGTCCCTGGGACTTCTCCATCACCAAGAATGTGGCCGGCATCCTGATTGCCGCCCTGCTGGTGATCGCGATTGTCTTTAAGGTGCGCAACTGGTACAAGCGCAACGGCATGAAGGCACCGCGCCGCTTCACTGCTGCCCTTGAACTGGTGGTAGACTTTGTCTACACCGACACCATCCGCCCCATTATGGGCAAGGAGGCGCCCAAGTACGGGCCCTACCTGCTGACGGTGTTCTTTTTCATCCTGACGATGAACCTGCTGGGACTGATTGTCATCTTCCCCGGCGGTGCCAACCTGACGGGTAACCTGGCCGTGACGGCAGTGCTCGCTGTCATCACCTTCCTGGTGACCAACTTGACGGGTACCAAGCACTACTGGAAAGAGATGTTCTGGCCCGATGTGCCCACGCCGCTCAAGTGCCCCGTGCCCCTGATGCAGGTCATCGAGATCTTCGGTATCTTCACCAAGCCCATCGCGTTGATGATCCGTCTCTTTGCCAACATGATGGGTGGCCACATGGTGGTCATCGTGTTCATGCTGTTGATCTTCATCTTCGGCAACATGTTCGGCACGGGTGTCGGCGCTGCGATTACACCGCTGTCGATAGTCCTGTCGCTGTTCATGCTGCTGCTCGATGTGCTGGTAAGTTTCATCCAGGCCTATGTGTTCACCATCCTGTCCACGATGTTCATCTCGATGGCACATGTCCACGAGCACGAGGCCGAGCCTGAGGCTGCCGAGTGAGTGGAAAACCCAAACTACTGAATATCAATTAATTGAAATACAAATAAATAACAATAACAAACTAAAAAACTTTACGATTATGTTAGACATGATTTTATTAGATGCTATTGCCAATCTTGGCGCAGCAATTGGAGCAGGTATCGCAGCAATCGCAGCAGGTATCGGTATCGGTCGCATTGGCGGCTCGGCTATGGAGGCTATCGCCCGTCAGCCCGAATCCACAGGTGACATCCGCAGTAACATGATTGTGATTGCCGCTCTTATCGAGGGCGTCGCATTCTTTGCGCTCATCGTTTGCATCCTGGCCATCTTCATCATCAAGAAGTAATCAACCCTTAATCGGTTTACCAGATGGAACTTTTCAAGCCTGAATTTGGCCTGGCGTTCTGGATGTTCATCGCCTTCCTGTGCCTCTTTGGCATCCTTGCCAAGTGGGCGTGGCCCTTCATCATCAAGTCGATGGAGGAGCGTGCCGACTTGATTGACAAGGGTGTGGCCTATGCACAGGAGGCTAAGTCACACCTGGACAATGCCAAGGCCGAGGCGGACAAATTGATTGCCGAGGCCCACAACGAGCAGGCCGAAATCCTGCGCGAGGCCGCCAAGGCGCGCAACGAACTCATCGAGAAGGCGCGCAGCGAGGCAGCCGACGAGGCCAAGAAGGTGACCGAAGCCGCTCAAGTCTCGCTTGAGCAGGCGCGCAAGGAGGCCGAAAAGCAATTGCGCACCGAGGTGGGTGACCTGGCGCTGCAGATCGCCGAGAAAGTGATTCGCCGCAATATCGCCAGCGATGATGCCCAGCGTGCGCTTGTGGACCAATATCTGAGTGAGGTTGAGACTAAAAACTAACGCGATATGAGTGACGGACTGATTCCACGCCGATATGCCAAAGCGCTGTACAAGTACGCTGTCGAGAACGGCGACTCCAAGGAAATCTATGAACTCTTGAAGACGCTCAGTTTCCGCTATACCGCTATCGACGAACTCAAGCGCGCGGTGCTCAACCCCGAAATCTCTGACGAGGCCAAAGGTGCCTTCATGCTCAAACTCGTCGGCGGCAAGCCCGGCAGCTCACTGGACAAGTTCCTGCTGCTGTGCGTGCGCAACAACCGAGCCGAGTATCTGCAGAAGATTTCCTTAGCCTATGTCGACCTTTACCGCGAGGCCCACGAGATAGCCCATGTGGTCATCACTACCGCTGTCCCCATGCCTGAGCCCGAGGTCAATGCCATTATCGACATCGTGAAGAAACGCCTCGGGGCCATGGAACTCGAAATCGAGAAGAAGATCGACCCCGAACTCATCGGCGGGTTCACTGTGGTCATCAACGGCCTGGTGCTCGATGCGTCGGTAAAGAGAGAGTTGAACGAATTGCGATTACAACTGCAAAAGAAATAACAGATTCCAACGATGATTAATCCCAGTGAAATATCTGATATACTGAAACAGCAACTCGTCGATGACATCGCCAAGAGACAGGTCGCCTTTGAAGAAGAAGGCACCGTCCTGGAGGTGGGAGACGGCGTGGCACACGCCTATGGCCTGTACAATGTCGAGGCCAACGAGCTCGTGAGGTTCGAGAACGGCGTGACCGGCGTGGCCATGAACCTCGAGGAGAGCGATGTGGGTATTATCCTGCTCGACGAGGTCGACACCGTCACCGAGAATATGAAGGTGCGCCGTACTGGCGAGATTGCTTCTATCGAGGTCGGTGAGGGACTCTTGGGCCGCGTTATCAATGTGCTGGCCAAGCCCATCGACGGCAAAGGGCCCATCGAGGGCGACAAGTTGCGTCTGCCCCTGGAGCGCAAAGCTCCCGGTGTCATCTTCCGCCAGCCGGTGAACCAGCCGCTGCAGACGGGTCTCAAGGCCATCGACTCGATGATTCCCATCGGCCGCGGACAGCGAGAACTTATCATCGGTGACCGCCAGATTGGCAAGACCGCCATCGCCGTGGACACCATCATCAACCAGCGTGCCAACTACGAAGCCGGCAAGCCGGTCTATTGCATCTATGTCGCCATCGGCCAGAAGGCTTCGACCGTGGCTGCCCTCGTCAACAAGCTCGAGGAGAGCAACGCCTTGCCTTACACCATCATCGTTGCCGCTACGGCAGCCGACTCGGCGTCGATGCGTTACTATGCGCCATTTGCAGGAGCCGCCATCGGCGAGTACTTCCGCGACACCGGCCGTGATGCTCTGGTCATCTACGACGACCTGTCCAAGCATGCTGTTGCTTACCGCGAGATCTCGCTGATCCTCAAGCGCCCCTCGGGCCGTGAGGCTTATCCCGGCGACATCTTCTACTTGCACAGCCGTCTGCTCGAGCGTGCAGCCAAGATCAACGAGAACCAGGCTGTGGCCAGCGTGATGAATGACCTGCCCGCACCGCTCAAGCCCATCGTCAAGGGCGGTGGTTCGCTGACGGCATTGCCCATCATCGAGACCCAGGCCGGCGATGTGAGCGCCTATATTCCCACCAATGTGATTTCGATCACCGACGGTCAGATCTATCTGGAGTCGGCCCTGTTCAACTCGGGTATCCGCCCGGCAGTGAATGTGGGTATCTCGGTATCGCGTGTCGGCGGTAACGCCCAGATCAAGTGTATGAAGAAGGTCGCCGGTACGCTCAAGATTGCCCAGGCCCAGTATCGAGAGCTTGAGGCCTTCACCAAGTTCGGTGGAGACATTGATCCCGTGACCGCGCGCACCATCGACACCGGTCGCAAGAACGAGCGCCTGCTCGTGCAGCCACAGTATACGCCCATGCTGGTCGAGGAACAGGTGGCCATCATCTATTGCGGTGTGAACGGCCTGTTGCGCGATGTGCCTCTGGACAAGGTGGCCGAGTTTGAGAAACTGTTCATCAACTTCCTGCGCGGCAAGCACCAGCACGATGTACTCGATGTGCTGCGCTTGGGCAAGATCGACGACGATGTCATGGCCAAGCTCAAGCAAGCTGCTGCCGATGTCGCCGCGAAATATACCGTGGCCCCGGCCAGTTAATCAAGCAAATTTTTAAGTTCGCAAGATGTCAACATTAAGAGAACTCAAGACGCGAATAGGTTCGGTAGCCTCGACCCAGAAGACGACGAGTGCCATGAAGATGATCTCGTCGTCCAAGATGCGCAAGGCCACCGGCCAGTTGCAGCGTCTCTCGCCCTACCGCCACATGGTGCAGCATGTCATCAGCCACTTGCTGGTGACCGACCAGCAGTTCGACTCGCCGCTCATCGTCGAGCGTGAGGTGCAGCGTGTTGCCCTGGTGGTGTTCGGCAGTGACGACGGCCTGTGCGGCGGTTACAATGTCAACATCTTCAAGCAGTTGTTGGCGAGAATCAGCCAAGTGCGTGCCGACTATGGCTCCAAGGTGGGCATCACCGTTGTCCCCGTGGGCAAGAAGATGACCAAGGCGGTGGCCAAGATTGCCGGTGCCGACATCCAGGTCGAGCGTGTGGCGCTCAACACCCGCAGCGGCAGCGAGCAACTGTATGACTTCACCGACCTGATGAAGACGCGTTTCCTGGAGCACACCTACGACCGTGTGGAGGTGCTGTACATGCACTTCATCTCCACCGGCAAGCAAGTGTTTGCCAGCGAGCAGTTGCTGCCCGTGAGTTACCAGGGCTTGGCCGACAACATTGACCCGCGTGCCGCCAACAGCCCCTGCCTGTTCGAGCCTGACGCCAACACCATCTTCAACACCGTGCTGCCCCTGCACATCAAGTCGATGCTCCAGGATGTGTTCATCCAGAGCACGGCTAGCGAGCAGAGCGCACGCGTGATGGCGATGCAGGCGGCCAGCGACAACGCCAAGGAGCTGCTCGACAGCCTGCAACTGGAGTACAACAAACTGCGTCAACAGGGCATCACTACCGAACTGCTCGACATCCTGGGCGGACAGGTGGAACGCTAGACGCATAATGTTTAGACAACTAGAATACATTATATTATGAATATCAAGGAGTATTTCGTCTCAATCTTTAAAGGCTTTTACAGCCTGATCAAGGGCATGGAGGTGACCGGCAAGGAGTTGGTGACCCCCAAGGTGACTGAGCAGTATCCCGAGAACCGTGCCGAACTCAAGATTTCGGACCGTTTCCGCGCTACCCTGGAGTTCATCTATGACGAGAACGGCTACCACAAGTGCATCGCCTGCGGCAGCTGTGAGCGCAATTGCCCCAACCAGACCATCAGTATTACCAAACGCATGGTCGACCTGCCCGACGGCAAGAAGAAAATGAAACTCGACAAGTACACTTATGACTTGGGAAGTTGCACTTTCTGCGGACTGTGTGTGCAGGTGTGTCCCACCAATGCCATCCGCTTCAGCAACGACTTTGAGCAGGCCGTGTTTACCCGTGAGAAACTTGTCAAGCAGCTCAATTACCTGCCCGAGAAGGACGATGCTCCGGCCCCCAAGCCCGCTGCTCCGGCTCCCAAACCCGCTGCTCCGGCAGCCCCTGCCGAGCCTAAGCCCGCCGACGGCGAGAACAAACAAGAACCAAAAGAAACTAAAGAATAATGGAAACACCAGTAGGAAACATCATTTTGTTTTTTATCGTTGCCTTCGCCATCATCATCTTCTCGGTGTTGACGGTTACCACGCGCAAGATTCTGCGCTCGGCAACCTATCTGCTGTTTGTGCTCTTTGCCACAGCCATCATTTACTTCCAGTTGGACTACCAGTTCCTGGGAGCGGTACAGATTGCTGTCTATGCCGGCGGCATCCTGGTGCTGTTTGTGTTTGCCATCATGCTCACACAGCAGCCTGGTAAAAGTGCTGAGCCTCTAGCCTCGCACCGTCGCTGGATGGGACTGACGGCGGCATTGGCCGGCGTGGCTGTTTGTGGTTATGCCCTTTTCAGCTATGTCAGGTTTGCAGGTCAATTTTTAGTCGATAAGGTTGATGGTAAATCCATTGATCAGATTGTCAGCATCGAGGAAATCGGCAAGCACTTGTTGAGTACCAGCAAGTATGATTATCTGTTGCCTTTTGAGGCCATCAGTGTGTTGTTATTGGCTTGTATCATTGGAGGTGTGGTTATTGCCCGTCGCCGCTAAACATGAAGAAATTATGAATCTGACACTGTTAATGTATCTTATTCCCAGCCTCATTATGTTTGGCTGCGGTGTTTACGGTTTCATTACCCGCAAGAACATGATTGCTATCATGATTTCGCTGGAGCTGATGCTCAACTCGGTTGACATCAACTTTGCGGTGTTTAACCGTTACTTGTTCCCCGGGCAGTTGGAAGGCATGTTCTTCTCGCTGTTCGCGATAGCTATCGCGGCTGCCGAGACGGCATTGGCTCTGGCCATCATCATCAATGTCTTCCGCATTGCCAAGAAAGTGGACATCAACGAAATCACTAAACTGAAATTCTAACGATTATGTCATTAGATTTAGCAATATTAGTTGTAGCATTGCCCCTGTTCATGTTCCTGTTCCTGGGACTCGCCGGGGTGAAAATGGGTAGAAAAATCACTGGTGTGATTGGTGTGCTGGGCATGCTTGTCGACACTGTCCTCGCCTATGGCGTGGCGCTGACCTACTTCTTCGGCAGCGGCCAGGGACAGTCAGTACTGGTTAATAATGAGCTTGTGCGTCAGGCTGTCGTTGTGGCCAATCCCGCCTGGTTGTCGTTTACCGACACGCTGGTAGTGCGCATGGGTGTCCTCGTCGACCCCATCGCCGCGATGATGCTTGTGGTCATCACCACGGTATCGTTGATGGTGCACCTCTACAGCCTCGGGTACATGAGCGACCATGACGGTAACGCCGAGAAGGGTTTCCAGCGTTACTACGCCTTCCTGGCCTTGTTCACCTTCTCGATGCTGGGCCTGGTGGTCGCCACCAACATTTTCCAGATATTCATCTTCTTTGAGATGGTGGGTCTGTCGTCCTACCTGCTCATCGGTTTCTATTATTCGTCACCCGATGCCAACCATGCCAACAAGAAGGCCTTCATCGTTACCCGTTTGGCCGACCTGTTCTTCCTGTTGGGTATCATGATACTGAGTTTCTACACTGGCACCTTCGACTTTGGTGGCGTTGATGGTGGTAATGGACTTGTGTTCAATCCCATCGTTAATGATGTTACTAAAACCAATATGCAGGTGGCCCAGAGCGCTGTGGCATCTACTGGTGCAACGACCTTCATGGGTTGCTCGGTGATTGCCTGGGCTTTGACGTTCATCTTCATCGGTGGTGCCGGTAAGAGTGCGATGTACCCGTTGCACATCTGGCTGCCCGATGCCATGGAGGGTCCCACCCCCGTGTCGGCCCTGATTCATGCCGCTACCATGGTTGTCGCCGGTGTGTTCCTGGTGGCAAGGCTGTTCCCGCTGTATGTGCTCGTTCAGGGCGCGATGAATGTCATCCTGGTGGTCGGCGCGTTCACGGCATTCTATGCCGCCGCCATCGCCTGCACCCAGAGCGACATCAAGCGTGCGCTGGCCTTCTCGACCATCTCACAGATTGCCTTCATGATGACCTCGCTCGCCGTCAGCGCCGCCGACAACAAGCTCATCGAGATTCACGGTGGCTACGGTCTGGGCTATATGGCGTCGATGTTCCACTTGTTCACCCACGCCATGTTCAAGGCGTTGCTCTTCCTGTGTGCCGGTGCCATCATCCATGCTGTCCACAGCAACGAGAACTCCAAGATGCACGGTTTGCACAAGTACATGCCCATCACAAGCATCTGCTTCCTCATCGGCTGTCTGGCCATTGCGGGCATTCCCCCGTTTGCAGGCTTCTTCAGTAAGGACGAGATTCTCGTCGCCGCCTATCATCGCGGCCTGGGTTGGGGACTGTGGATGTCGATGGTGGCTTGCATGACCGCCTTCTACATGTTCCGCATCTACTACCTCATCTTCTTCTGGAAGAAACATGAGGTTCACGATGAGCATCATGCGCCCAAGGATCAGCCCTGGACGATGACGGTGCCGCTGATTATCCTCGCCACCATCTCGTGTGTTGCCGGCTTCGTGCCCTTCCACGACCTGGTGACCTGGGACGGCAAGGCACTGGAGACCGCCATCGACTGGACCGTAGCCGGTTCAAGTATCGCAGTAGCCCTCGTCGGCATCGGTCTTGCTACCATCATGTACCGCAAGGAGAACCCGCTGCCCGAGCGCATGGCCAACGCGATGCGCGGCTTGTGGACCGCTTCCTATAAGCGCTTCTACATGGACGAGCTTTACCAGTTCATCACCCACAAGGTGATTTTCCAGGGCATCTGTGTGCCCATCGCCTGGTTCGACCGCCACATCATCGATGGCTTCATGAACCTGCTGGCCGATGCCACCAGTTCGCTGTCCTACGGCATCCGCCGCTTCCAGTCGGGTAGCGTGCAGGGATATGTGTATGTTTATCTGTTGGGAGTCCTGCTGCTCGCTGCAGTTACCATGATTTGTGTATTGTTCTAAACCAACGGTCTTAACAAAATAGAAAGGATATATCAAATGGAAATTTTCAATAATATACTGATTTACTTTGTGATAGTGCCTCTGTTGACACTTGGAGGCTTGGCCATCTGCCGCAACAGCGGCATCAAGGCCATCAGGACCGTTGCCGTGATAGGCGCCAGCGCCCTTATGGTGCTCGCCGCCATTCTCGTGAAGATGTTCCTTGCCGCCCGCGGCGCCGGTGACACCAGCGAGATGATACTGCGCACCGATGTGATGTGGTACGCCCCGTTCAATGTCAAGTTGGCCCTGGGTGTCGACGGCGTGAGCGTGGTGATGATCCTGCTGTCGGCGTTCATCGTGTTCGCCGGTGTCTTCGCCTCGTGGAAGATGAACCCGCTGCCCAAGCAGTACTTCATGTGGTTCTTCCTGTTGTCCACGGGTGTGTTCGGCTTCTTCATCTCGATTGACCTGTTCACGATGTTCATGTTCTATGAGGTCGCTCTGATTCCCATGTACCTGCTCATTGGCGTGTGGGGCAGCGGCAACAAGAACTACAGTGCCATGAAATTGACCCTGATGCTGATGGGTGGCTCGGCCTTCCTGATGCTCGGCCTGATTGGTATCTACTTCCACTCGTCGACCGATAGCAATAGCTTGACGATGAACATTCTGGAAATCGCCAAGAATAATGCTATTCCCCATAATTGGCAGTATGTGCTGTTCCCGCTGACATTTGTCGGCTTCGGCGTGCTGGGTGCCATGTTCCCGTTCCACACATGGTCGCCCGATGGTCATGCCTCGGCGCCCACTGCGGTGTCGATGCTCCACGCCGGTGTGCTGATGAAGCTCGGTGGTTACGGCTGCTTCCGCATCGCTATTTACCTGATGCCGTTTGCTGCCAATGAGCTGGCTTGGATTTTCCTGCTGCTCACCGGTGCCAGCATCGTCTATGGTGCGCTGAGTGCCTGTGTGCAGACCGACCTCAAGTACATCAACGCTTATTCGTCGGTGAGCCACTGCGGTATGGTGCTGTTTGCCATCCTCATGTTCAACACCACGGCGATGACCGGTGCTGTGCTGCAGATGCTCTCGCACGGTTTGATGACGGCCTTGTTCTTTGCCCTTATCGGTATGATTTATGGCCGCACCCACACGCGTGACATCCGTGACATGGGCGGTATGATGCACATCATGCCTTACTTGGGCGTAGGATATGTCATAGCAGGTCTTGCCTCGCTCGGTCTGCCGGGTCTGAGTGGTTTCGCTGCCGAGATGACCATCTTCTTCGGCTCGTTTGAGCACGCCGACACATTCCACCGTGTGCTCACTATCATGGCGACCACCTCGATCGTAGTGACGGCTGTTTACATCCTGCGCGTTGTTGCCAAGCTGCTCTTTGGCGAGGTACAGGACGAGCATCACCGCACATTGACCGATGCGAGCTGGGAAGAGCGCCTCTCGACGGCCACGCTGATTCTTGCCGTGGCTGCCATCGGCTGCTTCCCCAACTTCTTTATTAATATCATCCGCAGCAGTTTCAACCCTGTCGTTGAGGCACTGCAGGAAGCAATACCCGGAGTGTTGTGATGGAAGTGTTTAACCTGATAAAAATAGCATAATATAGATATGGAGATGAGTTATTCACAATTCTTATCGATGCCGCAGGAGATAGGCCTGTTGCTGGTTTTCCTGCTTGTTTTCATCTACGACACTTTCATGCCGGAGCGCACCCAACGACACCTGCCGGTGTTCACGGTCATCATGATGGCGCTTTACACGATATACTGTTTCTGTATGCCTCAGTTGGCAAGTGATACGGCCTTCGGCGGCATGTTTGAGACCAACCCCGCCACTTGGGTGATGAAGAATATCCTCAATGTGGGCGCTGTGCTGGTGCTCTTGCAGGCCGTGAAGTGGACCAACAGCGACTTCGTCAGCGTTCGCCGCGGCGAGTTCTACGAGTTGACCCTGTTGACCCTGTTCGGTATGTTCCTCATGATATCGGCGCGTCACTTTCTGCTGTTCGTCATCGGTCTCGAGACCGCCTCGCTGCCCATTGCTGCCCTGGCTGCCTTTGAGAAACGCCACTACGAGTCCCACGAGGCTGCGGCTAAGTACATCTTCACCGCCATTTTCTCGTCGGCGATATTCCTGCTGGGTATCTCCTTCGTCTATGGCATGAGCGGCACGCTTTACTTCAAAGACATTGCCGACGCAATCTCAGGCGAGCATTCGGCATTGCTGATTGCCTCTCTGGCCTTTGTCATTGCCGGTGTGGGCTTCAAGCTCTCGCTCGTTCCGTTCCACCTGTGGACTGCCGATGTTTATCAGGGTGCCCCCACCGCCGTGACCAGTTACCTGTCGGTCATCAGCAAGGGTGCTGCCGCATTCTCGTTCCTGGTGATTATGGTGCAGGTCTTCGGCGCTGCCTACAATGAGGTGTGGGAGTGGATGCTCTATGCAGTGATTGTCCTGACCATCACGCTGGGTAACCTGTTCGCCATGCGTCAGCGCAACCTGAAGCGATTCCTGGCGTTCTCGTCCATTTCCCAAGCCGGTTACATCATGCTTGGCGTCATCGCTGTGAATGTGATGGGTATGTCCTCGATGATGTACTATGTGCTGGTTTACATCTTCAGCAACCTCGCCGCCTTTGGCGTGATTGCCGCTATTGAGCGCCAGACCGGCCGCGTGACCATGGATGACTACAACGGCCTGTTCAAGACCAATCCCTGGCTTGCCTTCACGATGATGCTTGCGATGTTCTCGCTCGGTGGTATTCCCCCGTTTGCGGGCTTCTTCAGCAAGTTTTTCATCTTCGTCGGCGCCTGCCATCAGGGTTCGGTGGCCATCTATGTGCTCGTGCTCATCGCGTTGGTCAACACAATCATCTCGCTGTACTACTACCTGCTTGTGGTTAAGGCCATGTTCCTGCGTCAGGACGACTGCGTCATTCCCACCATCAAGAGTCACTGGAGCGAGCGCGCAGGCCTCATCCTGTGTGTGCTTGGTATCATCTTCATTGGCCTGGTGAGCTGCATCTATGCCTACATCAACGGTTCGGTGAATGCTATCAACACGATGTTCGAAGCATTCAAGTGAATCCCGTTCTCAGGCGTTTAGAGATGAGTAGGGGATTGCGAAGCTCATGCCGCCCCCAAAACTCAAAACTTTAAGTTTGAATGGCAAACTTAAATAAATACTACTTCTGATATCATTTAGCATAACCAAAGCAGAAGATTTGTTTCATGTTATTATGTGTAGGAGGCACCGTGGCAATCCATGGCGCCTCCTTTTTGGAGGGATACCGGGATATTCCAATGAAAGTTGTCATTTTGCCCTTTGGACTCAGGATATTTAGAATGATTAAAAATCTATGGGCAGATAATATTTGGTATAAAATGTAATAAATTGGCATGATATTGCTTTGTTTGTTGTTTTTTTATTATCTTTGTGGGCAGCAGACTGTTCATTTCTCAATATTGATGTGAAATTATCTATTAACCACCTAATAACGATATCGCTATGAAAAAGATTTTACTCCTCCTCTTGTTGACGATGGCGGCTTCTCTTGCCGCCCGGGCCGATGTTTACATCAACACGACCAACTTCCCTGACGCTAAATTCCGTGCCTTCCTGATTGCCGAGTATCCAAGTGGTGTCATCACCACTGCGCAACTCAATGCACGCACATCATTGGAATTGCAGGAGTTGGGTATTTCTAACTTGAAGGGTATTGAGTTCTTCCCAAACCTGACTTTGCTCCGTTGTCAAAACAATAATCTATCCAGTGTTGACTTGAGCCACAACACCAAGTTGGTTCTTCTCAACCTTGCATACAATAAACTTGTATCTGTTAGCCTCACGAACAACACTGAACTGGAGAAACTTTATATCCAAAATAACCAATCGCTCACATCATTGAATGTCAGTGATCATAGTAAACTCAAGTTACTCTATACCCCATATTGTACTTCGCTTCAGACCCTTTTCTGCTATCGATGTGCGTTGACCTCTTTGACTGTGACGGGTTGCTCGGCACTCAAGCAACTCAAATGTTACGAGAACCCCAATCTAACCGAAATCGAAGGTCTAGGTGACTGCACTAACCTTACCTGGCTAGACTGTGAGGATTGCAAAGTATCGGACTTGAGCGCTACATCGAATATGAACAAACTTGAAAGGCTCTTGTGCCGCAACAACAAACTTACCTCGTTAAGCATAAACAACAAGAACTATTTGAATTATTTAAGGGTGTCAGGCAATAGCCAGTTGACGGAACTCAGTTGCTATAGCAATGCCTTGACTTCGCTGGATGTGACCAACTGTACCGCAATGACGGACCTGCGCTGCTATTATAACGCCAACCTGACTGAAATCACTGGTCTGGCGAGTTGTAAGGCTATCACCTATCTGGACTGTGACGGCTGCTCCATCACTGACCTGAGCGCTGTGGAGGGCATGACGAATCTGGAAAGACTGATTTGCCGTAACAATAAGTTCACGTCGCTTTCGGTCACAAACAAGAGCAAACTCGTGTATCTGATGGTCAAGGGCAACACGTTGATGACATCATTGTATTGCAATGACAACGCGTTGACCAGCCTGGATGTAGCACAATGCACCGCACTGAAGACACTGTATTGTTACAGCAACTCCAACCTTGCTACCATCACTGGCCTTGCCGATTGCACCAAGCTGGAAACCCTGCGCTGCCACTATTGCGCGTTGACCGACTTGAGCGCCGTCAGTGGTATGACCAAGTTGACCGACCTGCGTTGCGGCTGGAACAAACTGACCACGCTCAATGTGAGCAACAAGACTAAACTGGTTTACCTCTTGTGCCAGAATAACCTCTTGACCACGCTCAACATTTCAGGCTGTACAGTCTTGAAGGAACTCTACTGCGGCGGCAACAAGCTCACCGGCTATAGTGTGACCAACTTTGCCAAGCTGGAGACCGTCGATGTCTCGAACAGCACATCGTTAACGACTCTCAAGGCTTACAACAATCCCCTGATGAACAAGCTCAATGTGGGCGGATGTACCTCGCTGACCGAGCTCGACTGTGCACCCAGCGCCGCCCTGGCCAAAATCACTGGCTTGGGCGACTGCACTGCGCTGAAGACGCTTTATTGCTACGGCTGCATCCTCAACACGCTGGAGGGCATCAACAATCTGACTAAACTGGAGAAGCTGTATTGCCATAGTAACAAATTGACAAGCCTCGAGGTCACTAACAAGAGCAATCTCACCTATCTCGATTGCCAGAACAATACCTCGTTGACCACTCTCAGGTGTTCGAGAAACAACCTGTCCACGCTCGTTGTCACAGGTAACACCTCGCTGAAGGATCTGCGGTGCTACGAAAATGCTAACCTCGCCACCATCACCGGTTTGGCCGATTGCACGGCCATCACCTATTTGGATTGTGAGGACGACCAGATTACCGACTTGAGCGCTGTGCAGAACATGACCAACCTGGAGAAGTTTTATGCCCGCAACAACAAGCTCAGCGGCACTTTTACGCTCAAAGATAAGAGCAAGCTGGAATATGTGCGCCTCTCGGGTAACAAATCGTTAACGAGGGTGGATTGCTACGGCAATGCGGTTTTGGACAAAATTGATGTCTCGAATTGCTCCGCCATGACGACCCTTAATGTTTACAATAATAAACTGACCTCCGTCGATGTGTCAGGATGTAGCGTCTTATATGATTTCTCGTGTCGCCAGAATCAACTGACCAGCTTGAATCTGTCAGGATGTCCCAAGCTGGGGAAACTCTACTGCTATGAAAACAAGTTGACCTCGCTCAACCTGAGTTCTTGCCCTCAATTGCTTCTGCTCTATTGCTACAAGAACAATATCAAGGGGGCTAATATGGAAACGATGATCAACAGCCTGCCCACGCGTATGGCCAGCAGCCCGGGCGCCTTCAGGGTGATTTACAACAGCGGCGAGGGTAACACTATCAGTGCTCCCCAGGTGATCAAGGCAAGGCAGAAATACTGGATTCCCATGCGCTATGACGGCTCCAGCTGGGTTGAAATCGAAGCACAGCTGCAGGGTGATGTGAACGGTGACGGTGAGGTGAACATCGCCGATGTCAATGCCCTGATCGACTTGATCTTGAAGAATAAGTCTTCATCTGGTGCCGATGTGAACGGTGACGGTGAGGTAAACATCGCCGATGTCAACGCGCTCATCGCCATAATTCTTAAACAGTAAGTCCCGACCGCCTTCCTGATAAGGCGCAAGCGACAGGCTTTGTTGCCTAAAGGGCTCTTTATCATTGGTGTCAGTAGTTGGCACCAATGTTTTTTTTGATGCCACAAAAAAACTGACATTGAAAACTGCCAACTGAAAACTTTTGTTTAACTTTGCCTATTCTATCAACCTAATAGTAACCAAGGACGGAAGGAAATGAAGAAAATCTGTTTAGTAATGGCAATCATGAGCCTATGGGCATTGGGTACTGGCGCTGTTGGCGTGAAACAGGGCAGTTCCAGAACACTGGTTGACAGCTGCGGTTTCTTTCCGCAGTTGAGTGGAGACGGCAAGTGGCTGCTTTATTCACCCACCGAGGCCACCAGTTTGATGCTGAAGAATCTGGAAACCGGGGCTGTGACAACAGTGGCCAGTGTGGGCTATCCGGGTTTTGATGCCATCTTCGGTGCTGACGGCAAGGTCTATTATATCACCCAGGAGCGCAAGAAAAACGGCATGGTGTACCGTGCGGGGCATTGCTATGACCCAGCCACGGGCAAGGACAAGGTGGTGCTTAAGCCGCAGCATGGCCGTGTGCAGGCTCTGCGTGCCGCGGCAGGTGTCGTCATCAATGGAGAGCACCAGGTTTATCGCAGCGCCAAGCAGGTGGGCGCCTATTGCTACACGCGTGGTGATATGCTCTACCTGGTTGATGAGGGGGGGACGACGCGCGCCCTGCAGCCGGTGAAAGACAGTAATGGATACCTGTGGGCCACTTATTCTCCTGATGGCACCAAGGTCATGTTTGAGGCGGCATCACGCGGACTGTTTGTGTGTGACCTCAACGGCCAAGTCCTGGCTGAACTAGGCGAGTTTCTCATGCCCTGCTGGTATAACAACGACTATATCATCGCGATGAGCAATGTGGGCAATGTCAGGTTGAGCGGCTCACGCATCTGGCTCCTCTCTGTAGATGGCGAGACCATCAAACCCATTACCTCCAAGGAGGAGCGTGCGGTGCAGCCCATGGTGGCTGGCGACAAGGTCGTCTACAGCGTCATCTACGATGGCCAGGTCAAGCAAGTGGCGCTGGATGTCCCTCCTGCCATGAGCCCCATGCTGCCCTCGGGCAAGGGTAAAGTGGAGAAGGTGAAGGCTCCCGTCAGCAAGAAAGACGCTCCCCGTGTGTTTATCAATCCCGGCCACGGTGGCCACGACAGCGACGACCGCCATGTTCCCACATGGGTTATCGGAGCCCAGGACACTTTGCATTACTATGAGTCCAACAGCAACCTGACCAAGGGCCTTGCCCTGCAGGAAATCCTGAACAACAAGGGCTATGAAACCCAATTGTCCCGCAAGACCAATAACACTGAGGACGACCTCGACCTGTTTGAAATCGTCTCACTGGCGGCTAACAGCGGTGCCGATATCTTCTTGTCAATCCACAGCAATGCCACGGGCATCGAGAAACGACTCAACTTCCCTCTGGGCCTCTATCGCGGCTGGAACGGCAAACCCGTCGTTGAGGGCAGTCTCAAGTTGAGCGACCTGGTGATGAAATATGCCGTGAGGAATGAGTTGACGGTATGGACCAACAAGGAACGCAGCAACGGCGACTGGTCGTTCTATGACTGGGGTTACAAGGTGGGCTTGGGTGTGCTGCGCTTCAACAAGTTGCCGGGCTTCTTGAGTGAGGGATCCTTCCACGACTATCTGCCCGAGCGTGAGCGTCTGTTGAACGACAGCTACTGCTGGCTCGAGGCCTGGAACCAGTCGTTGGGTATCGACGAGTACTTCGGGCGCAAGGGCAAGACCAAAAACGGTGTCTTGGCCGGTACAGTGCGCTGGGAAGACATCCAGCGCCGTGATGAAGACCCGCAACTCTTTGGAGAGGACAGGCTCAAGCCGGTCAACGGGGCGCTCCTGCGCCTGTACAACGGACGCGGTGTGATGGTTCGTGTCTTCACCCTTGACATCTACGACAACGGCGTGTTTGTGTTTACCAACCTGCCCAAGGACAAATACCGTCTGGAACTCTATTATGGAAACGAGGACCTGTACATCACGACCAAGGTAAAGGTCAAGAAGAACGAGACGGTCTACAAGAACCTGAAACTCAAGAAGGACCAGAAACCCAAGAAAAAGAAGAAATAAGAGCCCAAGGGCTGACAGCCAATAATTAATAGAAATCTAAAAAAAGCATAAGACAATGAAGAGACTGATGATTGTGATGGCGCTGGCGGCCATGCTGCTGCCGGCCATGGGCCAGGAGGTGGAGGTGACCTCGCAGCGGCGTCTGCTCGACGGCGTCGAGGGACCTGCCTACTATCCTGTGCTCAACGCGTCGGGCGATCGCCTGCTGTTCTCTAACGAGGACGGTGCGTTGAAACTGTATGACTTTGCCAGCGATGTGACTACGACGGTCACCCGTGACCGTGTCGTGGGCCATGACGCTTGTTTCGGCGGTGATGGCAAGGTGTATCTCGTGACCCAGCGCGTGGGAGACGATCACCTGGTATACCGTACGGGACGCACCTTTGACGCTGCGACTGGACAGCTTGCCACAGTGACCGAGGAACAGCACGGGGCAGTGCGTGCCGTGCCGGCAACCCGCGGCGGAGCCGTTAAGGCGCCGGGCAGGGACTATACCTCAGGCAGTGACATCGGCAGTGCCGCTTGGACCGAGGGCAGCCGTGTGCATGTGATGGTGGGCGGTGAGGAGCGCGTCTTCAGCCCCGTCGACTCGTGGGCCGGCTACTTGTGGGCCTCGCTCTCGCCTGATGGCAAGCGTGTGGCGTTCTTCGCTGCTGGCAAGGGCATTGTGGTGATTGACTTGCGCGGCCAGATGCTCGCCATGCTGGGAAACTATGAGATGCCGTGCTGGTACAACAACGACTATCTGCTGGCACAGAATGCCAAGGATGACGGCCACCAGTTCGTGTCCTCACAGATTTTGCTGATTAAGGCCGACGGCACCTGGCAGACCGAACTGACCAAGCCCGCCTCGATGGCCATGCAGCCCACCTGTGGTAATGGCCGCATCGTCTATACCACCGTCGATGGCCTGCTGTATGAGATGAAAATCAACATTTACGACTAATCAACCGCAATCGTCATGAAAAAGTATTCATTCAAATCAGTGATGACGGCTCTGCTGGCGGTTATGGCCGTGAATGTCGCCATAGCACAGCAGCCCCATGTGTATATCAACCCCGGTCACGGTGGCTATGACAGCGATGACCGCAACATGGTCATCTACCCCTTCAGCGCCGGTGACAGCGCCGGCTCATGGGAGTCCAAGTCCAACCTGCGCAAGGGCCTCGCCCTGCGCGAAATCCTGCAAAATAAAGGCTACAAGACCACCATGTCGCGTGTGACCAACACCACGGCCGATGATCTGGCGCTTTCGACCATCGTTGCCCTGTGCAACCAGAGTGGTGCCGATGTGTTCTACTCTATCCACAGCAACGCCACAGGCACCAGTTCGGTGGCCAACTTCCCGATGGTGTTCTACCGCGGCTATACCGGTAGCCCGCAGATTCCCAATGCCGATGTGCTCGCCGCTGACCTGGAACCCTATCTCTATGCCAACCAGAGCACGGTGTGGACCAGTAATTACCAGATCTGGGGTGACTGGTCGTTCCGTCCTGAGTGGGGCACCCAGGGCTATGGTGTGCTGCGCGGCAATTATGCAGTCGCCAACCTGAGCGAGGGCTCGTTCCATGACTATATCCCCGAGGCTTACCGTCTGCTCAGCCTCGCTTACTGCTGGATGGAGGGCTGGAACATCTCGCTGGGCGCCGACAAGTACTTCGGCCGTCTGGACAACTTCGGCCAGGGTGTCATTACGGGCAATGTGCGTGACGACCGCATCAAGCGCCTGCAGGAGAATCCCCAGCCGTTTATCGTCATCGGCGATGACAACCTCATGCCCATCGGTGCCGCTACTGTGCGTCTGCTTGACATGGAGGGCAACGAGGTGCAGCGCTGCATGACCGACACCCTGCGCAACGGCATCTATGTCTTCAAGTATGTCGAGCCCGGCACCTACAATGTCGAGGTGACTGAACCCTCACATTTCTCCCAGACCCAAACTGTCACCGTGGCTGCCAATGAGCCCACCTACCAGAACTTCTACCTCAAGCGCGTGCGCGACACGCCCCCCGTTGTGGTGGACTACAGCCCCGTGTGGCATGAGAATGACCCTGCAGTGAAGTGCAGCACATCGATCATGCTCGCCTTCAACTGGGATATGGACAGCGTCACGACCTGCGATGCCTTCCATCTCAATCCGCCAGTGGAGGGTTCCTTCCGCTGGGAGGATTCCTATTACCGCTTGATATTCACGCCTACCGACGCCTTTGATGTGAACACGCTGTACACCCTCACGCTCGACAAGAGCGCCGAGCATGGCGGTGGCACGCCCATGGAGGAGGATTTCTCGCTGCAGTTCTATACCCAGCCGCGCAACCACTTGACCGAGTTGGCGGTGTTCCCCTATGAGGGCGCTCCCGTGCATTACAAGACGCCCACCGTGGAACTGCGTGTGGACTCGATGCTCGACACCTATAACCTGTTCCAGCGCCTGCGTGTCCTTGACAGCGAGGGCAACGAGGTGGCATGGAACAAGCGCAGCATCAAGTACAACAAGACTGGTGATGACTACGGCTATGTGCGCATCCCGCTCGTTAAGGACATCGAGGCAGGCAAGGACTATCACCTCATTCTCGATGTGGATATCGCCGATACAGCCGGCATCCACCTGCCTGCAGCCCGCGTCATCAACTTCACTGGCGTTGATGCCGGCGCCGACAAACCCGGCATGCAGGTCGTTGAGGATTTTGAGAGTGCTGACAACTACTTTGCCAGCACAGGCTATGGCATTGGCACGGGACACACCTACCCGTTGACAACCTCGACCGACAGGCTGTTTGGCAGCCATTCCATGCAGATGGTCTACGATTTTTATGATAGAACGAGGATACAGATTGAGCCCATTAACGAATTGGCCGCCACTTTCAACATGGGCGACACGGTGGGTGTACACGTGTGGGGCGATATGAGTTACAACGAACTCAGTGTATGCTTCTCCGCTGGTGAGTACACTTACGAGTTCCCCTTAGGAAACATCGATTTCCATGGTTGGCGATACATGACTGTGCCGATTAGGAATTTGAGCAACAAGGACTATAAGTTCGTCGGATTCTGGCTCAAACGTGGCGATGAATCGATGAGCCCGACGGGCACTATCCGCTTCGACAACCTGCTCAAGAAGGCCTCCAGCGGCATCGACGAGGCTCGCCTGGCCAATATGCAGGTGCGCGTGGCGGGCGACTACATCGTCGTGAGCGCCGACTCCTGGGTGCAGGGTGTGGAACTGATCGACACTGGCGGCCGCATTGTCAAGGCCGTTGGCGGCAACTGCCTCAACATCACCGACGTGCCCGCCGGCATCTACCTGGTGCGCATCCACATCAACGGTCGCTCCACCACGCGCAAGGTCGCCCTGGGCCGGTGACGGCAGCCCCGACGATATAGATGCAATAGACTTTATTACTGGAAACGATAAGAAACTGACATTTTGTCAGTTTCTTTGTTTAAAATAGTTTAAAAACATGACAGGGTGGCTTTGATTTTTAACGGTGTTTAATCATTGGCCCGATGGCACGGGATTTGATGGATAGTGAGGTGCAAGCGGGTCGCAAGGCCCGCAGTCGAGAGCAAGAAACATTTAAAGACTCATAAATAAAAAATAGAATTAGGAGGTTATCAACTATGTTATTTCCAGTAATTCGTAACAACAACCGCAATTGGTTAGACACCGCGTTTAATGACTTTTTTGACACTGACTGGATGCCCCGCACCGCTACCACGGCACCGGCCGTCAATGTGAAAGAGAGCGATAAGGCCTTCACGATGGAGGTCGCTGCCCCTGGCCTGAAGAAGGAATCCTGCAAGGTCAACATCAACAATGAGGGCAACCTGGTTGTCAAGATCGAGAACAAGAACGAGCACGAGAACCAGTCGCCTGAGGGTGAGGCCGAGAAGTTCCACTACGTGCGCCGCGAGTTCACCTACACCAACTATGAGCAGACCTACATCCTGCCCGAGGAGGTGGACACCGAGCACATCAGTGCCAAGGTCGAGGACGGTATCTTGACCATCGAACTGCCCAAACTCGCTCCCGAGCCCGAGAAGAAAATGGACCGCGTGATTGATATCGCATAATCTAACGGATGAACCATCAATGAGCGCCCGCTGCAATTGCCGCAGTGGGCGCTTGTCGTGCTGGTGTGCAGGATTTCACACCGGAATGGGGAATCAGTTACTGTTTTAAAAGTTAATAAAAGTAATTGTATGTTAAATTACTGTTTATTTCTTGAAGATTCTTGGTGCGCGTTCTTTTTTGATGGTAATTATGCGTACCTTTGTGGCCGTAAAAAGTCGGCGAGAGGCTGATTTTAAAGCATGTTAACAAAAAGATACATCCATTAACCGAGTTGATAATGATCAAAGGTCAAAATATAACCCTGATTGCTGAAAGCAGTACGACACGCACCGAGTGGTCTCTCGTCGATGGAGGCGAGGTGCTTGCTCATGCGTTCACTTCGGGTCTGAACCCGTTTTTCATGTCGCGTCGCGAGATCAGCCACAGCATCCGACTGGAATTGCCGCCTGAGTTTTTCAAGCGTCGTTGGAGCCATGTGTTTTTCTATGGCGCCGGTTGCTCTGGTCCCGTGAAGAATAAAATCATCGAGGCATCGCTGGTGGCGCAGTTCAAGACACCGGTGACGGTGATGAGCGACCTGCTGGGTGCCGCTCGTGGCCTGCTGGTGCGTGAGCCGGGTCTGGCCTGTATCTTGGGCACGGGCAGCAACTCGTGCTTCTATGACGGTAGTGATATCGTGAAGAATGTGCCTGCCTTGGGCTTTATCTTGGGTGACGAGGGCAGTGGCGCCGCGTTGGGGCGCGTGTTCCTTGGCGATGCCCTCAAGGGCTTGGCTCCTCATGAGTTGACCGAGGCCTTCTTTGACAAATACAAAGTGACGCGTGCCGAGGTGCTTGACGCCGTGCTCAACAACCCTGCTGCAACGCGCAACCTGCGCGCCTACTCGTTCTTCCTGAGCGAGCATCTGGACAATCCCTATGTCCACGAGACTATCTCGCGTGAGTTCAGGCGATTCTTTGAGCGTAATGTGTCGCAGTATGACTACAAGAGCTATCCTGTGAGCTTCGTGGGGTCTATCGCCACGACCTACAGCGAGATTTTGCTTGAGGTTGCCAATGACTTTGGTGCCACCGTGCGCAAAATCCTCTTGAGCTCAATGCCGGGCCTCGTCGCCTATCATAGCGACCAGAACGCTTGATGTTTTTTCCTGGCAGCAGCGTCAGGAGACATATAAAATACCAAGTGCGACAAACACGACTTGACTGGTGACAACGCCAAGATTTCGTGTTTGCCGCATTTATTGGTTTAGACTCTGATGTTCGCTTTAGTTCCTTAAAAAGTGTAGTTAATTCATAAATAATGTTGTAAAACAGGGTGTTTTAGGGGTTGTATTTTGGTTTTTCGTTTGGTTTGAGTAATTTTGTTGCATAAGAAAATAACGAGAATAACCAAGACATGAAGAAGACAAGTCAAGTATTGTTAAGTGTTGCCGCTTGCCTGGCACTGGCGTGTCCTGTCCAGGCCCAAGAGGTAACCGCTGCCCAACAGCCGTTCACCCAGGAGCAGCTGGATGGCGTGCAGCGTGTGATTGCCGGCCAATTGCCCGAGCACATGGGCGTTGGTGACCTGAAGGTGCGCTCGGTGACCGTCGAGAACGACACCGTCAAGGTGGATGTGAGCGAGAACTTCGGCGATGTACCGTTCACCCAGGCTGGAGTCGAGCAGATGCGCAGCGAGATTCGTGGCGCTCTGGGCCGCGAGTACCGCGACACCCCCGTGCTCATCACCATCGTGGGCAACGACATCGAGAAGTATTTTGCCGACTATGAGCCGGCCTACAAGCGCAGCCACAAGGCCTTCGTCAGCGAGATGGATGCCAACCGCCACTACAAGCACGGTCTGGACGGCAACATCATCGCGATGTGGCCCAGTCACGGCTGGTACTTCGAGCCCAAACTCAACCGTTGGGAGTGGCAGCGTGCACGCTTGATGCAGACTGTCGAGGACATGTACACCCACAGCTATGTGCTGCCGTTCCTGATCCCGATGCTGGAGAACGCCGGTGCCTATGTGTGGAATGCCCGTGAGCGCGACACCCACAACTTTGGTGCTGTGGTCGATAATGACGGCGGCGAGGCCCAACAGGGTTACAGTGAGCACAACGGCAAGCAGCGCTGGGAAGCTGGCAAGCAAAGCGGATTTGCCTTCTTGCGCCCTCAATACAAGGACTTCGAGAATCCCTTTACCGAGGGCACATACCGCATGGTCAAGGCTGAGAAAGACAAAAAGAAAGTATCCACCGCTTCTTGGGATGTGGAGATGCCCGAGGCAGGTGAGTTTGCCGTATACATCTCCTACAAGTCGTTGCCCAACAGTGCCCGCGATGTTACTTATACCGTCAACAGTCTGGCTGGTGAGCGCAGTTTCCGCGTTGACCAGACGATGGCTGGCGGTGTGTGGGTCTATCTGGGCACCTTCCCCCTGACCAAGGGCATGAACGAGGCCGTGGTCCAGGTGTCTAACCTGAGTGAGGACAAGGACGCCGTCATCACTGCCGATGCCATCAAGGTGGGTGGCGGCAAGGGCAACATTGCCCGCCGTGTGGCTCTGCCCACCGAGGAGAACCGCCGACTCGCCGCCGAGCAGGAGAATGAGAAATACCTGGGCAAGGAGGGCGTCGAGTACAGCTATGTGGGCAGCGGTGAGCATCCCTGGTTCCACCTGGGGTCGCGCTATTACCTGCAGTGGGCAGGTTTCCCCGACAGCGTCTACTCGACCTCCCACGGCATAAATGACTATACCGACGACTACCGCAGCCGCGGCGTGTGGGTCAACTACCTGGCAGGCGGCAGCGATGTGCTGCCCGACCGTGGTGGCTTGAATGTGCCTGTCGACCTGTCGTTCTGCCTGCACACCGATGCCGGCGAGACGCCCAACGATTCGATTGTGGGCACGCTGCTCATCTATTGCACCAACAGTGGCGGCAAGAAGTTCGGCAGGTATGCCAACGGCACGCCTCGCGAACTGTCGCGCCGCTATTGCAACCTGCTCTCCACCGAGATTGTCAAGGACATCCGCGCCAAGTGGGAACCCAACTGGACGCGTCGTGGCATGTGGGACAAGAGCTATTATGAGGCGCGTGTGCCCGAAGTGCCCGCCGTGCTCATGGAGTTGCTGTCTCACCAGAATTTCGCCGACATGAAGTATGGCCTCGACCCGATGTTCCGCTTCGATGTGAGCCGCGCTATCTACAAGGGCATGCTCAAGTTCATCGCCCAACGCGACCACCGCTCCTATGTCGTGCAGCCGCTGCCCGTCAACACCTTCGCCATCAGCAAGACCGACAAGGGACATTACCTGCTCACCTGGAATCCCACCCACGATGAGTTGAGCGATAATGCCGACGCCACGGGCTACATCGTGTGTGAGCGCGTGGGCCTCGATGGTGCTTTCAGGGAGATTGCCACTACCCGTGGCCCCCAGTACAGCGTACGCATCAATGACAACAAGATACATTCCTACCGCATCATCGCCATCAACGACGGCGGCCGCAGCTTCCCCAGCGAGACCTTGAGTCTGGGCGAGGTGGCAGGTAGCCAGGGCGATGTGCTTGTGGTCAACGGCTTCACCCGCGTGAGCGCCCCCGACTGGTTCGACGGTCCCGAGCGTGCGGGCTTTGACGACAATAAGGACCACGGCGTGCCCTACATCCAGCAGATCAACTACTTGGGTTCGCAGTACGAATTCCGCCGCTCCATCCCGTGGAAGGACGACGACTCGCCCGGTTTCGGCAGCAGCCGCAGCGACCACGAGACGATGAATGTGGCAGGTAACACATTCGACTATCCGGCAGTGCATGGCGAGGCGTTGATGAACGCCGGCTACTCCTTCGTGTCGTGCAGCCAGCAGGCACTGGAGACCAACTATGACGCCAGCGATTACCGCCTGATGGACCTCATCTTGGGCAAGCAAAAGGAAATCAAAACCGGTAGCGGCCTGATGCCCACGCGTTTCAAGATTTACACACCGGGCCTGCAAAGCGTGCTGCGCCGTTTCACCGAGGGTGGCGGCAGCGTGCTGTTGTCGGGTGCCTATGTGGGTAGCGACCTGTGGGACAATGCCGCTGGCAACAACGACGAGGTGGGCCAGGACTTTGTGAAGAATGTGCTCGGTTATGAGCACTTGCACGGCCGAGCCTCGCTCGACGGCACCGTTTGCAGCGTCGACAGTCCCGACAGCCGTCTGTCGTCGCCTGGTGCATGGACCTTCGTCAGTAAGTTGAACGACAGGCAGTATGCCGTTGAGTCGCCCGACGCCGTGCGTGCCAGCGACGACCGCGGCTTCACATGGATGCGCTACGGCGAGAACGGCTTGCCCGCCGCCATCGCCAGCGACCGCGGCGGCTACCGCACAGTGGTCATGGGCTTCCCCCTCGAGACGGTGACTACCGTCCAGGAGCGCACCAGCCTGATGTCCCGCATCATGGACTACCTGAAATAAACTCTATCCAGAACATCTAGTTTTTCTAGAGCATCTAGTTCTTCTAGAACATCTAGTTTTCTAGAACATCTAGAATACAACCGAACAATACAATATCAATAATCATAAAACAAAGACAATCATGGGAAGAATTAATTGCTTTATCCCGTTTGCCAATGCCGAGCAGGCCGCGCAAACCATTCAGAACCTCAAGGAACAGGAACTAGTCAACAAAATCTATCTCCTGTCCACCGAGGATGGCGCTACCGCTGTAGAAGGCTGTGAGCTATTGCCTGTCAAGGGTCTTACCAACAGTGCCACGATGCTCGCTATCGCCGCGCATGCCGATGCCGACTATGTGCTGCTCTACACCAAGTATGACACCTTGAAGATGGGTCCGTTCTCGATGGAGCGTTTTGTGAAATTGGGAGACGATACCCGCTCGGGTCTGCTCTATGCCGACCACTACAATGTGACCGAAAAGGGTGCCGATAAGGCCCCCGTCATCGATTACCAGATGGGCAGCCTCAGGGACGACTTCGACTTCGGTTCGGTGCTGTTCTTCTGCGGCCAGTGCTTCAAGCGCGCCGCCGGTGCGATGAAAGTCAACTATGAGTTCGCCGGCCTGTATGACCTGCGCCTGAAGCTGTCGCAGTTTGCTGCCATCACCCACATCAACGAGTTCCTCTATAGCGATGTGGAACTGGACACCCGCAAGAGCGGTGAGAAGATTTTTGACTATGTCGACCCGCGCAACCGCGGCCGCCAAATCGAGATGGAGCAGGCCTGCACCGAGCACCTCAAGGAGGTGGGCGGCTACTTGGCTCCCACGCGCATCGAGGACGGCAAGGAGGTCCCCAACTTCCGCCACATCGAGTTCAACCAGGGCGAGTTTGAGGTCGAGGCAACGGTGATGATTCCCGTACGCAACCGCATCCGCACCATCCGCGACGCCATCGACTCGGTGCTCAAGCAGGAGTGCAACTTCAAGTTCAACCTGATGGTGGTGGACAACTTCTCGACCGACGGCACCCGTGAGGCCATTGCCGAGTATAACGACCCGCGCCTGATCCATATCATCGCCGACTACTACGACATGGGCATCGGCGGCTACTGGAACCTGGCTGCCCATCGCAAAAATGTGGGCAAGTTTATCGTGCAGCTCGACAGTGATGACATGTACAAGGACGAGCACACCCTGCAGACGATGGTCAACGCCTTCTACGAGCAGAATGTGGCCATGGTGGTGGGCACCTATCAGATGACCGACATCCATCTCAATCCCATTCCCCCCGGCATCATCGACCACAAGGAGTGGACCCCCGAGAACGGCCGCAACAACGCCCTGCGCATCAACGGCTTGGGTGCACCGCGTGCTTTCTACACCCCCGTGTTGCGCGATGTAAAGATTCCCAACACCAGCTACGGTGAGGACTATGCCCTGGGCCTGAACATCTCGCGCAACTACCAGATTGGTCGCGTGTACGAGCCCGTCTACCTGTGCCGCCGCTGGGACGACAACAGCGATGCCTCGCTTGATGTCGAGAAGATGAACCGCAACAACCTTTACAAGGACCGCATCCGCACCTGGGAGCTGATGGCACGCATCGCCATGAACAAGAAGTGAGAATAGTATATTTCTAGACAATCAAGACTATCTAGATTGACGAGAGATGATGGATTACAGTAGTGTGATAAATAAGCTCATTGCCAAGCAACTGCGAGACTGGGACATGGCTGGCGCCAATTATGCGGCGCTGGCAGGCATTGCCACGCGCTCGTTGTCGCTGGGCGAGTCCACCGTCACGCTGCAGTTCAATCCCGAGCGGCGGCGCTCCTCGGCTGCCGCCATCGACCGCCGGTCGCTTGCCCGCCGCCAGTGTTTCCTGTGCAGCGAGCATCAGCCCGTCAAGCAGAAAGCCGTGTTGTGGGGCGAACGCTACAAGATTCAAGTAAATCCGTATCCCATTTTCAGCCGTCACCTCACGATAGCCGACCTGCACCATGTGCCGCAGCGGCTGGCCGACAGGGTAAGCGACATGCTGTTGCTGGCCAAGGCGCTGCCCGAGTTCGTCGTGTTCTACAATGGTCCGCGCTGCGGTGCCTCGGCCCCCGACCACATGCACTTCCAGGCCGGTGCCAAGGGTGAGATGCCGCTATGTGACGAGATTACCCACGCCACGACCCAATTGCTGGCCGATGGCGACGAGGGCTTTATCGGCTATGTAGACCAGTTGGGACGCAGCCTGTTCACCATCGAGACATCGACCCAGCGTGCCGCCGAGCGCTATGCCTTGCGGCTGTTGGGCCTGTTGCCCATGGCCGAGGGGGACGAGGAGCCCATGGTCAATGTGCTGTGCTGGTGGGATGTGACCGACCGCCTGTGGCATCTGGTTGTCTTTCCCCGACGCAAGCACCGTCCCGCCTGCTATGGCGAGGGAGAGGGCAAACTGCTGCTCAGCCCGGCCTCGGTCGACATGGGCGGCTTGTGGGCCGTTCCCGAACAAAAGGACTTTGACGCTCTCACACCACGGATGGTGCAGGCCCTCTATGACGAATTGTGCTTGACGCGCAAGGAGTTGACCCCCGTTTTCAACGGCTTCACCCACTACTGGGAAAACCTTCAACCCATCTGACGCAGAATCAGGATGGCTCTTTTTGATGTGCTAATAACCGGAAAAATGAGAATATTATGGATGAGAAACAGATACCGCAAGTGAGAGTGGGCATCATGAATGAGCCTGCGATTGACTTCGTGCTCAATGGTGACTACCGCGTGAATGGCGGCACCTGCAGCGGTGACCAGACGGCCCGCTGTGTCGACGGCATGGTGGAGTGGGACGGCAACCGCTACGGTGACCTGCTCTTTGAACCTGTGGATAATGATAATGCCTCGTTTACATTGAAGGCGGTGACCATCGGCGTGAGTTTCCACTGGAAACGCCAGGAGGACCAGACCTTCAAGGGCGCGTTGCACCTCATCGTCGAGGACGGAAAACTAACTCCCGTCAATGTGCTGAGCGTTGAAGACTACCTGCTGAGTGTCATCTCCAGCGAGATGAGCGCCCACGCCTCGCTTGAACTGCTCAAGGCCCATGCCGTCATCTCACGCAGTTGGCTGCTGGCGCAGATTCACACCGAGGAGACCGTCAAGCCCGCCGAGCGCAATCCCGATGCGCCGGGCGAAATGATGGATACGCCCGAGGAACTGGTCAAGTGGTGGGACCGCGACGACCATGTGAACTTCGATGTGTGTGCCGACGACCACTGCCAGCGCTATCAGGGCATCACCCGCGCCACGACCGAGAAGGTGGAACAGGCCGTCCGCGCCACATGGGGCCAGGTGCTGATGCATGGAGGCACGCTGTGCGACGCCCGCTTCAGCAAGTCGTGCGGCGGCGTGATGGAGGAATTTGAGAACTGCTGGGAGCCGCACCACCACGACTATCTGGAGGCGCGCCGCGACGGCGAGAACGAGGAGGACTTCCCCGACCTCACCCGCGAGGATAACGCTGCCGAGTGGATTCTGTCCTCGCCCAGTGCCTTCTGCAACACCACCGACCCTGAAATCCTCTCCCAAGTCCTGAACGACTATGACCAGGAGACCAAGGACTTTTACCGCTGGAAGGTGGAATATACCCAGGACGAAATCGCCGCGCTGATCAAGGAGCGCACGGGTATCGATTATGGCCGCATCCGCGACCTGCAGCCCGTGGCGCGCGGCACAAGCGGCAGGCTGTACCGCCTGCGCATCGTCGGCGAGAAGCGTGAGCGCATCATCGGCAAGGAACTGACCATCCGTTACGCCCTGTCGCCCTCGTGCCTGTACAGTTCGGCCTTTGTCGTCGAGAAGCATGACATGGGCGACGACGGTTATCCCGCCAAGTTCGTGCTGCGCGGGGCAGGGTGGGGCCATGGTGTCGGCCTGTGCCAGATTGGTGCCGCCGTGATGGGCGCCAAGGGTTACGACTACAAGCAGATCCTGCTGCACTACTTCGTGGGCGCCAGCATCGAGAAACGATATTAACCTAAAATGAAGATAAAGATGAAAGACAGTCAAGAACAAAAAGCGACAAAGCGCTCGCCATGGGCGTGGATACCGACGCTTTATTTCGCCCAGGGCCTGCCCTATGTGGCGGTGATGACAATTTCAGTGATCATGTACAAGCGTCTGGGAATGTCCAACACTGATATTGCCCTTTACACGGGATGGTTGGGACTTCCGTGGGTGATTAAGCCTTTCTGGAGCCCGTTTGTGGACATTATCAAGTCCAAGCGCTGGTGGGTCATCATCATGCAGTGGATTGTCGCTATTGCGTTGGCGGGCATTGCATTCACTATCCCGACGTCGTGGTGGGTGCAACTCACGTTTGCGGTGTTCATGCTGATGGGCTTTGCCAGTGCGACGCACGACATTGCTGCCGACGGCTTCTATATGCTGGCGCTGACCGAGCATGAGCAGTCGTTGTTTGTGGGCATTCGCTCCACGTTCTACCGCATTGCTACTGTTGTGGGCCAGGGCTTGCTCGTGATTCTGGCAGGTGTCATCGAGATGAATTCGGGCCTCGACCCTGTCCGCTTCAACATTGATGCCGATGTGAACAGTGCTCCGGTTACAGCAGTCATTCCCAGCGATGTCCCGGTCGGTGACCAGGCAGGCAACAACATTTGCTTCGTCACCAGTGCGACCGATATTAAGACGTCGGTGAAAGCACCCACTGATATTCAGTCGGGCGGTGCGGTAATCGACTATGCGGCCTATTCCAAGGCCGTCGCCGACTCGGTCGAGAAGATGAACATCGCCAACGGCTTTTACATCCCTGACCCCGCTTTTACCGAGAAAGATGACCTGGAATACAAAGGTGATAAATTCGAGTTGGACAACGCTGTTTGGGAAAATGGCCGCTATGTGTATTACGGTGTGGGCTCTGATGGCAAACGCTTAGCCGTGGCTGCTGAGGAACTCGCCAAAAAGACCGAGGAGCAGAACCTCTTTGAAGCATGGATCGCCAGGACGTTCCCCGACAAGTTCAAGCAAGTGAAGTCCGACAATAAGGGCAATAACTTTGCTGTAGTGGCCGTGCGGCTTAACAAGAAACCCGAGGCTGGCAAGGAATATGTCCTGAACCTCGCCAACGATAAGGGCAGCACCGACATCAAGGCATCGCAGTCACGCATTGTCTTCAACGAGAGCAACTGGGACAAACTGGCCTATATCTACTTCACGGTGGACAACAAAGTCAAGAAAGATGTCTCGTCGTCGTTCCTGGGCACATCGGGTAACATTCCGATGGCCTGGGCCATTGTATTCGTTGTGTTGTCGGTCTTCTTCCTGATAGTTGTAATTTACCACACTTGGGCGCTGCCCAGGCCTGCTGTCGATTCCAATCAGGAGAAGAAGACTTCAGGCGAAATAGTCAGGGGCTTCTTGGACACGTTCAAGACGTTCTTCACCAAGTTCCCCATTTGGCAGACAATTGCAGCCATCCTGTTCATGCTTTTCTACCGTTTCCCCGAGGCTCAGTTGACCAAGATCATCATGCCGTTCCTCGTCGACCCGTTGGACAAAGGCGGCTTGGCATTGTCCACCAGCGAGGTGGGTATCGTTTACGGCACCGTTGGCATCATCGGCTTGACTATTGGCGGCATCATCGGCGGCATTGTGGCAGCAAAGGGCGGCCTCAAGCACTGGCTGCAGCCCATGGCATGGAGCATGTCGCTGACCTGCCTGACATTCATCTACCTGGCGTTTACCCAGGATCAGAACTTGCTGACGATCAATATCTGCGTGTTTATTGAGCAGTTTGGCTATGGCTTCGGTTTCACGGCCTACATGCTGTACCTCATCTATTACAGCGAGGGCCCGTACAAGACTGCCCACTACGCCATCTGCACCGGCTTCATGGCCTTGTCGATGATGATGGGTATGATGGCCGGCTGGCTCGAGGACCTCGTGGGCTACCAGAACTTCTTCATCTGGACGATGATTTGCTGCGCTTGCACCATCATTGTGGCCATGATAGTCAAGGTGGATCCCAAGTTCGGCCTGAAGGAGAAAGACAATACCACCAAAGAGAAATAATCAGCATTTAATACATAATGATATGAAGAAGATATTATTTGCAGTGTGTATGGTGATGGCGGCATTGACGGCCAGTGCAGTCGTCAAGCCGGGCATCGAGGTGCTGCGCGACGGCGGTTTTGCCCAGTTGCAGGGCAAGCGTGTGGGACTGGTGACCAACCCCAGCGGCATCGATAATAACCTCAAGAGCACCGTCGACATCCTCAACGAGGCACTGGGTGTAGAACTCGTGGCGCTGTTCGGTCCCGAGCACGGCGTGCGCGGCAATGCCCATGCGGGCGATGCCGTGGGCGACGCTGTAGACCCGCTGACGGGCATCAAGATGTACTCGCTGTTCGGCAAGACCCATGAGCCGACGGCCGAGATGCTGAAGGATATCGATGTGCTGGTGTATGACATCCAGGATGTGGGCTGTCGCAGTTACACCTTCTATGCCACGATGGGTGTGTGTATGGAGGCCTGCGCCAAGCACGGCACCGAGTTCATGGTGCTGGACCGCCCCAATCCGTTGGGCGGCAACAAGGTGGAGGGCAACCTCGTCGAGGACGGCTACTACTCATTCGTGAGCAAGTATCCCATCCCCTACATCTACGGACTCACTCCCGGTGAGTTGGCCCAGTTCCTCAACGGGGAGGGCATCATCGCCGAGCGTTCCAAGACGGGCCACGGCTGCAAACTCACCGTCATCCCCATGGAGGGTTGGAAACGCGAGATGAAGTTCCGCGACACGGGTATGCCCTGGGTGCTGCCTTCGCCGCAGATTCCCACGCCCGAGAGCGCGTTCTTCTATCCCGTGTCGGGCATCCTGGGCGAGTTGTACATCTTCAATACCGGCATCGGCTACACGCTGCCGTTCCAGACTTTTGCGGCCTCGTGGATCAACGCCGACTCGTTGGCGATGCGCATGAATGCCTTGAACCTGCCGGGCATGCACTTCAGGCCCATCAATTACAAGCCTTTCTTTGCCTTGAGTGTGGCTGTAGACCAGTCGCTGCAGGAGGTGCACGGCGTGCAGACCTACATCACTGACCCCGATGCCGCCAACCTGTGCCTGACGCAGTTCTACTTCCTGCAGGTCATCCACGAGATGTACCCCCAGGTGGAACTGTTCGAGCAGAACCCCAAGCGCTATGCCATGTTCGACAAGGTGTGCGGCAGCAAGGAAATCCGTGAGCGCTTCATCAAGCGCTACAAGGTGGCCGACATGGCCGACTACTGGAACAAGGATGCCGAGGCCTTCCAGAAACGCAGTGCAAGTTACTACCTGTACAATCCTGCACCGAAGGACGCATCCCGCATCCAGGGTATGCCTGCCGCAGGCAAGACAATCAAGGAAACCAAGAAATAAAAAACCTCAAGACAATAATGGGACCAAAGAACCGTCCCCTTTGTCCCAAAACTGAAAGACTATGGGTAAAGACAATAAACGGTTGCTGTCGCTCGACATCCTGCGCGGTATCACCATTGCCGGGATGCTGCTGGTGAACAACCCCGGCTCGTGGAGTCACCTCTACCGGCCGTTGGAGCACGCCGACTGGATTGGGCTCACGCCCACCGACCTGGTGTTCCCGTTCTTCATATTCTGCATGGGTGTGTCGATGGCATTCTCGATTAAGAAGTTCAATTACAAGATGTCGGGCCCGCTGATGTGGAAGGTCGTGCGCCGTACGGTCGTCCTGTTTCTCATCGGCTGGGCGGTGGGCTGGTTCAGCCACCTGGTGCGCGGCCTGTGCAAGGGTGACCCCTTCAGCGAGGCGGTGAACAACCTGGATACCCTGCGCATCCTGGGCGTGTTCCAGCGCTTGGCGCTGGTCTACTTCTTCGGGTCGCTGTGTGTAGTGCTGTTCAAGCGCAAGTTCATTCCGTGGCTCATCGGCATTATCCTGGTGGCCTACGCCCTGATTCTGGGCCTGGGCAACGGCTATGACTTCTCGCTAGAGAACATCATCGCTCAGATCGACAACAGCGTGCTGGGCACCGACCACATGTATCACGAGACTGCTTACGGCGAGAGCATTTCGCTCGACCCGGAGGGCATCCTGAGCACGCTGCCGTGCATTGCCCATGTGCTCATCGGCTACTTGGTAGGCAGGATGATTTTGTCGGTCCACAACAACACCGAACGCGTGACCACGATGCTGCTGTGGGGCAGCATGATGGTGCTGGGCGGCTGGCTGCTGCAATACGGCATCCCTTGCGGCAAGAAGATGTGGTCATCGACATTTGTGCTCATCACCTGCGGCATGGCGATGTGCATCCAGGCGATGCTCATCTACTTCGTCGACATCAAGGAGAAGAAGGGCGGTTGGAGCCGTTTCTTTGAGTCGTTCGGCGTGAATCCGCTGGCCCTGTACCTCATCGGCACCATCCTGGCCATCCTGTTTGGCACCATCCCCATCGGCCACGATGCCGAGGGCGGCAACATCACCATCCATAGCGCGGTTTACGACTTCTTTGCCTCGTTCTGCAGCGAGTGCACGGCGTCGGCGCTGTATGCCGTCTGCTTCGTGCTGCTCAACTGGGCCATAGGCCATGTGCTGTACAAGAAGAAGATTTATATCAAGATCTAGAATATCTAGAACATCTAGAACCTCTAGAATATCTAGAACTCAACAAGTAACTAACAAAAACCAAATAGAACGACAATTATGATGATTCTTATTGCTGACTGCGGCTCCACCAAGATCAACTGGACGCTGCTGAACGGAAAAGAGAAGGTGGCTCAAATCTTCACCACCGGAATGAACGCCCTCCTGCTCACCGAGGAGGAGATGAAGGAACAGATCAAGAGCGAACTGATGCCTCACCTGACCAATTACAAGGTGGATGAAATCCACTACTATGGTGCCGGCATCGTCTCTGACGAAATCAGGCAGCAGGTGGTCAACGCCCTGCGCGCCAATCTGCCCAGCGCGGGCAGGGTAGAGGTGGCAACCGACCTGCTGGCTGCCGCGCGTGCCGTGTGTGGCCGTGAGCCGGGCATCGCCTGCATCATGGGCACGGGCAGCAACTCGTGCTATTACGACGGCGAGAAAGTCGTGCAGAATGTGTCTCCCCTGGGCTACATCCTGGGTGACGAGGGCAGTGGTGCCGTGATGGGCAAACTGCTCGTGGGGGATGTGCTGAAGAAGCAGTTGCCGCAGCACCTGTGCGACAAGTTCATGAAGGAGTATGACCTGGACTACACGACCATCATCACCTCGGTCTACCGCAAGCCTGCCGCTAACCGCTTCCTGGCACAGTTTGCCCCGTTCCTGGAGCATAACATCGAGGAGCCGTCGATCCATGCCATCGTGCTGCGCTCGTTTACCGATTTCTTCACCCGCAATGTGGCCAGTTACCCGGGCTACAAGGAGTTGCCCTGCAACTTCGTGGGCTCAATCGCCTATTGCCAGAAGAAGGTGCTGCAGGAGGCCGCCGATGCTCTGGGCATCACCATCGGCACCATCATCAAGGACCCGATGGAGGGACTGGTGAAGTACCACTCTACCGAGGCCTGAAAGGCCGTGTCGAGGCTTGCCAGTCAAGCCTGACATGAAATATCGGGGTCCCGAGGACCCAGATACGGATAACACTGAAGTTGAATAATATTTGATTGATTATGGATTTTGAGAAAATCAGCGAGCAACCATCGCTATATGATAACCTGGAAAAGAAATCGGTGCACGAGTTACTCACCGAGATAAACCAGGAAGACCATAAGGTGGCCGATGCGGTGCAGCGGGCGATACCTGAGATAGAACGCCTTGTCACCGGCATCGTCGAGCGTATGAAGAAAGGTGGACGCATCTTCTACATGGGTGCGGGCACCAGCGGGCGTCTAGGCGTGCTCGATGCCAGCGAGATACCGCCCACCTTCGGCATGTCGCCCGGATGGATCATCGGCATCATCGCCGGTGGTGACATCGCGCTGCGCAATGCCGTCGAGAATGCCGAGGATGACACCGAGCAGGGCTGGAAAGACCTGCAGGAGCACAAGGTGACGCCGCTCGACACTGTCATCGGCATCGCCGCGTCGGGGACGACACCCTATGTCATTGGCGCGCTGCGTGACGCGCGGGCCTACGGCTGCCTGACGGCTGCCATCACGAGCAATCCCGGTGCCCCCATTTGTGAGGCTGCCGAGATTCCCATCGTCATGGTTGTCGGACCGGAGTATGTCACCGGCAGTTCGCGCATGAAGAGCGGCACGGGCCAAAAACTCATCTGCAACATGATTTCGACCAGTGTGATGATTCAGATGGGCCGTGTCAAGGGCAACAAGATGGTGAACATGCAACTCACCAACCAGAAACTCGTGGACCGAGGCACCCGCTGGCTCGTTGAGGAACTGAAACTCCCCTATGATGAGGCCAAGCGGCTGCTGCTGCTCCACGGCTCGGTGAAAAAAGCCATCGACGCCTATCGTGGACAATAAGGCGATAGCATCAACATCCCCAGGGTGCCTGGATGTGCAGTCCAGAACCTCTAGAAATCTAGAGATCTAGAATATCTAGATATAGATAAAACAAAGACAATGAGAAGATTAGTAATACTGGCCGTGGCGGCACTCATCTGCCTCACGGCCGCGGCCCAGGCCAACCAGGACCCCTACTACGCACGGCGGGCCACGCTGTTTGAGCAGTTGCCCATCGGCAAGAAGGACATCGTGATGCTGGGCAACAGCCTCACCGACGGCTGCGAATTCAACGAACTGCTTGGCAACCGGCATATCAAGAACCGTGGTATCGTGGGTGACATCGTGCAGGGACTGATTGACCGCATCGACCCCATCATCAAGGGGCAGCCCAAGAAACTGTTCATCATGAGCGGCGTGAACGACATCAGCCACGGTGTGGATGCCGACAGCATCGCCCGTGTGACCGAGAAACTCATCATCATGGTCAAGCAGGGCTCGCCACGCACCAAGATTTACCTGCAGAGCCTGCTGCCCTTCAACAACGATGTGCGCGAGTGGAAACTGCTCGTGGGACGCGAGCATGTGGTCGTCGAGGCCAACGCATTGCTCGAGCAGGTAGCGCGCCGCCAGGGTGTGACCTGGATTAACCTGTATCCGCTGTTTGTCGACGATCAGGGACGTCTGCGCGCCGAGTTGACCAACGACGGCTTGCACCTGATGGGCGAGGGTTACCTCATCTGGCGTGATGCCATCCGTCCCTATGTCAAGTAGGGTAAAACAGACTGAATAATTGCATTTGATTATTATTAGTGGGATTTGAAGAATTAAATAACTGATAATCATGTGATTATAATTTTGTGTGGTAAAAAAAACTCAAATTTTGAGTCAAAAAAACACAAACAATCCTAATTAATTTCGGTGATTTTCCTAATGTCGGTAAGGTTCCGTGGAGTAATTTTGCCATGCATTTCAAGCAGACCCTGACTGGATCATAATTACAGGCAAATACTTGAAATCCTTACCCTTTTAGGATCCTATGAAGTTAAGAGGAAGAAGCCGGAGACGAGCGACCCCCGCCTCCGGCTTCTTTGTGCTATAGGGTTGCAGATAAGGCGGGATTGTGTGAAAAAATGTTGATGCGGTGTGTTTTTTCCTGACTTCGTCATTGCGTCACCCAAAATTCGTTGGAGAATAGGGGTGCTATGCGTTGATGTCGTCTCATGGGCATGGTTCTGGTGACTTTCTGCCCATCAGGCATCTTGATGGTAATGGT
>Ga0310695_10002073_pt1 | contig 43659 bp, 39 predicted proteins | sample RumenRJG_04DNA_FD_203882 | JGI IMG/M metagenome (GOLD analysis project Ga0310695, IMG submission 203882) | Bovine rumen microbial communities from Lethbridge, Alberta, Canada - RJG_04 (v2) (version 2) | ecosystem: Host-associated > Mammals > Digestive system > Stomach > Rumen | place: Canada... | reverse complement strand
CTCGACGAAGCCACGCAGACGTTCTACGACGAGCAGCAGGAGCCTGTCCACTTCACCGCCATGCAGCGCCAGCTGATGCTGATGTTCTTTGCTGATGAGCACCACAGCTTGCGCAAGGAGGATATCTGTGAGGCTCTTTGGCCAAAGAAGCCTGATGCCAGCGACACCCTCTACACGCTCATCCGGCGGCTGAAGCCCGTACTCGACAAGAGTAGCAACCTTACCATTACCACGGAAAGAGGCGGTAATTATCAATTGTCAGACAGAGGTCAGTCTCAATCTTAGGCACTGCGGCGGGCTGATGCAGGTTACGAGTGTGGGGACTGACCTCGTGCAGTCGCTGATTCACAATAGCGGTGGCTCGTACGGCATCGTTGCTGATTAATAACAATCTATGCCGTTGTCCGCCAATTGTCAGACAACTGTCAGTGACTTTTTTCTCTCTAATAACGTCCATTGCTTATCTTTGCACCTGAAAACAGAAACTTAGGAACAAAGATGAGAACAACGATGATGACAGGCTTGCTCTGCCTGATGATTGCCTCACCCCTTCAGGCACAGGAGGCAAAGACGCAGCAAACCAAGCAACAGCAAACTAAGACACAGCAGACCTTGCAGGAGGTGGAGGTGAAGGCGGCACGCATCGTCGACCGCTCCGACGGCAAACTTTTCCTGCCCTCAGCTGCCCAGCTCCAGCATTCGGCCAACGTCTATCAGTTGCTGACCATGATGCCCATGCAGGGACTCAAGGTGAATGCCATCACCCGTACTATCACTCCTGTGGCCATGGACGGCAGCGTGCAGATACGCATCGACGGCGCCAAGGCCACAGCCAACGACCTGGCAGCTCTCGACACGAAGCACATCCGCAGTATCGAGTATATCGACAACCCCGGTGTGCGCTACGGTGACGGCATCAAGTATGTCATCAACATCCACATGCGGCGAAGCACGCAGGGCTACGACCTCGGACTCGACGCCACCAACCTGCTAACCGACTGGCGCGGCAGCAACACCGTCTATGGCAAATACAACACGGGCAACAGCCAGTTGGCACTGTCCTATGACTTCGGCTACAAGGATTTCAAGGGCAACCGGCGTGACGAGACGGCCGACTACATGCTCACCGACGGCAGCGTGGAGCGCGTCACGCGCAAAGACCTCAGAAACCGCGACCGCAGTTTCAGTCATAACATCCAGTTGACCTACAACCTTGCCGACACCACCGACAACGTTTTCCAAGCCTCGTTCGCCACCACGCTCGACCACACCCCTACGCAGCAGGATGTCAAGCTCATCACCACGCAGATGCTCCTGCCCACAGCCTCCGTACTCAGCAGTCAGACCGCCACGCAGACCGAACGCGGCCGCGACTTCTCGCCCGTGCTCGACCTCTATCTCTACCGCCGTCTTGGCAGCCGGCAGTCACTCATGGCCAACGTCACCACCACCTATATCTATACCACCGCCCACAGTGCCTATGACGAGGGCTTGCCCTACGCCTACGCCGTCGACGGCCACACCTGGTCGCTGTGGTCGGAAGCCGTCTATACCCATCGGCTCAAGCCCTTCAACCTCTCGGCAGGAGCCAACTACCAGCAGAAATATGTCGATAACTGCTATACGGGTGACGTCACGGCACAGACCAAGACGATTACCTCGCAGGTCTATCTCTTCTCCCAGCTCACCGGATCATTGTGGCATCTGCGCTACACGGCAGGACTGGGCTACAACAATCTCCACTATCGCCAGGGCACCCACACCTACGACTTTCATTTCCTCCGGCCGAAGTTCCATCTCGCCTGGACAATCGACAAGCACTTCACCCTCAGCTATTCCTACGAGGTCTCGCAGTGGATCTCCCGAGTGGCCATGCTCAGCGACACCCGCATCCGGCAGAACGCCCACGAGTGGACAGTAGGCAACCCCGACCTCCGGCAGCCCAAGCGCAGGGAGCATACCTGGCGGCTGGCTTACTCTGCGCCCTCGCTCTACAACGGTCTCACGGCCTACTACCGCCGCAATCCCCATTGCAACATGGCGCTCTACACGCGTACGGCCGACGACCGGTTTCTCTATACCCAGACCAACCAGCGCGGCATCAACATGTTTTACGTCCTCGATGAGGCGCAGTGGATTGTCGTCCCCGACCGTTTCATCGTCAACGGCAATGTGGGCATCTATCGTTGCCTGAACTACGGCGACGACTACAAGCATCACTACACCAGCTACACGGGTGGCATCACCGCCCAGCTCTTCCTCGGCAACTGGTCGATAGTTGGCGACTTCGACGGCGGCTACCGCTGGCTCGAGGGCGAGACCAAGGGCAACAACAGCGCCACCCTGTCCTTCCAGGTGGGCTATCAGCTCCGGGCCTGGAACTTCTCCTTGGCCTGCCTCAATCCCTTCAGCCACAATCCCCGCATCACCAAGGCCGAGCTTATCAACGCCGACCTCCACAAGACCGACGTGCTCCACAGCCGCAACGACGGCCAGCTGCTCAGCCTCACCGTCTCCTGTCAGCTCTCTGGGGGAAAGCGCTACCACAACATCAGCCGCAAGAACCGGCAGAAGATAGACACCGACACGGGTATCATCCGATAATTGGTTAGAGTAGAATAAAGTGAAAGGGGGTGTATCAAAATCGAATAAGTTCGGAAGTTAAGAAGTCCCGTCATTACCATAATAATAACTTATTATCAGGTGCTTATGCATTTGACTGAACTTCCGGACTTCTGGACTTCTGGACTTCTTCAATTTTGACACATCCTCATCAACAAGGCTTAATAATCGTTCTTGCCTTTCTCTTGATGTACGAACCCTACGATGCCCATGAGAATGAGCAATAATGGGAGCAACAACAATAAATTATAGTTGGTGAGTCCGGTGAAATAGAAGATGCCCATCAGCAGGACACCCGCGTAGACAAACGGCAGGCCGATGTGTGCCGCGCCGCGTTTGGCAAGGCGCCATAGCCATGAGGCTGCCTTCTTCGGCTTATCGATTGATAAATGCTTTTTGCTCATTTCGTTATTCGGTTGATAAATGGGACTTGCCCATTCCTTACCATTCCGACGGCATGCTTCGGCAAGCGCCTGAGGCAAGCATCAGGGTTTTCTTGGTGCAAACTTACAATAATTTAATATCATATCAAAATTTAAGATGTGGTTTTTTATTAAAGGTGTTGACTTTTCTTCTTAAAGGTGTTGACTTTTTTGCCAAAGCGCCGTGCCCGTGCAGGATGCATTTTACCAAAATATTACCACGGCTTGGTAATCAATCCCTTTGGAAGTAGTGTAGTGGCCGGCCTGGTGCCGGCCACCAGCTGCAGGGGGGTGCCATACCAAGGGCTGGTGGCCGGCACCAGGCCGGCCACTACACTGCCACCTGTGGGGTGCATCTCCACAGGGTTTATCCGATGCGCCCTTTTACCTTCCATGGGCATAATAAATGTTAAATATGGAAGATTGCGGAGAATGAGGCAGTTGTAACTAAGGGATTTTTAGTACCTTTGCACTCGCATTTTGCAACAACAACATTAATTCATTCAAAAAGTAGTATGAATCATTACGAAACCGTTTTCATTTTAACTCCCGTTTTGTCTGATGATCAGATGAAGGAAACGGTCGCTAAATTCAAGAAGCTGCTCACCGACAATGGTGCTGAGATTCTGAACGAAGAGGCCTGGGGACTGAAGAAGATGGCTTATGCAATTGAGAAGAAGTCCACTGGTTTCTATTGCCTGCTGGAGTTCACTGTAGAGCCGTCAGTGATCAACACGCTCGAGACCGGCTATCGCCGCGACGAGAAAGTTATTCGTTTCATGACCGTTAAGCTCGACAAGTATGCTGTGGCATACGCTGAGAAGCGTCGCGCTAAGCTCGGTAAAAAATTGGAGGCATAATCATGGCAGAGCAGAAAAATTCAGAAATCCGTTATTTGACCGCTCCTTCTATCGATACCCGTAAGAAGAAGTATTGCCGTTTCAAGAAGAGCGGTATCAAGTACATTGACTACAAGGACCCCGAGTTCCTGAAGAAGTTCCTCAACGAGCAGGGCAAGATCCTTCCCCGTCGCATCACCGGTACTTCACTGAAGTATCAGCGTCGTGTGGCTCAGGCTATCAAGCGTGCACGCCAGATAGCACTTCTTCCTTATGTAACTGATTTGATGAAATAATTAAAGGAGGAGGTTAAATCATGGAGATTATACTGAAAGAAGATATTATCGGACTTGGCTACAAGAACGATATCGTTAACGTGAAGAGCGGTTATGGCCGCAACTATCTCATCCCCACCGGCAAGGGCGTCATCGCTTCCGACAGCGCCAAGAAGGTGCTGGCCGAGAACATGAAGCAGCAGGCAGCCAAGCTGGCCGCTCAGAAGGCTGATGCCGAGAAGCGCGCCGAGCAGCTGAAGGATGTCGTGCTGACCATCCCCGCCAAGGTTGCCGTTACCGGCCATCTGTATGGTTCTGTTGGCCCCGCTAAGGTGGCTGAGGAACTGGCTAAGTTAGGCATCGAGATTGACCGTAAGATCATCACGATGAAGGAAGCCCGCAAGGTGGGCGACTTCGAGGCTACTGTTCACTTCCATCGCGAGGTTGAGGTGAAGGTTCCTGTGAAGGTCGTCGCCGAGCATGAGGCTGCAGCTCCCGCCGAGGAGGCAGCTCCCGCTGAGGAGGCTCCCAAGGCTGAAGAGGCTGCTCCCGCTGAGCAGGCCGCTCCTGCTGAGGCTAAAGAGGAAGAGGCTCCCGCAGCTGAATAATTCCTCTGCTCAATAAGCAGCATATTTTGCACTGTAAAGCATTTCAATAGAAAATCCCTTTCATCGTATGGTGATTGGGATTTTTTTGTTTAACTTTGCATTATCGTTAAAACCATAGATAATTCATTAAATTATACAAGATGAAAGCATTTGTTTTCCCTGGTCAAGGGTCACAGTTCGTAGGTATGGGCAAGGACCTCTACGAGAACCACGCATTAGCCAAAGAGCTTTTTGATAAGGCTGACAATATCCTCGGTTTCAAGATTACCGATATCATGTTCGCCGGTACCGACGAGCAGCTCAAGCAGACCAATGTCACCCAGCCCGCTGTCTTCCTTCACAGCGTCATCTCTGCCCTTTGCCTTGGCGATGCCTTCAAGCCCGACATGGTGGCCGGTCACTCACTCGGTGAGTTTTCGGCTTTGGTGGCCAGTGGCGCACTGAGCTTTGAGGATGGCCTGAAGCTGGTGGCCGCCCGTGCCAATGCCATGCAGAAAGCCTGTGAGAAGAATCCCGGTACGATGGCTGCCATCATCGCACTGCCCGACGAGACGATCGAGAATGTTTGCGCCGAGGTGAGCAAGGAAGGCAAGGTCGTCGTGGCTGCCAACTACAACTGCCCCGGTCAGCTCGTTATCTCTGGTGATAAGGAAGCCATTGCTGAAGCCTGCGAGAAGCTGAAGGCTGCCGGTGCCAAGCGCGCACTGCCCCTTATGGTCGGTGGCGCTTTCCATAGCCCGCTCATGCAGCCCGCCAAGGATGAGCTGCAGGAGGCTATTGAGAAAACCAGTTTCTCTACTCCTTCTTGCCCTGTTTATCAGAATGTTGATGCCAAGCCCCATACCGATCCCTCTGAGATCAAGGCCAACCTCATTGCCCAGCTCACCAGCCCCGTGCGTTGGACCAAGTCGGTGCAGAATATGATTGCCGACGGCGCCGATGAGTTCATCGAGTGCGGTCCCGGTAGAGCCCTGCGCGGCATGATCGGCCGCATCGACCGTTCGGTCAACGCCCACGGCATCGAATAATCCCTTAATTATCAGCACCCCTAACGATTTACGATGGAGAAGAAAATCACCATCTATCAGGTTTTGCCACGCCTTTTCGGCAATCGCAACACTACGCGCAAGCCCAATGGAACGCTTGCCGAGAATGGCGTGGGCAAGTTCAACAACTTCGACGCCGCGCGCCTGGCTAAGATCCACTCCATGGGTTTCAACCACGTATGGTTTACCGGCGTCATCCGCCATGCCACGACCACTGATTACAGCCGCTATGGCATCCCTCGACAGCATCCATGCGTAGTCAAGGGTAAGGCGGGTTCACCTTATGCCATTGTCGATTACTACGATGTTGACCCCGACCTTGCCGAGGATGTGCCCAATCGCATGGACGAGTTTGAGGCGCTCATTGCGCGTACGCATGCGGCCGGCATGAAGGTAATCATAGATTTCGTTCCCAATCATGTGGCGCGTGAGTATCACTCCATCTGTCGTCCGGCAGGCGTAGCCGATCTTGGTGAGCATGATGACCGGGGCAAGCATTTTGACCCGCAAAACAACTTTTATTATTGTCCCGGCTACCCGTTCGTCGGTCCCGTGGCTCCGGCCAAAGGTGAGTCTCCTTACGAGGAGATGCCGGCGAAATGTACGGGTAACGACCGCTTCGACAGTCACCCCGGCGTCAACGACTGGTATGAGACGGTGAAGCTCAACTATGGCGTGGACTATTGCGATGCCGGCGGCCGAAGCGATCATTTCGACCCGACGCCCGACACATGGCTGAAGATGACCGACATCCTCCGCTTCTGGGCATCGAAGGGCATCGACGGCTTCCGCTGCGATATGGCTGAGATGGTGCCGCATGAGTTTTGGGGCTATGCCACTTCGGCGGTTAAAGCCGATTATCCGCAGCTTATCTTCATCGGTGAGGTGTATGATCCCAACCAATACCGCACCTATATTGCTTCGGGCTTCGATTACCTCTACGATAAGGTCGGCATGTACGACTGTCTGCGCGATGTCGTCTGCGGACGTCGACCAGCCAGCGATATCACCGGTTGCTGGCAGCAGACCGATGACATCTGGCAGCACATGCTCTATTTCCTTGAGAACCATGATGAACAGCGCATCGCGAGCGACTTCTTCTGTGGTGATGCACGCAAGGCCCTGCCTGCGGTGGCTGTGGCATTGCTCTTCCGCTCCAATCCCTTCATGCTTTACAGCGGTCAGGAAGTCGGCGAGCGTGGCATGGATGCTGAGGGTTTCTCGGGTAGGGACGGTCGCACGACCATCTTCGACTATTGGTCGGTCGACAGCGTCAATAAGGCGTATTTCCGACCATCCAAACTGCCTAAGGACCAGTGGCAGCTGATGCAGGACTACTGTACGCTGCTTCGATTGGCCAACCACGAGAAGGCAGTTCGCAAGGGTCAAACCTTTGACCTGATGTACGTCAACAACATGTCGTGGCAGTTCAATCCCAATGCGCAGTATGCCTTCCTCCGTAAACAGGACAAGGATTTGCTGCTCGTTGTGGCCAATTTCTCTTCGTCACCCGTCGGTGTAGGGGTGATGATTCCCGACCATGCTTTCAAGTTCTTAGGTTTGCCTGAGAAGAAGACCTACGGTGTCAACCTGTTGACCGGCGTCCGTCAGCCGGTGGTTTTGAAGGCTAATGATGTCGTCGATGTCAGTCTTCCCGCCAATGGTGCAGTAGTATTGAAAATCAAGTTATGATGGAAGAAGGAGCAGCGGTGTTCAACACCCACAACAAGGAAGAGTTTCCGCCCGCCCACACGGCCGAACATCTGCTCAATCAGTTGATGGTGAGGATGTTTGGCTGTGAGCGTTCGCGCAATGCTCATATTGAGCGGCGCAAGAGCAAAATCAGTTATCAGATTGACCACAAACCCTCGCGCAAAGAGGAGAAGGCCATCGAGGACGAGATGAACCGTCTGATTGCTGCCGACCTGCCCGTAACCTACGAGACGGTCGACCGCGACCACATCCCCGAGGGCGTGAAGCTCGACCGTCTGCCCGAAGATGCTTCGGAGCTTATCCGACTGGTGCGCATCGGCGACTACGACGTCTGTCCGTGCATTGGCAAACACGTGCGCTCGACGTCGCAGATAGGTCGTTTTGAGATGCTCGGTACCAACTGGGATGAGGCCACTCACACCTTCCGCATCCGGTTTAAGGTCATTCCTTGAATTGAAGTTGCAAAGTTTTTTATAATCATCCATTCAACTTTCAATTCTTTTTATTACTTTTGCAGCCATGGTATTGCAGTGTTCCGGCCCGTCGCCGACATCCCGATAGGGGTGGAGGAGGAAAGTCCGGGCAGCATAAGGTGCTCTCCTTCTGAAAATGGAAGCTGTTGGCGACAGCAGATGCAGACAGAAGAAAACAACCGCCTCTCTTGAAACGGCTTGGCTACGGGCCGGGCTTGTCGGAGATGGTAAGGGTGAGAAGGTGGTGTAAGAGACCACCAGCCGCCGGGTGATCGGCGGGCTGTGTCGAAGAGAGGCTGCAAGTTCATGTAAACCATCGTCAATCAGGGTTGCCTGCCCGATGACCTTCGAGGTCAACGATGGAGGGTAGAACGCTTAAGTTGCGGGGTGACTCGCAAATTAGATAAATGACAGGGCGCCTTGCCTTTCGGGGTGGGGTTACGGAACCCGGCTTATCAGAACACTGCATACCTTTTTTAATTTAGAAGACTATGAAAGAATTGCAGCCAAACTTATTGGATGATTATGAGCATCTGATCAGCCGCGGTATCGAGCACCATAGCGGTGAGGCCGGTTTCCCGCAGATGGAGGAGGCTGGCATTACGCGTGAGGAGCTCGATGATTTCCTCTTCGAGGTACAGAGTGCTTTGGACAGTGAGGGTTCGCAGAAAGCACAGCTTACGAAGTATGGCATTGTCGCCGTGCTCCCGATCATTATTTTCAGTGCTTTTCCTGAGAACATGTTGCCCGGCCGTGGCTATGCCTTGTATCTCGGCATTGGCATTGGCCTGCTGTTGGCGCTGCTATGGAAAGGGCTGTCGATGCTCTCGGTGAGGCATCGCATCAGCAACCTCCGGCGTAACAATGAGGCTGCCGCCGGCTATGCCGACAAGGTGGAGGCTTACGTTAAGCGGAATGTGGCGCGTTAGCTCATCAACTCAAGAACTCATCAACTCAAGAACTTATCAACTCAAGAACTTATTAACTCACAAACTAATAAACTCATTAACTAATGGAAAACAAACCCCTTCCAGACTTCATGAAGTTTAAGGACAGCTATTCTGCGAATGGCTTTGTTGAAAAGATTGGGCATATCGCAAAGCGGGCCGGCGCCAAGCTCGTCTACGCCGCTTTGATGCTTTACTATACGCTGCAGAGCGATAAGGTGTCGGTCAAGGATAAGGCCATCATCATCGGCGCCTTGGGCTATCTCATCAGTCCTGCCGACATCATTCCCGACGCCATTCCCATTGCCGGACTCGGCGACGACCTTGCCGTGTTGCTTTTCGTGCTTCGTAAGGTGTGGGGTGAGGTGCCTGAAGATGTGAAGGCTAAGGCTCATGCAAAGTTGTCGAAATGGTTTGACGACGATGAGATTACCGAGGCCAATGATCTCTATCAGGGTAACATCAAAGACGGAGAGGAGTAAGGCTCTCATCTGTTGCTGACGTCTACGTGTTGTCAAATTTGGTTTATTCTTTTGGTGAATATCAAAATTAGTCTTATCTTTGTAGGCGTCATTTAAGAATAGATAGTTCATGTCAGGCAAAACAGCATCAACCATAGCACCGGCAAAGACCCGTGCAAAGACCACCCGAAGGAAAGACTCCGGCAAGGGAAAGAAGCGCGATGTGAAGCGCGATATCCCCACCGACCTCATTCCCATTGAGAAGGAGACATGGTTGCTGCAGCCTATTGCCGTGACCATGATGCGACACGACTATTCGCTCATACAGATTAGAATCTTAGTGAGCATCGTCGAGCGCATGCAGGAGAAGTTGCGCGAGATTCTTAATTCGAGCGTTCGCGAACCGACGATCTTCTCGCGTCAGGAGCTCGACGACGACGGCCGTCTTGAGGTGCATCTTTATTTCAAGACGCTCGGTGTCGATCCCAACCACTACCCGCAGTTGCGCGAAAGCTTGAAGTTGCTCGCCTCGGTGCCGGTGGAAATTCCTTACCGCACGAAAGACGGCAAGAGCTATCAGAAGATTACCAACCTCTGCGACGTCTATTTCCCCAATAAGGAAATGGTGGTCTATGAGAAGTATGCCATTCTGAAGATTGACCGACAGGTGGCGCAGCGGCTATTGTCGCTCGACTTGGGTTACCATCGTCTCGGCAAGCAGATTGTCTTTGCCTGCCGCAACCGCTACACCCAGCGCATCTATATGTTTATCGAGAGTTGGATCAAGAAGCGTGGCACCGTCATCAATACGTTGGAATTCCGCAAGATGCTGCGACTGGAGAATCGGTATAGTAAGTTCAGCGACTTCTGCCGTCGTGTGCTGGAACCGGCCAAGAAAGAGTTGCATATGTTGGCTGAGAATGGCTTCTGCGACTGCTATTTCAGTTATGACAAGCGCTACGACCACGGACAGCGTGGTGGTGAACCCGATGAGTTGGTTTTCCACATCTTTATTCCAGAAAACCGTCAGGGCATGTTGCTGCAGGTGACCGACATGCAGCGCGCCCAGTTTGCCGACATGCTCACGCGTTACTTCGGCTTCGACGTGACCACGGCTGCCAAGATGAGCGAGCGCATCACGCCAGACAATTATCAAGGTGCGGTGTCGAAGCTCATGGAGCTGCGTAACCGCTTGAAGGATAACCTCAATATCAACGACCGCGCGGCCTATACCTATGCGGCGCTTGACAATTTCTTCCGCGGCATTACGTTTGAGCGGAAGAGCTAAGGAAGGGCTAAGAGAGATATTTAATCATTACAACATACAACTATGAGATCAAGAACAGCAGATTGGTTTGAAACAAAGATAAGGTATGAGAAGACTCAGGATGACGGCACTCAGAAAAAGGTTACTGAGCAATATGTTGTCGACGCACTGAGTTTCACCGAGGCCGAGTCGGCCATCACCGAGGAGATGAAGGCCTACATCTCGGGCGACTATAAGATTACCGATATCAAGACGGCAGCCTACCACGAGATATTCTTCTCCGATTTGGATAAGGACGACAAGTGGTATAAGGCTAAGCTGCAGTTTATCACCATCGATGAGAAGACGGAGAAGGAAAAGCGCACGTCAATCTTCTATTTGGTACAGGCCGGTTCGCTGACTAAAGCCGTCAACTATATCGACGAGTTTATGGGCAAGACCATGATTGACTACGCCATCGCCAGCGTGGCTGAGACGCAGATCATGGATGTGTTTGAACACGATGCCAGCGCTGACAGTCATAAGCAGCAAGACGACCAGTCTCAGGAGGCTTGATGATGGATATTGACGTTGCTAAGAATCTGAAAAACGTATTGGCCAACCTTCCCGAAGGTGTCAAGCTCGTTGCCGTGAGCAAGTTCCATCCGTCGGAATACATCATGGCCGCTTACAATGCCGGCCAGCGTGTCTTCGGGGAGAGCCATGAGCAGGAGCTGCAGCAAAAGGTCGAGGAATTGCCGAAAGACATCGAGTGGCATTTCATTGGTCATCTGCAGACGAATAAGGTGAAATATATCGCGCCTTATATCAGCATGATTGATGCCGTTGATACGGTGAAGCTGATGAAGGAAATCAACAAGCAGGCTGCGCGCCACAACCGTGTCATCGATATCCTGCTTGAGTTGCATATCGCAGAGGAGGAGAGCAAATATGGTTTTACGCTCGACGCCTGCCGCGAGATGCTGAAAGCCGGTGAATGGAAGATGCTGGGCAACGTACGCATCTGTGGTTTGATGATGATGGCCAGCAATGTACCCGACACCGCACAGATTAGGAAAGAGATGACCACCGCATGGAACTTCTTCCAGGAGGTGAAACGCGACTACTTCGCCGATGCGCCTTACTTCAAGGAGTGTTCGTGGGGTATGAGTCATGACTACAAGATAGCCGTCGAGTGCCATTCGACGATGGTGCGCGTGGGCACGTCAATTTTTGGTCCAAGAGTATATTAATAAAAAGATTCACAATATGGAAACAGGTAAGGTGGATGTCCTGCTGGGTTTACAGTGGGGCGACGAAGGTAAAGGTAAGGTCGTTGACGTGCTGACGCCGCACTACGACGTGGTGGCACGCTTCCAGGGTGGTCCCAATGCCGGACACACGTTGGAGTTTGAAGGACAGAAATATGTGCTCCGCAGCATTCCTTCGGGCATTTTCCAGGGCGGCAAGGTCAACATCATTGGTAATGGTGTTGTGCTGGCTCCCGACCTTTTCATGGACGAGGCCAAGGATTTGGAGAAGAGCGGTCATGAGTTGCACTCACGGCTCCACATCTCGAAGAAGGCTCACCTCATCATGCCGACTCACCGTCTGCTCGACCGCGCCATCGAGGCTGCCAAGGGCAAGAACAAGGTTGGTACGACGGGTAAGGGCATTGGTCCGACCTACACCGATAAGGTGAGCCGTACTGGCTTGCGTGTTGGCGATATTCTCGAAAACTTCGAGGCTAAATACAATGCGCATAAGGCGTTGCACATGAAGCGTTTGGAGGAGTTAGGCTGGACCGACTTCGAGAGCTTCGATGAAGTCGAGAAGAAGTGGATGGAAGGCATTGAGTACCTGAAAAAGTTCCACATCGTCGACAGCGAGATTGAGGTCAACCATCTGCTGCGCGAGGGTAAGTCCATCCTCTGCGAGGGTGCACAGGGTACGATGCTCGACGTCGACTTCGGATCTTATCCTTTCGTCACCTCAAGCAATACCATCTGCGCCGGTGCATGCACCGGTCTCGGCATCGGTCCCAACAAGATTGGCAACGTCTTCGGTATCATGAAGGCTTATTGCACGAGGGTTGGCGCCGGTCCGTTCCCCACAGAGCTTTTCGATGAGACGGGTAAGACCATCCGTGACCTTGGTCATGAGTATGGCGCTGTCACCGGTCGTGAGCGCCGCTGTGGCTGGATTGACTTGGTGCAGCTGCGCTACAGCATCATGGTCGACGGTGTGACCGAGCTGATTATGATGAAGAGCGACGTGCTCGACAGCTTCGACACCATCAAAGCCTGCGTTGCTTATGAGCTGCCCGACGGAACCGTGACCCGCGACTTCCCTTACGAGATTGACAACGTGAAGCCTGTCTATAAGGAAATACCCGGATGGAAGACCGACATGACGAAGTTCACCTCTCCCGACCAGTTCCCGCAGCAGTTTAAGGATTATATCCAATTCCTTGAGGATGAGCTTGAAACGCGCATCGGTATCATCTCCATCGGCCCTGACCGCGAGCAGACGATTGTGCTGTAATCTAATTTATGTATAACGACAAACAAGATAATGGGAAATAACAAACCGTCAATCCCCAAGGGCACCCGCGACTTCGGTCCCGAGGAGATGGCAAAGCGAAACTATATTTTCAATACCATCCGCGACGTATATGCCCTCTATGGTTTCCAGCAGATTGAGACGCCGGCCATGGAGACGCTGCACACGTTGCTGGGTAAGTACGGCGACGAGGGCGACAAGCTCCTGTTCAAGGTGCTCAACTCCGGCGACTACCTCAAAGGCATCAGCGATGAGGAACTTCAGAGCCGCGATACGCTCCGCCTGCAGACGAAGTTGTGCGAGAAGGGCCTCAGGTATGACCTTACGGTGCCTTTCGCCCGCTATGTGGTCATGCACCGCGATGAACTGCAGTTGCCGTTCAAGCGTTACCAGATTCAGCCCGTATGGCGTGCCGACCGCCCGCAGAAAGGCCGCTATCGTGAGTTCTATCAGTGCGACGCCGACGTGGTGGGTTCTGACTCACTGCTCAATGAGGTTGAACTGATGCAGATTGTCGATACCGTATTCACGCGGTTCGGCGTGCGCATCTGCATCAAGATTAACAACCGTAAGATTCTCACCGGCATCGCCGAGGTCATCGGTGAGGCCGACAAGATAGTCGACATCACCGTGGCCATTGACAAACTCGACAAGATTGGCTTGGAGAAGGTCAACGAGGAACTGCGTGAGGATGGGCTTCCAGAGGAGGCTATCGACAAGCTGCAGCCCATCATCTCGCTGCAAGGCACCAACGACGAGAAGCTCGACACCATTGCTGAGGTGCTGAAGACCTCAGAGATTGGTCTGAAAGGTGTGGAGGAATGCCGCTATATCCTCAACATGCTGAAGCAGACGGGGCTGAACAATGAGATTGAGCTCGACCTTACGCTGGCCCGCGGCTTGAACTATTACACCGGCGCCATCTTCGAGGTGAAGGCCTTGGATACGCCGATGGGGAGTATCACTGGTGGTGGCCGCTACGACAATCTGACGGGCATCTTCGGTATGCCGGGCTTGTCGGGTGTAGGCATCAGCTTCGGCGCCGACCGCATCTACGACGTGCTCAATGCACTCGACCTTTATCCCAAGGAGGCTGTCAACGGCACCCAACTGCTGTTCATTAACTTCGGCGACAAGGAAACGGCTTATTGCATGCCGGTTGTGGCTAAAGCCCGCAAGGCAGGCATCCGCACCGAGATGTACCCTGATAAGGTGAAGATGAAGAAGCAGATGAACTATGCCAATGCCAAGCACATCGCGTTTGTGGCACTTGCCGGAGACGACGAGATTGCGCAGGGCAAGCTCACACTGAAGAACATGGTCACCGGCGAGCAACATCTGGTTTCGCCCGATGAACTTGTTGGTGAGGTGTTAAGGTAATGTTTACACTCTTTTATGCGAATATTTCATTAATATTACATTGATATTAAATCGATACGGGGGCTCGAATGCCCCCGTTTTTATTGAAGTATGGATAAAATGCAATTAACCATTGTATTTTTTCCAAATAAAGTTTGTGTATTCAACGGAAAGTGTTACCTTTGCACCGTATAAACAGGTTAACTAATGAAAGAATACGAACTCACAAAGACAAGATTGGCCAAGTGTGGCATCCGTCCTTCGACGCAGCGTTTAGCAATTATGCATTTTCTGCTTACCCATCGTACCCATCCTACGGTTGAGGATGTGTATCAGGGGGTGGTGCCGGATATTCCGACATTGAGCCGTACTACGGTTTACAACACGCTGAGAATGTTCTCAGAGCACCATGCAGCCCAGATGCTGACGATTGACGATCACCGCATTTGCTATGACGGCGACATCCGTCCTCATGTTCATTTCTATTGCCGCGAGTGTGGCCATGTTTATGATTTGTTTGACAAGCGTGCACCGCGTGTTAAGCAGCCTTCGCTCATGGGTGGTAATCTCGTCGACGAGGCCCAGCTCTATTACAAGGGCATCTGCAAGAACTGCTTGGAGAAGAAGCAGTCAGCCAAGACTGGTGACGATGAGGAAGCCGTCTAAGGTAAGATCATTCTATACTTAAACATTATAACATCATTTAAACACAAAAACATTATGAAGAAGAAGTTTATTTGTACCGTCTGCGGTTACATCTATGAAGGTGAGGAAGCACCAGCTAAGTGCCCCATCTGTGGCGCAGGCGCCAATAAGTTCCAGGAACTCACTGAGGATACTACACCCGAGTTTGCCGCTGAGCATAAGCTGGGCATCGCCTTCGAAGAGGGCGTACCTGCCGAACTGCTGAAGCACTGCCGCGACACCTTCAAGGGCGAGTGCGGTGAGGTCGGTATGTACCTGGCCATGGCTCGTCAGGCTGACCGCGAGGGCTATCCCGAGGTTGCACGTGCCTTCGAGCATTATGCCATGGAAGAGGCCGGTCATGCTGCCCGCTATGCTGAGTTCCTTGGCCAGTCCATCCTGCACGACACCAAGACCAATGTGGAGGTGCGTATGGCTGCTGAGAAGGCTGCTGCCGCTGAGAAGTTTGAGGCTGCCAAGATTGCCAAGGCTAACAACCTTGATGCACTTCACGACAGCATTCATGAGATGGCACGCGACGAGGCTCGCCACGCCGCCGGCTTCATGGGCATCTTCAAGCGCTATTTCCAGGATAAGTAATCCATTATAATCAAATGGGTCAGCCATCATGACTGACCATAAACATAAAAGCTGTGTTAAGCATTCAGAGCATTAACACAGCTTTTATTATATTCACCGCCATTGCTGACGGTGTCATCTAATTCATTGTCAGACGTCTTATTATTTGTAGTCGTACGTCGTTTTATTCGTAGTCGTCGATGACGCTGTTGGCGAAGTCCATCATCGGCTTGCCCGTTTTGAAGATGCGCGCCATGGCTTCCTTCCAGTTGTCTTTGCTGAAGAAGTCATTGCTCACCGCTGTCCATGCGCAGTAGTCCTTCATCTTCAGGTAGTCGGGGAATTCGTAATCTTTGGGGAAGTCCTTAGGCATCTTCTTCAGATGGGCGATGCCGAAGCCCTTCTCCGTCGTCGGAATGTCGCCTTCCCATAACGACGACTGTGGACGACCGAAGTATTTGATAAAGTCCTTGCTTTCCACGCATCGTCTCCATTCATCGATGTTGCCCATTATCTCATTGCGCATCGCCGTGAGGATGTTAGTCGGCAGCCAGTAATTGCCGATGGCCAGCATACAGTGGTCGGGTTGCAGGTGGATGTAGTAGCCGCCATGCAGCGCCTTCTTGCCGTGGGCAGCGATATAGGCACCGAAGTGGCGCTTATACGGCGATTTGTCGGGACTGAAGCGGGTATCGCGATAGAAACGGTAGCAACAGTCCTTCGGCGTCAGATGGGCTATGGTGCTGTCGAATTTAGCGATCGTGCTGATGGCTTCGGCCACACCCGATTCAAACTCGGCCTTGGCAGCCTCGTATTCGTCCTTGTGTTGGTGGAACCATTCGCGGTTGTTGTTGGCGGCAACCGCCTTGAGGAAATTGAGTATAAGTGTCGTATTCATTTTTGCAGTTTACTTCCTTCCATCAACTTAGGGCATATCTTCGTAAATGGACAGTCATCGCACTGAGGGCGTGAACTCTTACAGACGTAGCGGCCGTGAAGCAACAGCCAGTGGTGGGCACGCGGAATGTCGTCCTCACTGATGTGCTTCGTCAGATACTCCTCTACCTTGAACGGCGTGTTGGCCGTCTTCGGCACGAGGCCGAGACGGTGGGCCACACGGTAGACGTGGGTATCGACGGCCATCGCTGCTTTGCCAAACCATACGGCCTGCAACACGTTGGCTGTCTTCCGACCCACGCCGGGGAGCATGGTGAGTTCCTTCACGTTGTCGGGTACCACGCCGCCAAACTCATTGACGAGCATCCTCGCCATATCGACCAGATGACGGGCCTTGGCGTTGGGATAGCTCACGCTGTGGATGAACTCGAGGATATCCTCGGGTTCAGCCTGCGCCATGAGCTGTGGGGTGGGGTAGCGCTCAAAGAGCGGAGGCGTCACTTCATTGATGCGCTTGTCGGTGCATTGCGCCGAGAGCAGGGTCGCCACAAGCAGTTGGAATGCAGAGCCAAACTGCAGCTCGGTGCCGACGTTTGTCGCTGTCCGCCTGAAGTAGTCGATGACGAATTCGTAACGTTGTTCGCGCGTCATGGGTACTTTGAGTTTATCAGTTGATGAGCTTACAGCAGTTGAGTTTATCAGTTGATGAGTAGTGATCAGCCGATGAGCTCGTAGCTACGCTTGAGGAACTTATCGAGCGCCTCGCCCTTCAGCAAACCGTTCTGCAGCAGGGCCAGGTCGATGAGCTCATGCACAATCTTGTTGCCGGCGGCATAGTCGCTCAGCAACTTGTTCTTCTTGTCGCGCTCGTCGTTGATGACCTTTTCGGTATTCTGCAGGTCGTCTTTCTCCTCTTTGCTGATTTCCTCAGGCTTCTTGTTGGCCTGACTCTGATGGAGCGCGGCGAGGCGGGCCTCCTGACCCTTCAGGTCGCTGACGATGGGCTTCAGACGCTCACCGACACTCTTCTTCGTATCGTCGAGCACCTGTTTGATCAACTTATGGTCGGTATTCAGCACCACCATGAACGAGTCGGGCATCTGGGTGTAGAAGCTCATGCCGGGCTGGAACTGACTGTTTTCCTTCATACGGCGCATATACTCGCTCTGCGTGATGACCAACGGACTGTTGTCTACGCCCATAGCCTCGGCCTCGACGGCATAGTTGGCTTTCTGCCCAGTCGGCATCTGTGAGCGGAACACCTCGGTCAGACAGTCGCTGTCGTCCTTGTCAAGCGTCTCCTTCTTCTGGTCGTCTTTCACAATCAGACGGTCGATGATGTCGGCGTCGACGCGCGAGAAGCGGCTCTTCTCAAACTTCTCCTCGAGCATGTTCACCATGAGCGTGTCGAGTTGTCCGTCGAGCAGCAGCACGCTGTAGCCCTTGTCCTCAGCGGCTTTGATGAAGCTGTATTGTTCGTCCTTGTTCTGGGCATAGAGGTAGATCAGATTGCCGCTCTTGTCGGTCTGGTTGTCTTTGATGAGCGTCTTATACTCCTCGAAGGTGAAGTATTTACCCTCGACATCCTTGAACAGGGCGAAGTCCTTGGCGCGGTCGTAGAAGTCGGGCTGCGAGAGCATACCGTAGTTGATGAACAGCTTCAGGTTATCCCACTTCTGCTCATAGTCCTTGCGGTCGTCCTTGAAGGTCTGCTGCAGGCGGTCGGCCACCTTCTTCGTGATGTAGGTGGAGATTTTCTTCACGTTGGCATCACTCTGCAGATAAGACCGGCTCACGTTAAGCGGAATGTCGGGTGAGTCGATGACGCCGTGCAACAGCGTGAGGAAGTCGGGCACGATGCCCTCGACTTGATCGGTGACAAACACCTGATTGCAGTACAGCTGTATCTTGTTGCGCTGCAGGTCGATGTTGCTGTTGACGCGCGGGAAATACAGAATACCAGTCAGATGGAAGGGATAATCGACGTTGAGGTGAATCCAGAACAGCGGCTCATCCTGCATTGGATAAAGCTCGCGGTAGAACTTCTTGTAGTCCTCATCCTTCAAGGTCGAAGGCGTCTTGGTCCACAGCGGCTCAATATTGTTGATGATATTGTCCTCATTGGTCTCCACCTGCTTGCCGTCTTTCCATTCGGTCTTCTTGCCGAAGGCAATGGGCACGGGCATGAACTTGCAGTATTTGTTGAGCAGACGCTCAATCTCGTTATGCTCCAGGTATTCCTTGCAGTCGTCGGCAATGTGGAGGATGATGTCCGATCCACGGTCTTCCTTCTCAGCGTCGTCAATGGTGAAGGCCGGTGAACCGTCGCAGGTCCACTTCACAGCCTGAGCACCGTCCTTATAGCTCTTGGTGACAATCTCCACCTTGTCGGCCACCATGAAGGCCGAGTAGAATCCGAGTCCGAAGTGGCCGATGATGGCGTTGGCCTCGTCCTTGTATTTCGAAAGGAAGTCGGTTACGCCTGAGAAGGCTATCTGGTTGATGTATTTGTCAATCTCGTCGGCCGTCATGCCGATGCCGCGGTCGCTGATGGTAAGGGTCTTGGCGTCCTTGTCGAGCTTCACGCGCACCGTCAGGTCGCCCATATCACCCTTGAAGTCGCCTTTCTGGGCCAGCGTCTTCAACTTCTGTGTTGCATCGATGGCATTGGAAACCATCTCGCGCAGGAAAATCTCATGATCTGAATAGAGAAACTTTTTGATGACGGGGAATATGTTCTCAGTTGTAACCCCGATATTACCTTGCTTCATTTGCTACGAAATATGATATTTTACTTTGTACTTAAAAATTACAATAATTGTGCCAACCTTCCCTGCATGAAGGCAGAAAAGGAAAAAATCGGGGTCAAATTAAAGATTTACTGAAATATTGACAGCATGGGACGGAATATTGATTAATTTTGTGATAGATTCATTTCAATAGGTTAAGGTTAGTTTTTACAAGGTTAAAAGAGAGCCTCGCTCTGAGTAGTGATACTGGGGAGCGAGGCTATTTTTTGTATGTAATCAGTTCTGTTTTACACCGACGATGCCGGTCACCTTGTCGTCAAGATAGAAGGTCGTTTGCTGTGTGTCCTTCTCATTGACCGCGTATTTCAGCGTGATGCGGAGCAGTTTGTTGGTGGCGTTGGTGTAAGCCGGCTGTTGTTTGACCAGCTTATCGGCCACAGCACGCTGACGCATGGCGCTGAGTGTGGAGTCGTTGATGCGGAAGGTGGAGTCGAGTGCCGACCACGTCACAACGTCGTAGTCGGCCACCGCCATGTCATTCTTCATGAAGTCCTTCACCAAGCCCTTAGCACGCTGGTCGTTACCGCAAGCGGCCAGCAGCGTCAGGGCTATAATAAATAAGGTGGAAGGAATGAGTCGTTTCATCATTTTTTCCTTATTGCTTTGCAGGGATATGCTTCAGAATCTCGAGCAGATGATCCCACACCTTCTCAACTGAGGGGATATAGAGTCCCTCGTCCGGCGTATGGACGTGCTGCAGTGTCGGACCGAAGCTCACCATGTCGAGGTTGGGATATTTCTCAGAGAAGAGGCCGCATTCCAGTCCGGCGTGGATGCCGCGCACCACGGGATCCTTGCCAAACAGCTTGCGGTAGGCCTCAATCGTGATTTGCTGCAGTTTCGAGTTGTGTTTCGGCTGCCATGCAGGGTAGCCGTCGGTCTGCTCCACGCTGGCGCCGGCCAGCACGAAGGCAGCCTTCACCGTGTTGCACATGTTGTCGAGGTTGCTCATCACGTTGGAGCGCTGACTGCTGACGACAACCAGTTCATTGTCAGAACTCTGTACGCTGGCCACATTGCTTGAGGTCTCCACCATCCAAGCGAGAATCTCATCCTGACACATTGTCAGCACGCCATTGTCCACGGCCTGCAGCGCGTAGATAATGTTGCGGGAAGCATTGGCGGGGATAACGGCCAGCTCGTCGGCGCTGGCCAGATTCCAAACCATGCTCGTATCGGTGACGTGGAACTCCTCTTCCACAGCGGCGGCAAACTGATTCCAGTCGGCCTTCACCTCTTCCTTCTTGTCGTTGGGAATGGCGAAGATAGCCTTGCCGTCGCGGGGAATGGCGTTGTGCATCTTGCCGCTGTTCCATTGCGCCAGGTAGAGCGGCATCTTCTGCATCTCGTTGAACAGGAAGCGGGTCATAATCTTGATGGCGTTGGCGCGCTTCTTCTCGATGTCATCGCCAGAGTGACCGCCCTTAAGTCCTTTCAACGAGGCCTCGAGGAAGAAGAATCCCTTGGGCGCATCCTCGCGCACAAACTTAAAGGTGGCGATGGTGCTGCGGCCGCCGGCGCACGAGATGAAGATCTGACCTTCCTCCTCCGAGTCGAGGTTGATGAGGTAGTCGCCGGTCATAAATCCGGCTTTCATGCCGAGAGCACCCGTGAGCTGCGTCTCCTCGTCGCGGGTGAACACGCACTCCAGTGGTCCATGCTCAATGTCGTCGGAGTCGAGGATGGCGAGCTCAATGGCGTCGCCAATACCGTCGTCGGCGCCGAGTGTGGTGCCTTTGGCGTGCATCCAGTCGCCGTCGACATAGGTCTGGATGGCGTCTTTGCTGAAGTCAAAATCCACATCCACCAGTTTGTCGCACACCATATCCATGTGGCTTTGCAGTATGGTGGTAGCCCTGTTCTCGTAGCCTTTCGTGGCGGGCTTGCGTATGATGACGTTACCCGTTTCGTCGACAACGGTTTCCAATCCATGCTTCTCACCGAAGTCTTTCAGATAAGCGATCATCTTCTCCTCGTGCTTCGAGGGGCGGGGAATCTTGTTGATGTTAGCGAACTGCTCGAAAACGCGAGCTGGTTTCAATTCTGCCATAATATGTTTATTTTTTAAAATGTTTTTGATAATTCTTTTGCGCTTTGGCGTTTTTGCACTATCTTTGCAATCAGTATTCGCATAAAAGCAATGCAAATTTAGCAAAAATGGTAGAGACTTTACTCCTTAGCGTGTTAATAATTGCTATTGCGGTGGTTTTACTGTCGGTGAAGGTCCTTCTGAAGAAGGGTGGACGCTTCTCCTCGATGCATATCCACGACAGCAAGGCCATGCAGGAGCGTGGCATCCATTGCGTCATTGACCAGGACCGGGAGGCGCGCGAGGCTGACCGAGCCTGTTGATGGTAGATAATGTATAAAAACAAAATATTGAAATGAAGACAAAAATTATTCTCAGTGCGGCTCTTGTGGCTGCAACGATGGGTTTCAGTTCTTGCGACAAGAGCAGCCCGAAGATGGATGAAAAAACGACGGAGCAGGCTCCTGCTGCCGGCAACAAGATTGCCTACGTGGAGGTTGACTCTCTGATGACACAGTATAATTTCTGCAAGGATTATACAAAGATTCTCGAAACCAAGGGCAACAACATCCAGAAGACGCTCGCCAGCAAGCAGCAGGCACTGCAGGCCGCTGCCGCCAACTTCCAGCAGAAGGTGCAGCAGAATGCCTATACGCGTGAGCAGGCCGAGGCTATCCAGGCCGGACTGCAGAAGCAGAGCAACGACCTTCAGGCTCTCAACCAGCGTCTGAGCGCTGAGTTCCAGACGGAGACTGAGAAATACAACAAGGCGCTGCACGATTCGCTTCAGCATTATCTCGCTGTCTACAACAAGGACAAGAGGTACGGTTTGATCTTTGCCAAGCAGGGCGACAACTTGCTTTATGCTGACAAGGCTTACGACATCACCAACGATATCGTGGCTGGTCTGAACAAGGCTTACAAAGGCACGAAAGCCGCTGCGAAGAAGTAATTGAGGCGGCAAAAGCCTTCGCTCTTGACCATAAGATGACAAAATAAAGGGCACCAAGCTGAAAAAGTTAAGAAAAAGTTTGGTGTTTCCCTTTTTTCGCAGTAACTTTGCAACCGCTTACGAAAAAGGACGGCTCCGTAGCTCAACTGAATAGAGCATCTGACTACGGATCAGAAGGTTCCGGGTTTGAATCCCAGCGGAGTCACTTTTTTTAAGGCGAGCATAATGAAAAATGGGGCTCCGTAGCTCAACTGAATAGAGCATCTGACTACGGATCAGAAGGTTCCGGGTTTGAATCCCAGCGGAGTCACTTTTAAAGAGGCACATAACTTCGGTTGTGTGCCTCTTTTCTATTCCATCCGACATTACCGCAACATTACCGCAAACATTACCGCAAAAGACAGAATACCGTCATCGGAAGACATAGTAAACAAGACAGAGTAACGTTGTAAATACCGCGGAGCGGTTGCAGCGTAACGATTGCTGAGGACCCCCGTCAACTATACTGACAACGTTTGACGATTGTTTTGCTGACGTGTGACGTTCGTCGCGCGATCGTTTGACGTTCGTCACGCGATCGTTTGACGTTCGTCGCGCGTTCGCGTGACGTTCGTCACACGTTGTCAAACCACCTTTATGTTATTGTCAAACCACCTTTATGTTATTATGTTACTATGTCTTTTATTCCATACATTGTTATTCTGTCAAAGAACCAACAAACGCTTTCAGCGCGCTACCGTCGTCGAGTGAGGGCGAGTAAGCCTCAAGAATATGGATTTTGTCGGCTCCGACGATGGCTTTAAGGTCGCTGGCCGTATTGAGCACACAAACGTTGCCGGCCAGTCCGCAGATGTCAATCTGTTCGATGCCGAGTGCCATGATGAGTCGGAGCAGAATGCTGGCCGACCGCTCATTCTGCAGGATGGAATACTCATCCTTGTCGATTTGGCCGCCCTTATATAATAAGGTAAAGCCGCCCTTGGTCTCGTTGAGCGCATCCAACAGCGGTTGCCAGATGGCCGCGCCTACGGAATGCTGAACGCAATGGACCGGCCACTGACCGCCTTCACGCGTGAATGAACAGTGGTGATAGGGGTGCCAGTCCGAAGTAACGATTTTCACCAGGTATTCATCGCCGTGTTGCAACACATAGTCGGCTAACCGGTTCATGGCGCCGGAAGCATCTTTGACGGGCAGTGAACCCGTGATGAAATCAATCTGAGGGTCAACAACAAGCAGCATCTTCTTCATAGCAATGTGTCTTTGAGTTTATATTTTTGGGGCAAAAGTAGCGATTTAATTTCATATTAAACTCCTTTATAGATTTTTTCAACACAAAAATCATCTACCCCTAAGACGTATGTCAGAAAAAGTTAGTAACTTTACGCAAAAATATAAACAAGCATATGGAAGTAGAAGAATACCGTCAACAAATCCTCAATCTGCTGTTGCAGGCGAAGGATGACAAAGGAGAGCCAAGGCTCACAGAGAAAGCTGCCGTGGCACTGTCGAAGGAATTCTCCGACCAGGAGCTCCTTGACGGCATGGACTTCAATACGCCGGAGGAAGTGGCACAGCTCTTGCTCGACGCAGGACTGGATTAAAGACTGATGGATTATGGATAAAGAGAACAAGGCACTCAACGCCTACATGAAGGAGATAGGCGACAATAAACTGCTGAGCGATAAGGAGGAAGCCGAACTCGCTCAACGCATACAGGAAGGCGACAGCAAGGCGATGGACAAGTTGCTGAAAGCCAACCTCACCTTCGTTGTGAGTCTGGCCAACCAATATAAGGGGCGTGGACTTGCCATCGAGGACCTCATCAGCGAGGGCAATATCGGCATGCTGAAGGCAGCCGGAAAATTTCGTCCCGATGAGCACAAACGTTTTGTGACCTTTGCTGCGCCCTATATCCGGGAGGCCATTGAGAAAGCCATCGAACAGCAGGCCAATCTCTACCGCGTGCCCCGCGACGTTGCCGATGTGGCGCTGGAGAAGAAACGGTCGCATGTACTGTCAATTGACGCTCCTGTAGGCGGCAGTCCCGAGCTGAGTCTGGGCCGCGTCATTCCCAACCGCGATGCCCTTGACCCTGACCAGGTGCTGCAAAAAGACAACGCCGAGAAAGAACTCGAACAGGCTGTGCGCAAGCTCGATGCGAGGTCGCAGCAGGTGGTGCAGTATTTCTACGGCGTCGGTGTGGAGACGCGCACGTTGGCCGAGATAGGGCAGATGATGGGGCTAAAGCGTGAGCGCGTGCGCCAAATCAGGGATAGGGCAGTGCGCCAGTTGCTGCGCATGCCGGGCAATGCCCACCTCAAAGATTATCTGAAAGGTTAACCCAAAACGACGGAAGTACACCGGTATGAAATATTTTCTCTTATCCGATATTCATGGTTCAGTGACCCGCCTCGACCGCGCACTGGCCATCTTTGAACGCGAGCAGTGCGACATGGTGCTGTTGCTCGGTGACGCACTCAACTACGGTCCGCGCAATGGTTTGCCCGAGGGCTTGGACGCGCGCGGTGTGGCCGACCGCCTCAATGCGCTGGCCGACAAGATTGTAGCCGTGAGAGGCAACTGCGACTCAGAGGTCGACCAGATGCTCCTTCATTTCCCCATCCTCAGCACCTACGCGTTGCTCGTCGACGAGGGGCGGAAGATTTTGCTTACCCACGGCCACGTCTATCATAAGCATAACCTCCCACCGGGCCATTTCGATGCTGTCGTCTATGGTCATACCCACCTGTGGGAGCTGTCGACATTTGACATCGACGGTCACCCCGCCATCTGCTGCAACACCGGTTCGATTACCTTCCCCAAGAACGGCAACGAGCCTACGTTCGGCATCCTTGACAACGGACGGTTCACCATCCGCAATCTCGACAATAAGATATTAGCAGACAAAACATTATAACCAACGATAAAACGCCTTAAAACCAACATTTATAATGAACAAGATTATCAGTAAAACTCAGTTCTCCGAAAAGGTGTATTGCCTTGAGGTGGAGGCTCCGCTGATTGCCAGAAGCTGTAAACCGGGCAACTTTATCATCCTTCGCGTTGATGACCACAGTGAGCGCGTGCCTTACACCATCGCCAAGAGCGACAGCGAGAAGGGTACGTTGACCCTGGTGGTGCAGGAAGTCGGTCTGTCTTCCAAGAAACTCTGCCATTTGCCTGCAGGCAGTTTTGTTCAGGATATTGTTGGCCCCCTCGGCACCCCCTCGAAGATTGAGAAATACGGTACCGTAGTCTGTGCGGGCGGCGGCATCGGAATTGCGGCTATTCTGCCGATACTCACGGCCTTGAAGAAAGCGGGCAACCGCGTCATCTCTGTCCTGGCCGGACGCACGAAAAACCTTGTCATCATGGTTGACGACGTCAAAGCCTACAGCGATGAGGTCATCATCATGACCGATGACGGTTCGTATGGCCAGAAAGGTGTGGTGACGGTAGGCATCGAGGAAGTGATTAAGCGGGAGCATGTCGATAAGGTCATCGCCATCGGACCTCCGGTGATGATGAAGTTCTCCTCGTTGCTTGCCCATAAATACAACATACCCAATGATGTCTCGCTCAACACCATCATGGTCGACGGAACGGGCATGTGTGGTGCCTGTCGCCTGACGATTGGCGGTAAGACCCGCTTCGTGTGCATCGACGGTCCTGAGTTCAATGGCGACGAGGTCGACTGGAATGAGATGATGAGCCGCATGAGCACATTCAAGAATGTGGAGAACGCTGAGCTTGAGCATTGGGAAGAAGAAGGTGAGCCCGATAAGGGTGCGACTGTCCCCGCTGAGACCAAGGTCGTTGGTGCAGCGTCGACTAACGGTGAACAACCTGCGGCCGGTGAGCCGGAGGATGGCCACGATGCCCCCTGGCGCGTTGCCCTGCGCAAGCAGATGAAACCAAAGGAGCGGATGGCCATCAAGCGCGTCGTCATGCCCGAGCTCGATCCCGAATACCGCTCTAAGATCCGGTTGGAAGAGGTCAACAAGGGTCTGACCAAAGAGATGGCCATGCAGGAGGCGCAACGCTGTCTTGACTGTACCAAACCCTCATGCGTCGAGGGGTGTCCGGTTCATATTCAGATACCCGATTTCATCAAACATATCGAGAAGGGCGACATCCTCGGCGCTGCTGATGTGTTGCATAAGACCTCGGCGCTGCCTGCCGTCTGCGGCCGCGTGTGTCCACAGGAGAAGCAGTGCGAGAGCAAGTGCATCCACTTGAAGATGAATGAGCCGGCTGTGGCCATCGGCTATCTCGAACGGTTTGCTGCCGACTACGAGCGCGAGAGCGGACAGGGCAAACTACCAGAGATTGCGCCCGGCAATGGCATGAAGGTGGCCGTGGTAGGTAGCGGTCCGTCGGGACTTAGCTTTGCCGGCGACATGGTGAAGAAAGGGTTTGAGGTGTATGTCTTCGAGGCCCTGCACGAGATTGGTGGCGTGTTGAAATACGGTATACCCGAGTTTCGTCTGCCCAACCGCATTGTTGATGCTGAGATTGACAACCTCCGTCGTGAGGGTGTTCATTTCCTCACCGACACCATCGTGGGGAAGACCATCACCATCGATGAACTTGAGGCCAAGGGCTTCAACGGCATCTTCGTCGGATCGGGTGCCGGACTGCCCAACTTCATGGGTATTCCCGGCGAGAACCTCATCAATGTGATGTCAAGCAATGAGTATCTCACGCGCGTCAACCTGATGGATGCAGCCAATCCTGAGAGCGACACGCCGATTATCCTCGGTAAGAAGGTGCTGGTTGTCGGCGGTGGCAACACGGCAATGGACTCTTGCCGTACAGCCAAGCGACTGGGCGCCGATGTGACGCTTGTCTATCGCCGTTCGGAGAAAGAGATGCCGGCCCGACTCGAGGAGGTGAAGCATGCCAAGGAGGAGGGCATCCATTTCCTGATGCTGCATAATCCTAAGGAGTATCTCGCCGATGAGAACGGTCGCGTGAAGGCCGCAGTGCTCGACGTGATGCAGCTTGGTGAGCCTGATGCCTCAGGACGCCGACGCCCGGAGCCTACCGGCGATACGGTGACCATCGACTGCGATCAGGTGATTGTGGCCGTCGGCGTATCGCCTAACCCGCTGGTACCGAAATCAATCGCTGGACTGGAATTGGGCCGCAAGAATACCATTGTCGTCAACGACGAGATGCAGTCGTCGAAGGGCGACATTTACGCTGGTGGCGACATCGTACGCGGTGGAGCCACGGTAATCCTTGCCATGGGTGACGGACGGAGGGCCGCCGCTAACATGGCCAATAAACTATTGAATCAGAACAAATGATGAAAATAACACCAGTCGTCTTTTTGTTGTTGGGTATTGCGCTGGCCTCACCGGCGCAGCACAAGCCGCGTGTGGTGAAAGCCAAGCGCACACCCGTCGCGCAACATGAGGAGACCAATACAAAACTTTATCAGCAAATGCTGCCCGCCACGGCGAAGGTGATGTTCTTCGACAGCGTGGTCGTCGACAAGCATAACTTCATGGCTTATCTCCCTGTAAGCAAGGAGATTGGAACGTTATCGGTCAATGCCAATGCCGATATGGCCAACCAGATGGGCAGCTATCAGAATGAATTCGGTGACCGCAGGATATTGGCGCAGGGCGACTCGGCCGCCAGCCGCCTCTATACGCAGACGCTGGTGGGCGACCAGTGGAGCAAGAAGAGCGTTATTGCCGACTTCGACGCCAACACGTACACCCATCAGAACTATCCGTTTCTCGCTTCCGACGGTATCACGCTTTATTTCTCGGCCAGTGGACCAGAGAGCCTTGGCAAACGCGATATCTTCATGAGCAGTTTTGACTCGGATAAGGCGCAGTGGTATAAGCCACAGAACTGCGGACTGCCTTTCAACTCACCGGCCAACGACTACCTGCTGGTGATCGACGACCTCGACTCGCTGGGCTGGCTGGTGTCTGATCGCTATCAGCCAGAGGGTAAGGTCTGCATCTACAGCTTTGTACCGACGGCTTCGAGGCAGAGCTTCGACAGCGACGGACTGAGTGATGCGCAGCTCAAGCACTATGCCGACATCAGAAGTATCAAAGATACATGGAAGTTCGGCAACCGCAAGAAGGCGCTTGCCCGTCGCGACGCTTTGGTGCAGCGCATCAAGGCCAAGCAGCAGTCGGCCGTTGGTATGGCGTTTGTCGTAGACGACAATACGGTCATCACCTCGCCTTCGCAATTCCGCAACCCACAGAGTCGGCAATTGTATAAGCAGGTGGTTGAGCTTAAAGCCATGATTGCCCAGACTGAGGCCCAGCTCGATGCTGCGCGCATTGCCTATCACAACGGCAATAGGGGAGTGGCCGATAACATTCGTCGGATGGAGCAGCAACTGCCGCAACAGCTGCGCGACCTTCATGCGACCGAACTGAAAATAAGACAATTGGAATTAAATCATTAAATATAATCTTAAACACTGACAATTATGCCAAAAGACTATATCTTTCCAGAGTCGGAGCTGATTATCAACTCTGATGGCAGCATCTTTCATCTCCATGTTAAACCGGAGCAGTTGGCCGACAAGGTGATTCTCGTCGGCGACCCCGGTCGTGTCAATCTCGTCGCCTCTCATTTCGATTCGAAGGAATGTGAGGTCAGCAACCGCGAGTTCCATACCATCACCGGTACCTATAAGGGCAAGCGCCTCACTGCACTGAGTACTGGCATTGGATGCGACAATATCGACATCGTGATGAATGAGCTCGATGCACTGGCTAATATCGATTTTGCGACACGCAAGGAGAAAACTGAGCATCGTACGCTGACCCTGGTGCGTGTGGGTACGTGTGGCGGTCTACAACCCAATACACCGACAGGTACGTTTATTGCAAGCGTCAAGAGCATCGGCTTCGATGGCCTGCTCAACTTCTACGCCGGTCGCGACGAGGCGTCCGACTTGCAGTTGGAGAAGGCTTTCAAGCAGCATGTGGGGTGGGTCGACAAGATGGGTAATCCCTATGTCGCTACAGCTAACCCCGAGCTGATTCAGCGTATTGCCGGCGACGATATGGTGAAAGGAATCACCGTCGCCTGTGGTGGCTTCTTCGGTCCGCAAGGCCGTCGATTGCGGTTGCCGCTGATGGATCCGCAACTTAACGAGAAAATTGAGAGCTTCGAATATAACGGATTAAGAATCTGCAACTTCGAGATGGAGTCGTCGGCGCTTGCCGGTTTGTCTGCGCTCATGGGCCACAAAGCCCTGACCTGCTGCATGGTGATAGCCAACCGCAGGGCGCTGAAGGCTGAAGTGAACTATAAGAGTGACATCAACGACTTGATTGAACTCGTATTGGATAGAATTTAAATGATTAACGAGGATACGATTTGCGCCATTGCCACTGCACTTGGCGGGGCATTGGGCGTCGTGAGGGTGAGTGGACCTGATGCCGTCACTATTGTTGACAAGGTCTTCTCACCTAAAGGCAAGGCGTCTCTGTCGCTGTCGAAGCCGAACACGCTACACTATGGCGTGTTGCATACGGTAGACGGCCATGAGATTGATGACGTGGTGGTGAGTCTTTGGCGTGCGCCTCACTCCTATACGGGGGAGGATGGGGTAGAGATTAGCTGCCACGGCAGTGCTTATATAGCCCGCAGCATCGTCAGTACGCTCATTGAGGCTGGATGTCGTCAGGCTGACCATGGCGAGTTCACCATGCGCGCCTTCCTCAACAATAAGATGGACCTGAGTCAAGCCGAAGCTGTGGCTGACCTGATTGCGGCCAACAATAAGGCGTCGCATGACTTGGCGCTGAGTCAGATGAGGGGCCATTTCAGCGACGAACTCAAACAGCTTCACGACCATCTGCTCAAGTTGACGAGTCTGTTGGAGCTTGAGCTTGACTTCTCCGACCACGAGGATCTCGAGTTTGCTGACCGCACCGAGTTGCACGACCTTGCCCTGCACATAGACAAGCGCATCACCCAACTGGCTGCCAGCTTCAAAGCGGGGCAGGCCATCAAGGAAGGCATCCCCGTGGCTATCGTCGGTAAGACTAATGTGGGTAAGTCGACATTGCTCAACCAGTTGCTCCACGAGGATAAGGCCATCGTGAGCGACGTCGACGGCACCACGCGTGACCTGGTTGAGGATGTGATGACCATCAATGGCGTCAAGTTCCGCATCATCGATACGGCGGGCATACGTCAGACCGATGACAAGATAGAGCTGATTGGCATAGAGCGGTCGTACGAGGCCATTGCCAAGGCTGCCGTTGTGGTGTGGGTGATTGACGGGAAACCGGCCGACGGAGAAAAGACCGACATCACGAGGCACATGCGGCACCTGGGCAAAGACGGTGGAGTGGGGGAGATGGCTGTGAACAGTGGCTCGCCTGCGGAGAGTACCTCCGCAGAACTCATCATCGTCCATAATAAATGCGACCTCCATCCAGCCCCGTTGTGCGAGGGAGAGTTGTCTGTCTCTGCAAAAAATGGCATAAACATCACGCAGCTGGAGCAGCGCATCTATGAGGCTGCGCACCTGCCGGAGATTGACGACAATGCCGTCGTGGTCACCAACCTGCGTCACTATGAGGCACTCACACGCGCCCATGCCTCCCTTTCTCGCTTTCTCGACGGTATGGCAGCCGGCCTTTCCTCCGACCTTCTGGCCGAGGACTTGCGTCTCTGCCTCTCCGACCTCGGTGAGATTACCGGCCAGATTACGCCTGAGGCCACCCTGCAGAACATCTTCCGACACTTCTGCATAGGAAAATAGCTTCTCTTTGACTTTGAGGTACGAAAAAAGAGATTGTCGCTTAGGCAATCCCTATCAGTTCCTTTTATAGTGCAGTCTGAAAATCGCATCTGCTTATCTCCCTATAATATCTGTGTTCAGCGTCCTTGCAATAATATAGGCCGATGTTGTCTATCGTGACCGGGATGTTGAAGTGTTTCTCTTTTCCCTTGATGCTTTCAAAGTCCTCACGCGAGAGTTTCCTCTTGAGGCGTTTAGTAATGGTAAAGTGTATTCTCGCAAGATTGATAGGTGGGGTTGTCTTGCCTTCAAGAGGTTTGCCGATGGTATCATAGAGTATAGTGCATAGCTCGGTCAGTGCTGGCGGCATTACCGACGGCTTGGCATACAGCACCTTTATTCTGTCTTTCTTTGTGCTGAAGAAATAGCCGATGTCGTCGATGTCGATTGTGATGGGCTTTTGGATCGCTGCGATGGACTTCATCTTTTCTTGGATGAAAGGGATGTATTCCTCCGCAACCCTGCCGATAAAAAGTAAAGTGCAATGAAAGAACTTTTCGTCCTTGCCGTTGGGCAGGAAAAGTTCCTTGACGTCTTCGGCCACCTTTTCCATATCTGATGATGCTTCCTTAGGCAGCATGAATGCTATGAATATGTTGACCATCTCAGCCTAATTGTTAGATTTGTAGTGTTGTAAGTAATGGTATCGTTGCTAAAAATAAAACGACCCGCCGATTTAAGCATTATTAGGAGGCTTGGCAGGTTCTCGTGTTGCAAAAGTAATGAACTTTTGGCTATTGCCCAAGTGTTCACAATGATAATTAGTACAATGCTTTGTATTTAATGTTTCTTGAGATTGTAAACGTTGTTACTACGCACCCCTATCAACAGATGGGTAAGGGGTCCCTATTCAATTAGAGCTGCTTGCTTTAACGTATAATCAAGAAAAGAGAATAGAATGATAGGAGAATCAAGAAATTATCGGTATTTTTTCAAAAGTTACCGATTTAATTAGTGTTAACAAGTGGATGCTAATGATATTAGAAAAAACATAGATGCAGCTTCGTATAGGACGTTGCTCTTCAATATCAGCTATTCAGGACAAAGAACTTTACAAAGATGGGATAGAACACTGGCGACGCTTCTATCATTTGGGCTATGTCAATTATGACAACGACTATCCGTAAGCGTCTCGGCATTACCGTATTTCAGCCTCGCTTAAAAGTCCGTACCTTTGCGCGCACAAATTATTATGAATATGGCAAGCAAAGACAAGTACAAGAGTCTTCTTGAACGATACAAGCAATTTGGGCTATGTCAATTATGACAACGACTATCCCGACAAAATAGATTTCATACCCAAAGGCGTAACCTTGGATGACTTTAGGAAGGACTATGAGGTGAACATGATAGATGGTTACATCTATGGTGCCGCCAAGCCTTTCCCCCAGTTGATGGTACGCATGGAGCAGCTACTTCAACTTTTCAGAAATGTGAACCTATCACGTTAATCTTGTTATGCAAGAATTTCGCATGACCCGGGGATTGGTCCCAGCGAGCAGTTCTCCATGTTTCTGGCTGCGAAAAAAGACATATTCGGCAGACACTTGATCGTGATCTCGTCAACGACAGTGATGCTCACTTTCAACACGGAAGGATTGAACTTGATGACGGATGACCGTAAGTGTCTCGGCATTACCGTTTATATTTAAGGCCATGCACCCTGCACTGAATCTGTAAAGCAGAGAGAATACATGAAAAGAAATTTGCGACATCAAAAGTCTTAAATCAATAGCTTATCGAAAAGAGATGCTGTCTTTGGAAAATATCCGTTGTTAAATTTGGTCAAGAATATAAACAACCTTTCTATATTTGTCTTTCCAATTATTCTTTTTCCGTTTACGATGTAATGGCATAAGTTATTCATGCTTTTTGTCTTATCATCATTTACAGCATTAAATATCTTTTCCCAATATCTGACTTTTATTTGTGACATTTTTTCTAATTCACTAGGTGTAAACAACTGATTAGATACAATATGTTTTAATGAATTGTACAAAGCGCAAGGCACGTCAGGGTCAAAATCGTACACCTCGATTTCAATATCTTCCAATTTTGAAAGATATTTCCGTGTCAACCATTGTATTGTTTCAAAAGGGAGACCACCATTCATTGCACCCATCCAAGGGAAAGCAACAGATGTTATTCCCAAAGCATGGTAATTTGCAACAAATTTCTGGAGTGTTTCTTCTATCCATTCTACGCAAGAGGGGTTTTTCCAATCATCTTTTATGGCAAAATTCAAAATGATTGGGGTAGATTTCGTATATGGTAGAATCTGACCGGGTTTTAGAAGATGCTTGAAGCATATCTTCTGATACTCTTTAAACATTTCCGGGTAGCGAAGTTTGAAATCCAAGGCTATGCCCTTTCCCATTGCACCAACACAATTAACAGTATTTACAACAGCCATTGCCTTGGAATTAAAAATATTACCTTTTTTTTCTATATACGACATAACAATATTTTTTTATTCTGCATATTTCTTTATAGCTGCAACAATTTCTTCATAAGGTCGACTCCCTTCAAAATTTGAAGTCCACCCGGGAAGATACGCTGTCAGGCCCAAAATGTTTTGTCCAATAGATGATTGATAAATATCTAAACGAAGATAAGATTTATCGCAACCACGACCACCAAATCGGCTTCTATCTAGAGCATCTGCATCTTTGAGCACTTTCCATATTATATCATGACGAATCTCTTCTGGACAATCACCATCCCCTACAGAATGATATCTTGCGGCATTCAAAGTACGTCTCTGGAGATTGGCATCATCGATTAAAGATACAATCTTTTCCCTATATAACAACATTGACTTATATCCGTGTTCGTCACCTTCCCTATCATTACTTTTTCCAAGGTCGTGTATAATAGCCGCAATATAACAAGCAACTGCCTCGTTATCCCGTAGCTTTATTGCCTTGCACAGCAGATGGGTAGCCAGTAACACTCTTGCCGTATGTGCAATTCCGTGATATGAATTAACCATGTTAGGATAGAATAAATCCCTTGAGAGGTGAATTGGCAAACCGTTCATTGTTGGAGCAAAAGAGTCAACAGCGTCACGAACTAATTTTTCTAATTTATATTTCGTGGTATCTTCAGTTGGCATATAACCGTTGCTATAAATCAACCATTCCTTCGTTCTGGCATTTGGATCCACAAAATAAACATTAAAAGGACTCTTAGTTTTTGTCCATTTGATGGCTCCCGTAAGAATTAATTCTTTGCTATTATCTTTGACAACATGTGCTGATGAAACGTCAAATCCGATACTCGGTAGAGTATCACCTATAATTCTGAAATAGTGTTCGTCCATAAAATCAGAAGACAATGTATAACAGGCATCTTGTTGCTTTAGGGTGACTGATCTATTCTCTCTTTCAAACAAAACCTCAGATACAGAATCATCATTAACAATTTTCTCGCAAATTGGATCATCTTTAAATATTTCCCGCAAGATTTCTGTATATTGCGTGTCGTAGCATACAATAAGCAATGAGTTGAGTTTCGAGAAGTCAAACTCAGATTTTACCAAGAACTCCTGTTGCGAGTATTTCATAAATCGATCAATTTCTGAAGAACCATATACGTCACCACTTTTTGCTCGTGCTTTCGCTGCTCCCATCGTATCATACAAATAATCAACTCCCAAATGGTCAGGAGCTTCTACAACCTTATAAACGCTAGGGTTGTTGGACTGCATATTCCTATCACTATAGTAGCATAATTCAGGCATCACAGAAAGGACTTCTTCTAAATCGAACCTAAAAAAACAGGGATTGGGCACTTAGGCAACCCTAACCCTAAAGCTTTAGGATATTTGCTCTTCCACACACGGGGAAAATACTTCTCACCTGTAAATTCATTATATACCGGACGCCCATATCCCATTTCTCCAAGTTGAGAGTCCGCTCCCAAAGCTTCGTTATAGTACTGTGTGGGCGTACAAGGTCTAAAGTAAAAACGGGCGAAAGGATGCGCCAAATTACTTCTCATTACGACAGATCCGGCAGAATCGAACTTTAGCAATCCCAGTTCTTCTGCTCTGTCTCTGCTCAATATCTTTCGTGATTTTATCACTTCTATTGCATTGAACAGATGCGTGAAATGGTAGATATAGGGGTGATCGTTCTTGCTCTTCAAGCGATCAATAAAGACGACCACTTTACTATGCTTGGCGAATACCTTCTCTAAATCCGGAATATCGTTCCGAACTTTAAGATTATTATACAGTTCTGACCAATACCATCTATTCTCGTATTTTTGAACAAAAGGAATGGTATATAAGATATCCTGTGATTGTGACACATTCTTCCAATCAAGATAATCAGCAAAGGCATCTACCCACTCCTCTGTTATCTTTGTTCCAAGACGGTTGTTAAGGCGTTCCCAAGAAACTTTTTTAAGATGCTTTTTAATAAAATCAACTGTAGCTATTTGCAAGAATGCTTGATTGTACTCAATCAGAGAATTCCAAACAATCTGATTCTCATAACTATCAATAACATCAGCTGTTAATTGTGGGTTGGAAGAGATGGCATCCCAGTTTACCTTTTCCCCCTTTCCAATTATGTAATCCAGCGTGTCAACCGTCGGCTCAAAACTATCCTTTCCTGTCAACACATACCAATCCCAAGGCTTTTCTCGGAGTTCTTTGACAGTATCAAAATCCAAATCTTCTCTGCTGGAAAGCGATGCCCAATCCCAAGGCCTATCCTTATGCTCCTTGATGTATGCAAAATTGAAGATTACCGATTCGTTGTTTACCAAAGCATTCCAGTCCCATTCCATTCGTTCAGTTTTAGCTATCACTTGTTGGGTCAAGCCAATATCGCGACGTAGTGATAGTTTAGGGAATGAAAGATTTGATTTGAACTTCCAGAAGTAATAGTCTTCATTCTTTTCCGTTGAAATCCATGTAGCACACTCTGAGACATACTCCCAATCCCAATCTTTGTCTATCATAAACAATCTCGGGAGCCTGAGAATGTTGTCAAGATGCGACAGCGACTTAAAATTCCAATTGTAGTTTTTGTTATTAAGAATGTCGGAATATATTCGCATCCATAAACTTTGCGTCTTGTTTGTTCCTGTCTTAGCGAAAAGACGATTAACAGCAGATGAAGAAGAGAACTGGTCCCATTGTATGTCGTCAATATGTTTTTTAAGATAATCTTTTGCGTCAAAATCAGCACGATTGTATAAATCAGAAAAATTCCAATGGTAAATCTCTTCTTTATGTGTTGCCACCATTTCTTTCAATTGGGAGGTTGTTAATTGGGCTGACAAAGTTTCCCATTCGCTCGTGGAATCCTCTAACTCTGATAAGATGGCAGCTATTTTATCCAAATTCTCACACAGACAGTCGTATTCCAGGCGTTTCAAAATCGTTACCCAATTCCATTTCTTGGAATATAATTCTGCATATTCAAGAATATCGTCAACATCAAGGGTTTCCGACAAGAAATCCCAATCCCATTTGTCTATCCAAGACACATTGCCCATTGCTTTCAGGTTTATTGTCTTGTAAACGCGATGGGTCAATCGGTGCCAATCCCAATTTGCGTTGATGTTTGAACGAAGGAAGTCAATAGATACAGCATCAGTTATTCGTGTCCTTACAGATTCGTCCTCTAGCATGAGTGAATTTGCATTAAGACAAGCGAAATAGGTTTCCACCAATGATTCATCACAACAGAGCAAAATAGTTCTTGCATCGATTTCTGCTGCATGCCTCAGAACAAATTTCTCGTCATTGAAAATTGCCTTGTTTGAGGAGAGCCGACTCCAATCCCAAGAGAAATCAGAGAAGGAGTCAACGATACTGTTGTCAGATATCGCTGAAGAAACGTGTGAGAAGCCCTTGAGTGTTGATATGTTGTGATGGTATTTAGCAAAGAATTCCTTTCCCCATTTTAAATATGGGTTTAGCTCAAATCCGTTTCTGTAAATACTACTTTGCCAACTTATCAATTGAGTTTCTTCAAAGAAAGAAATCACCTCATTGCTCCATACATATTCTTTTTGATTCGCATTGAACGTGTTTCTTACCTCTGAGTTTTCTTCCTTAAGAATGCGCTTTAATTCTGTGGAATTAATTCCAAGTGCGACATTGTCTGGATTCGCAAAAATACGATCCAACAACACAGGAAGAGAAAGGTGTTGGTGGATTTCCTCCAGATTGTCAATGAGGAATTCAACTGGATAGTTATTGGAAATATATCCCCAATCCCAGCGGGCATCGGGAAATTCCGCCACCAATTCTTTGTGCTCGTCGTCCAGTTCTGTTGTCAGGACGGACAGGTTGAAAGGAATATCCTCAATGTGGCTCTTTACGAAGTCGATCCCAACCAGCGGAACGACCTCTTCCCAATCCCATTGGCCATCATCAAATCCCTGCGGAAAGTCATATTCACTCAGGAACTTAACAATCAACGATTTCTCCACGGGATTTCTTGCTATCAGCATATTGCGTTCCCATGGATAATCTTTTGATGTGTCAGATATAAAATCTGACCCCATTCTGAGAGTTAGCACACCCCAGTCAAGAACAGAAGAGTACTGAGGAATAATTTCTTCAAGAACCTCTACATCGCAGAACTTGGAAACATTTCTCCAATCGTCAGAATTACATTCGTTGAGTATTAAATTACGGAGATCCACATCATTCCAGTCAAGACGGCTGTCTTCAATCAGTTTGTCTATCTCCAAAATGTCCGCGAATGGTTCTAATAATTCGTAGGTGAGCGATGCGTATTCATCGTTCATCAGTTTAGTGTAAAGGGCACGTTCTACCTTTCTTTCTTTTGTTGCTTGATTGACGGGGATATTAAAAATAGAATTGAGCGTTCTGCACGGAACACCACCGTAACTGAATAGGATGTAATAATCATCTATGAATTTATACAAATCGACATCCAGATGAGCAATCCTCGATTCTACATATTTTGTTTCTTCTGCATCATAAATATGTATATTCTCATCTACTTGCAACTGGAGATTCTTAACTAATTGGCTTTTGTCATCATTAACCACAAAATCAACACAGCCATCAGGATATCCAATGACAGCAGAATCATTTATACTTTCTTTTATTCCCAATTCATCAAAAAACGGGAAGCCCTCAATTCTTGTTCCATCGGCATTTGAAAGGGCGGTAAAAACTTTATCTTCAACATCAAACACACAACAAGCCATAGAACCTTCCCAAAAGCGGTACTTTGTGTTTCGTTCTAGAGATAGTTCGCCCAACTTCGAGAGCGTAAGTGTGCCACCCCGCTTTTCAATCAATCCCCACGACATTGTGTCTTCTATCATAGTGTCGTAAAGATGTAATTCGGCCTCATCAAAAAACAGACCTTCCTCTGGCTTGTTCACAATGTCAAAGCCCAATTTTGTACCGAGATTGTAATAACCAATGCTGTGTGATTCTTCTTCGAGCAAAAGTTTGCATAACAACTCGTCAAAACGGGTCAGATTTTCCTGTGTATAAAATGAAACTTTACACGGGTGCGCCTTGATTGGTAATGACCGCAGTGCCTCATCTTCTTTTTGAGAATGATAGATCAAGTCTCCCTTTTCTATAATGTCTTCGTATGTCATCTTCAGTCGGCTACGTTAAAAAGGTGCTGCAAATAAATTCCATACCACAAACCTGTGCCACAAACATGGATTGACTTGATGTTAAACCTGTCCATCAGCAACAAGTACATTGGCAACCCCATGCGCATTGTGAGATTTCTGTCCATAGTATCGTCGCCCATACGCTGTTCCCATGTCACTAAATTGCCTACGGTATCGAATCGCTCCAAAATCTTAGATGTCAAATCCTCTATCTTCTGACTAATCTTGTCATATTCCAAAACAGTATCATGCTGTTTGGCGTTGCCGCCTTTTCCTGTAGCGGAGGTTATAGCAGTTCCTACACTTACGCAGAAGGCTTCTTCATCGCTCAACATCGTTACGCCCATATTCTTCATAAAGGCTACCATTCGTTCTCTCAGCATCTGGTCACTCTTTCGCAAGGCATCGCGCATAGGAGTGTCTGGAAACACATCTTTTGTAAGAATGTTTCTGAGAGCAGTTGTTCCAAGATTGATGCTATACGACCCTTCCAATTCTCCTTGGTTAAAGACGCTAACTTCAGTAGAGCCGCCACCCTGGTCAATCATTACTGTATGACGTGATTTCAAGATGTCTGCTTTGTATCGTGAGGAAATGCCGTATGCAAACATTGTTGCAACTGACTCTTCTTTCTTCGAGAGAATTCTGACATTAATACCTGCTTCTTTACGGATACACTCGATTATTTCGTTGCGGTTTTTAGCGGTCCGATATGCCGCAGTCGCAACTGAATAAACCACATCAACCCCTTCATCGTGCATTTTTGATTTCATTCTTCTTATTACAGGAAGAACCCTGCCTCTGAAGAAGTCCATATTCATTATGTTCTGCTCGTCAAGTCCCTTGCCTGTTTCGGTTTTTGCCGCATCTCTGATGAAATTTTTGAAACTAAATTGAGCAGAAGTCATGATTGTATTTTCATCTATCCCTATAAGTAGTTTTACCGCTTTCGTCGATAATTCTAAAACGGCAAAATGCGGATTCTGTACCGGCCGACCATCTCTTGTAAGCCACGTCTCTGTTACGCGTAAATTTTTGTCGGTTTCTGTATTGATGTCTCTCGTATTGAGATTTATGGATCTGTTTTTTGGCATTGGTACACGTATTATTTTGAATGTATTGTTTTGAGCTGGTGAAACCTTTCCCCAGTCAATGATTCGTCCGTTGGGATTATTTTTTATTTTCTCAAAAACGTTTTTGTAGATGGCTTGACCCTCCGAATTTACATAATTGCAGAAATGCTCGGCATTACCAACCACTATCAGAAGACGTTTTGCTCTGGACAGCGCTACGTTCAGTCGGTTTGGTGATTTGGCAAAGCCATATTCATTCTGCGCAGGGTATCCACGGTCTGGAAACATTCGGAAGTCTGGTCGCTGGTTCCATTTTTGAGCAATCGTATTACTTCTAACCAACGATACGATAATAATATTCCTTTCCATTCCTTGGAAGCGGTCAACGGAACTCATTTTTATACGCAGCCCTTTCTTTGTTGATTGCTCAACCAAAGGACGAAGCCGTTTTATTTGGCTGCCATAGAATGTAATCAGACCTATCTCTTTTTCTTCGTCAGTAGATAGCGACTGTTGGTACTGTTTAAAGCTTTCGGATTTTGCAAACTTTTCGAGTACCCAACCAATAGCTTCAACTTCTCCTTTGTTTGCTCGTGAAGTTCCATCACGCACTTCAGGAGAATTTGTGTCCATCCAAATAACATGGTTCTCTGGCGACAATAATTCTGGAATATTTATATTATGTTGGCGGTCTTCATCTTTTACACCGCAGCGTAAACCATTATCATCCACATAGAATTGCTCTATGACATCGTTAATGTCTTTTTGCATTCGGTATTGAGTGTCGAATGTCCCTTTAAGCGACGGATCTATTTGGTGGAATAGCCGTTCAAAATGCGACTTTTCTAAAAGATCGAAGTTTTTACGAACATACTTTTCCAGTTGTACTATCTTGTCATGTTCTTCTCTGCTTTCAGATTTAATCCGTTGCATGTGGAGCTTAAACAGGATGTCTTCTTTGTCCAGATTAGGGGGTAACTGCCTATGGTCACCTATAACCACGGCCTTTTCCCCATAAGCCAAAGGCAGAGACAACTCTGCAGGTGTAGCTTTGCTAGCTTCATCTTCGATAACTGTATTGAAGCGAAGTCTTGTTGCATACCCTTCTTTATCGGTCTCACCGAAGATACTTTTGAACTTCTTGATGAATCTAGAGTCTCTGTGTTTACCTTTTTTTTCTGTAGCCGAATAGTTTGTGTCTGATATAGCACTACAAGTTGCCCCAATCACATTGCAATGACTGATATATTCCTCATATACTTTTCTCTTCCATGAAAGAGGTAAGTCCGTCAATGTATCATACCATAGTTTACGTAGTTCAACATTCCCTATCCGGTCATGTGAACGCATATAAATATTTCTCATCCATCTGTTCAGGACAATTTCCTTAGAATCAAACGACTTGTACTCGTCGGTTTCTTTGGCTAGTTCATCATCTTCAAGTTCGATTTCTGAAAGCTCTATTCCTGCCCATTTCTTCAGCTCGGTTTGAGCATACGACAAACCTTCTGCTGAAAATTTGTTGCCAGCAGCAATACGTATAGGCTTGACAATGTTGTGGACTGACGACTTCAGTTTGTCAAGAGCATTATCCACCGCTAAGTTAGCCTCGGAAGTGAGCAATATTCTTGTATGAGGGTTTTGAAGAGCAAGTTGCCATATTAACTCAGCAATAGCTGTTGATTTTCCTGTACCTGGAGGGCCTTGAATAAGTGCAAGATCTTTTGCCTCAACAGCTTTGGCTATTGCAGAAACCTGCGATGGGTTGAGATTGGCATTGAGCTGCGTCTTTTTTATCTTCTCTATGCGATTTTCAACTACTTCATCTTCTAGGGGTGTGGCTTTCGATGCGTCAAACAGATATGAAGCTAATTTAGGGTTGGCCAATAATTCTGGATGCTCCGTAATCCTGTCGAATGAATCCCTTAAGCGATTCACCTTCTCTATTTCGCCTGTCAAGTCACCCACATCAGGTGCAATATTGCGTATCTCGTCTCTTTCGACAAGTTGCTTAACAGTTCCAATGGTGTCTTGAAATAAAGAAAATACAACCTTTGGGTACTCTATCTTACTTAACTTTCCAAAAGGAATATCGTTGTCACCATTAGGAATAACAAAACTTTGACCTCGTAAACTACCAAAACGTAACCCTTCTCTGTCATGAAGAGCTTCTTCGTTGAGTGTGAGCAAGAATCGGTCGCTTCCCTCTCTTATATCTTTAATTTGCCAGTGAAAATAAGCGGGGTCATATTCAATACTCTCATCATTGTCTCCTATGTCGGGAGCGCCGTTGCTTATTCCTGTCAATGCATATCCTAGTTCATCCCTGTAGTCATTCAATTCTGCATGATTACGATATGGTAGTGTTAGAAATAAAGAATTTTCTTTGTTACTTAGCACTTCTATTTGAGCATAATAGTTCTGAAGTCTTGAAAGGAGGATATTCTTAGACTTCTCATCCACATCCGATATTGATATCTCAATAACAGGATTTGCTTGCATGCGGACATACATATTGCTACACTCATCAGCAAATAATTGTCTGGTCTCAGGATCGTATAACTCTGCATCTGTTTCGAAATACCAAAAGCCTGAAAGCGTCTCGTGCTTGAACACGTCTGCACTAAATACACGCCGGACCTCGTTCTGAAAAGCATCAAAATGTATCTCTTGGTCAATCTCTGCTGTCAGTTTTTCTCCTTTGGTGTCTATTTTCGTGCTTCCGTTTTTGATAGGGATTGGCATCTGCATATATTTCAACATGAATTCTTCACCGATTAAATTAGGTCAAAACAGATCGAAATAAACCTTAAATCAATGCGTGTAAAACGCTGTATTACAATTAACTCCGCTTAACTAACCTTATCCTTCGCCTATTGCACTTTTGCCCCTTTTAGAGTAATTTTGTACCGCCATTGTACCTCGGGTGGATGAGCAGAGGGTTCATAGGGCGTTCCCTTAAATCACCTTATTTCCTCTTAAATCCGCTTAATTGGTTTCCGTCAGGGACCATCCCCCGAAAAACGGCAGAATATGACAAAATTACTCGATATGGGCAAGAAACAAACTTCACAAATTCCCAACATCCTTCTGTCCGTGAAGGATGCCTCCGTTGCCATCTCTGTCAGCTCAAAGATGGTGCGACTGCTTATTGCCTCCGGCAGACTGAAAGCCGTCAACCTCGGCAAGCGGATGACACGCATAAGCTTACAGGAACTTACAGACTTTGCCCAAGGGCAAGGTTGCAATGTCGTGCTACCTTCTTCTTCCCTTCCTTTTAATAACAAAAGGGAAAAGAAGAAGAGTATAACTACTGCCAAGCCAGAAACGGGCAGCATAAATAAGACTGCCAAGTGCCGCGTGACACCAGCCAGTGAGAAAGCCCCTGAAGGTGTTACCCACAAAACCCATTATACGATGGCTGAGGTGATGAGCAAGTTCAACATCAAGTACGGTCGCCTGTATGAGATACGCAACCGCTATCAGTTGGCATCCGTTCATGCCTGGGGTACGACTGCCTTCAGGAAAAAGGATGTCGAGAAGGCTATTGCCAAGTACGATGAGGAACAAGGCAAGGCACAGCAGGAAGCATACTACACCTGCTTCGACATTATGCAGAAGTATGGTCTG
>Ga0310695_10002068_pt1 | contig 43705 bp, 37 predicted proteins | sample RumenRJG_04DNA_FD_203882 | JGI IMG/M metagenome (GOLD analysis project Ga0310695, IMG submission 203882) | Bovine rumen microbial communities from Lethbridge, Alberta, Canada - RJG_04 (v2) (version 2) | ecosystem: Host-associated > Mammals > Digestive system > Stomach > Rumen | place: Canada... | reverse complement strand
CTCCTCTCCTCTCTGCAGGGTGCGGCTATTGTCTCCGTGAAAATCGAAGGCGTTGACAAGGAATTTTCGACGATTCCGGGTGTTAAGGAAGATGTCACTGACATTATCCTCAACCTCAAGAGCATCCGTGTAAAGCTCCTGTCTGATCATGATGAAACCCTTCACTTGGACATGTCCGGTGATGGCGAAGTCACGGCCAAGGACTTTATGGACAATCCAAATGTCACTATCCTGACTCCGGATGTTCACATTGCGACATTGAACGGCAACGCTTCTTTGTCGATGGACGTGAAGATCTCCTGCGGTCGTGGTTATGTTGTTGCCGACGAACTCAAGGACAAGGACGCTCCGATTGGCGTTATCGCCATGGATGCGAACTTCAACCCGGTTCAGAAAGTCGCAATGCACATCAGCGATACCCGCGTTGGTCAGAAGACGGACTACAACCGTCTGGAACTTGAAATTACAACAGACGGTTCCATTGACCCGGAAGACGCTCTTGCATACGCTGCAAAGCTTCTTGTGGATCACTTGGAAATCTTCATCAACTTCGAAGGCGATCTCGAATCTCCTGAAGAACTCGAAATGGATGAAGAACGTCAGCGTATCGCTAACCTCCTCCGTATGCGCGTGGACGATCTGGAACTTTCCGTTCGCTCCAGCAACTGCCTCCGTATGGCAAACATCCATACCATTGGCGAGCTTGTTCGCAACAAGGAAAACGATATGCTCAAATACAAGAACTTCGGTAGGAAGTCCTTGGTTGAACTTAACGAGGTGTTGACGTCGATGGGCCTTTCTTTTGGCATGGACGTCGATGATTACTTGAAGGATTAAACATGAGACACGGTGTAAAAAACAAGAAACTGGGTGTTAACGCCCAACACAAGCGTGCCATCCTCCGCGCCCTCACGACTTCTATTCTCGAGAAGGGCATGGAAACGGATCAGAACAAGCGCTATGTGCGTACCACTCTCCACAAGGCTAAGCTTGTGCGCAGCTGTGTAGAACGCATGATTACCTACGCAAAGAAGGGTGACCTCTCTGCACGTCGTGAAGCAGCTCGCTTCGTGATGGACCCGAAGGTTCTCCAGGATTTGTTCAACACGATCGGTCCGCGTTATGCTAACCGCAACGGCGGTTACACTCGCGTGCTGAAGCTCGGCCCGAACCGCGCCGGCGACGCTGCTGAAATGGCTTTGATCGGTCTCGTCGAAGACGAAATCGTTGCTAAGGCTAAGAAGGCTGCTGAACCTGCCAAGGCTGACGCTGCTGTTGACATGGTCGAAGGCGAAGGCAAGTCCGCTAACTAAGATCAAAAAACGGTCAACCGCTTTTAAAAAGGGACATGGTTTTTATACCATGTCCCCTTTTTGCATCCATAGCCATTGACAAATAACCAATGACTAATGACCAATAACTGATGATTTGGTTCTACTCTTCATTTTAATTTTTGTATAATTAGGTAACTTGTCAGTCTTTTTCTCAACTGTAGAAAAGTATTATGCGATCTTTTATTGTCTGTCTTTTATTGGCGTGCGTTTGTGCCTTTGCTTCGGATTCGATGTTTGGCAATTCTGCGTCTAAGGGTCTAGTTCTCGGCGAAGGTACGTCTACGCGTGGCGCCGCATCGCTTACGCCGATGTATGCCGAAATGGCTGTGGATTCCAATTACGTGCTCGGTCCGGGCGACTTTCTGGACTTGATGCTCGAAGACAAGTACCTCTCTATCCAGGTGTATCCGGACGGCGGCGTGGCTGTCGAAGAGTGTGGTGTCGTGAATGTGAACGGCAAGACTTTGGCTGAGGCGCAGAGGCTGATTCTCGACCTTGTTTCCAGGCGTTACAAGCGTGAATACTGCTTTGTGCAACTTGCAGCCATGAAGAGGTTCCGCGTGAACGCCATGGGTGCAATTCCTGCGGTCGGACAGCATGTGATTGACCCGCAGAACAGGCTTTCGATGTTTATCCGTGCGGTAGGCGGGCTTCTCCCGAACGCCAATAAGGAAGATGTCCAGATTATTCGCGGTAAGGATACCATCCACGTGAACTTCAATGACATGGCGAAGAACGGCAATTTTGAAAACGATATTCTGCTACAGCAGGGAGACAAGATTTATGTGCCGTTTGTCCCGATGGGCGATAACGTTTCCCTGGTTTTCCCGGGGTATAGAACGACGGTCGCTTACCGTTCGGATAGGACTCTCCAGGATTACTTTGAGCTTGCTGGTGCTGATAGGATGCACAACCAGGGCTATAAGTCTGTATGCATTCGCGAACCGGACAAGGAACCCCGCTGGATTTCGCTTGGCGAAATGAAGACGACGACTGTCGAGCCGAATACGGAAGTGGAATTCTTTATCAAGGAACTGTTCGTGTACCTTGGCGGTGCCGTAAACTATATCGGCCGTTACACTTACAATCCGACATGGCATGCCATTGACTATATCTCTTCGGGGGGCGTGAATACGATTACGGGTTCCTGGACCCAGGCGAAGGTCTGGCGCGGTGCAAAGCCGGAAGCGATTTCTATCAACGTGGCGACGGACCCGATTTTGCCGGGCGACGTCATTGAAATTCCCAAGAACCATTACGAATCGTTCAAGGATTTCACCTTGTTCATGGCATCACTTTTGAGTGTGATTTCGTCTGCGTTCATCATTTACGTCAACTACAAGTAATTTATGGAAAAGCAAGAGTCTATCGGTTTTGTTGAAATCTGCTTGCGGATTCTGAATAATGACTTGAAGCATTTCAAGTTTGTTGTGGCAATGGTCCTTATCCCGACGATTGTCGCTTTTGTAATGGTCATGTGGGTCATTAAGCCCAAGTTTGCCGCTGCTGCGATTGTCACTCCGCCTGCATCGACGCAGCCTATGGCGGGTGCGCTTAGCGGACTCATGGGTGGTTCGGGTATGAGCTCGTTGCTCGGTATCACTATGGACAACGAGGATGTGAATGCCGTGTGGACGATTTTCAATTCCTGGGAACTGCACAACATGGTGATTGAAAAGTTTGACCTTGCCAGGCATTACGAGTTCAAGGGAAAGTTCCATGCCGACTTGCTGAAGGAGTTCCGCAAGAACTTCGGGCTCGAGATGAACAAGGAAGACATGCTTTCCCTCTATTACAAGGATACGGACGCAAAACTTGCAGTTGAAGTTTTAAACTTCATGCTCGAAAAGGCTGATTCCTCATTCAACGCATTTAAGACGAAGCAGGCCCGCCAGTCCAGGGAATATTTCCAGTCGAGACTTGATTCCTGCGAACATGTGCTGGATTCCTTGATCAAAGACTTTGTCAATTTCCAGGTCAGCAACAACGTGTATGAACCGAACGTGCAGCTCGAAGCGACAATCAAGTACTTGAGCGAATTGCAGGCGATGCGCGAGGAAGTCGGCATCGAGATGAATTTTGAAAAGCTTGACCGTGGCGAAAACAGCAAGCGTTATCAGGAACTTTCCAAACGTGCAAAGGGCGTGAACTCCGCTCTCGGCGGGACGCTCAAGGGCAAGCACAGCAATATCGGTATTCTGGAACTCAAGAAGTCTCCGGAGCTTTATGCGGAATACATGAGGCGCGAAGCGGAAATCCGTATTCAGGAAGCGATGTACAAGGTGTTGCGTCAGCAGAGCGAACAGATGCGCTTGGAAGAAGCAAAGATGCTCACGAACCTGCATGTACTTGAAGCGCCTTGGGAAAACGACAAGAAGATTTCTCCGAAGCGTGGACTTATCCTTGCGTTTACGGTGTTCTTCTCGTTCTTCTTCGCGACACTCCTCTGCAACCTTGTCGAGTATATGCGCTCTGAAAGCCGCACGAACTCTAAGACTGCTGCCGAGTGGGATTTCTTTGTCAAGAAAGTCTGCTTCTGGCATAAGTAATTCTTGAGGCGTTAAGGCTATGGTGGAGGCGTTGTTTGCTCATCCAGAGTCAAGCGTGATGTTTACGCTTGGCATCGTCGCCTTGGTGCTTGTCTCCATTTTCAAGGAAGATTTTTTCCGCCCGTCGACTCTGTACTTCTTGGTGCAGATGGTGATGCTTGGTGTTTCTTATTTGCAGTTCTTGCCGATGATGTCGGATTTCAATTATTCGACGTGGCTCGTTTGGGGCGGCGGCATGTTCTGCTTTTTGGTCGGTTGCTATGTGACGGACTTTGCCTGGAAATCGGCTGGCGGACCTCCGCTACAGAATAGGCTAGCAGTGCATGGCAAGTACAACTGGGTTTGCCATTTCTTCATGAGCTTTTCGGCGTTCGCCTATTTCTTTGTGGGCGTGCTCGGCGTGATTTCTGTGACCGGGAACCTTGTGCTTTTGACGGACAATCCGTCGCAGTGGCTTACGGGTAAAGATAACGATGTGCTCAAGTATGCAGACTTCTTTACCTCGGGCGCAATGGTGGTCGGGCTTTTTGCGGTAGCGTCGTTCAAGTCGATGAACCCGGTGCGCTGGGTGCGCTATGCATCGCGGTTCATGGTGGTGTTTACGATTCTCCTTTCGTTTGCGACGTACCCGAGCCGCGGTATCAACATGCTTTGCCTTGGCATGTTCATGATTTTGTTCAACTACTTGCGCGGGCGATTCTCGTGGCGTTCACTCGCGGTGGTGACGGTGTTTGTCTGCATTTTCTTTGTGGCGGTGGCAGCTCTCAAGGGGCAGTATGGCAATTCGGATGTGACTGATAGCAAGATTGCAAAAGAAGTGGCGCTTCTCCCGTATAAGTACGTGGCGAACAACTACTGGAATTTGGATTATGCGTTCAACCGTTATAGCGATGTTCCCGAACACGAATGGACGTACGGCATCGACGCGTTCTTTGGCGTGACGCACCTGTTGCATATTGGCGATGGGCTCCAGGCGAACTTTGGCTGGGATACGCCGTTTAACGAGAGCGTGGTAAAGTACACGGGCTTAAATACTATTCCGTACCTTTGGGATGCGTACAAGGACTTTGGACTCCCGGGGATTTTCCTGTTGCCGTTTTTCTTTGGCGTGCTGTTCACGTATAGCTATCACAAGATGGCGGTTGCTAAAAGCCCGCTTATGCTTTTGCTCACGGCGACGTTCATGATGTGGATTATCCTGTGGAACTTCACGACCGGTTACAAGCAGAGCATGTACTGGGTGTGGATGTCGTTCTTTTTCTTTGTCTGCACAGTGAGCAGCGGTCGTACGATATTACCAGCGGACCCTGCGGTGGTGGGTGAAATACCCGAAGAGGATCACAGTAATCACAAGATCGCCTGTGAGTGCAAATAGCGGGATCATTGCATTTTCTAGATACATTCCGGCGAGTCCGCAAGCGATGATGTTCGATGCGCCTCCGATGCTTACCATGATGGCGTAGGCGCGTGTGGCATGTTCCTTGAGGAGTGTGGAGATGAGCGTGGTGCGTGCGGCCTGGAAAATGAGCGAGAACGAAAGTATCCGTAAAATATTTGCGCTTGTCTGTAATGTGGCGTCGGTCCAGGGGGCGGCAAAGAAGAGAATTTTGAGAATCCACGAGGGGAAGAGCCAAAGGGGCGAGGAGCAGACGGCGATGAACAGCGTGAATACTGCAATGTCCTTGAGGTGGATGTTCTTGTCGTGCGTGGAGTGGAGTGTGATGAGGTTCGAGGAGATGAAGTGAACCATGATGCCGGAGCAGAGCACGAGAATTTTATGCCCGAAGTTGTAGCAGCCGAGGAATTCGGCGCTTGCAAATTTATCCGCGACATAAAGCCCGATGGGGAGGTAGGCAAAAGCGGCGAAGCTCGAGATGGCGTATGGAATGCCCGCTTTGACCATGAGCGCGATAAAGCGGAACGTGCGGCGCGTGATTTTTAAGAGGTGCGCGTGGAATGCCTGCGTGACACCGTAGAAGAATGCGGGGAGTGCGGCGAGCACCATCGCAAGTGCAATGAGTTCGATGCGTTCAATCTTGAAGTAGAGAAGGGTCATGAACATGACCGCAGAATACGAAATCGTGTGCAATAGCTTCGAGACGAAGAGTCGCTTCCAGAATTTCCCGCAGATGAAGTACCAGTCGAAAAACGCGTGCTGGAACACGAGCCCGAACGTGAAAATCAGTTCGCCGTAGAATATTGGGTGGTTGTAGCGGAACGTGAACGCGAAGGCGACCATGAGGAGTGCTGCAACCACGGCGGAGAAAAGTCGTAGCTGGAGGATGCTCCTGAAAAGAGAACCTTTTGTGGCGCGGTTCCCGAAAAAGGCGAGGATGAGGGTTGTCATGCCGAAATCGGCGATGGCGCAGAAAATGGAGTAGTCGGTCTGGAGTAGCCCGAAATGCCCGTAAGAAGCGGTTCCAAGGTTACGCGCAATAAAATTCTGGACGAAAAATGAAATTCCTTGGATAAGGAGGTTTACAAATGCGATGAAAACACCGATTCTTATATTGCGGAAAGCTTGAAACATGGAGGTAAAGATAAAAAAGAGTTTAGTTATTGGTTATTGGTCAATAGTCATTGGTTGTAGGTCGATTAGTACTAAAGACTAACAACTAGTGACTAAGAACTATTGACTAATCACTAAAAACTGTTTACTATATTTCGAGTCATGGGTAAATTGCAAGGTCAAAGTTCTTTCTTCGTTCCGGGTCCGCCGGCAAAGCCGGGCGAGGCTCACAAGCCGCTGGTCGAGTTCTTGCTTCGCGAAGTTCGCGGGGAGACCGTGCTCGATCTCGGTGGTGGCGAAGGAGCCTATTCACTTGAGGTGAAGAAGGCGGGCTTTGATACGACTGTCGCCGATATCAACGAAAAGTCGCTTGCGGTTGCCGAAAAGAATGGACTCAAGACTAAATTGCTTGAACCGGGTGAACCGCTAGGCGTAAATCTTGCCGATACGGTCATGATGATCGAAGTTTTGGAACATGTGCCAAGTCCGGTGGACTTCTTGAAGTCTGCCATCGGGGCTGCCAAAAAGCGCGTGGTGTTTTCGCTCCCGTGTACGAACGATTTTAACACTTTGTTCGAAAGCGGGCTCACGTATGCGCATATTGCGGTATCCGACCACTTGTGGCATTTCTCGTACGACGAGATGAAGCAGATGCTTGACTCCCTTGGCGTGGAATATCGCCTTACTATGGGCGATTACCTGTTCCCGGGGGCTGGTATCAAGCTTTTGCGCGGCTGCTTTAAGGGACCTTTGGGCCTTTTGATGCTTCCGTTCCGCGTACTGAACAAGCTGGGCATGATTCCGAAGCGTTACCCGTCCCGTTTTTACGGGGTCATCGAAAAAAGGTGATTCGTTTTTAGGCAATTTTTTGTATCTTTGGTCTTGAAATCGCGAGAGTGGCGGAATTGGCAGACGCGCCAGACTTAGGATCTGGTACTTCGGTGTGTGGGTTCGACTCCCACCCCTCGCAGTTCTTTTTTTTATCACCTTTTTAACAACCGTATACCGGAGTATATATGTCCGCTGAAATCAAAGAAACAAGCGCAACCGTGCGCACCCTTGAAATTACAATCCCGCAGGGTGATCTCAAGGTTCCGTTCGAAAAGAAGCTTTCTCAGTACAAGAAGCAGGTCGCCTTGAAGGGCTTCCGCCAGGGTCAAGTGCCGAAGTCCATGATCTTGAAGCAGTTCGGACCGTCCATCCGTCACGAAGCTGTTGATGAAGTCGTGAACTCTATCGTTCAGGAAACCCTCAAGAAGGCTAACATCATTCCGGTTGGCAAGATGATGGTCCAGGATTTCAAGGACGACGAACAGAACGACATCACACTTAAGGTGGAAGTCGAAGTCGATCCGGAAATCGATATCAAGGGTTACGCTGACACGGGCATCACCGTTCCGGCTACAGCCGTCCACGAAGAAGAAGTCCAGGCCGAATACGACCGCCTCATGCAGATGTGGAGCAAGGACGAACACGTTGATCGCGAAGCCAAGAAGGGTGACGTTGTTGTTGGTGACTATATCGAAGTTGTTATCGACGGTGAAAAGCAGGAACTTCCGGAAAACAAGGAATTCCGCTCTCTCCTCGGTGAATCCGCTTCTCCGGGATTCGATGAAGGCCTCATGGGCGTTAAGGCCGGTGACAAGAAGGAAATCAACTTCAAGTATCCGGATGACCACAAGGACGAACGCTATCGCGGCAAGACTGCACAGTTCAACGTCGAAATCAAGGACGTTCGCGAAATCGTTCCGCCGACTGTGGACGAAGAATTCTGCAAGCAGATTGGCGTTAAGGACGAAGCTGACTTGAGAAACAACCTCGCTGAAAGCCTCGCTGCCCAGAAGAAGGACGCTGCTAAGAACAAGGCTATCAACGAAGCTATCGACAAGCTCATCGAAGCTAACCCGTTCGAAGTGCCGAAGGCTCGCATCTACGACCTCATCAAGTGGACGCTCAACCGCAATGCCCAGAGCGAAAAGGACGTTGTCGAACCGACCGAAGAACAGATAAACGAACTCTCCGCTGAAGCAATCCGCGAAATTAAGAAACACCGTATTCTCGAATTCGTTGCTACGCAGGAAAAGATCAAGCCGACGCAGGCTCTCGTTGACGAACGCCTCCAGCAGATGGCTAACGCTTACCACGTGGAATTCGAAAATCTGAAGAACCACTTCCGCCAGTCTGGCCGTATCAACCAGCTGCGCGACGAACTTCGCTTCCAGATGGCTGCTGACTTCATCGTCGGTATCCGCCCGGCAGCTGAAGAAACAAAGTAATAAGAGGAATAAATGATCATCCCTACCGTCATTGAAACAACCGGGCGCGGTGAACGCGCTTACGATATCTATTCCAGACTTCTCAAGGAACGTATTATCTTCTTGGGCACGCCGATTAACGACGAAGTGGCAAACAATGTCATGGCCCAGTTGATTTTCCTTGAATACGAGAATCCGGAAAAGGATATCACGCTGTATATAAACAGCCCGGGCGGTTACGTGTCGGCAGGGCTTGCCATTTATGATACCATGCAGCACGTACGCCCGAATATCGCTACGATCTGCATTGGTAGTTGTGCTTCGATGGCTGCCGTGCTCCTTGCTGCAGGTACGAAGGGCAAGCGCTATGCGCTCCCGCATTCCCGCATCATGTTGCACCAGCCGTCGGGTGCCGCTACTGGACAATCTACAGATATTCAGATTACCGCCAAGGAAATTATCCGCACAAAGGATACCCTTACCGAAATTGTTGCTAAGCATACCGGAAAGCCTGTCGACGAAGTCCGCGAAAAGACGGACCGCGACTTTTACATGAGCCCGGAAGAAGCTAAGGCCTTTGGCGTCATTGATGAAATTTTTGTGCCGCGTAAAGAGGGAATTTAATGTACCGTAGTGGCAAGAACCACCCGGCTGTAAGCTGCAGTTTTTGCGGAAAGCCGGCAGAACAAGTCGAAAAGATGATCACCGGTGCCGGTGCGTATATTTGCAGTGATTGCATACGCATGTGCAGCCGCATTCTTGAAGAAGACTTGGCACGTACGAAACAGGAACAGGAAGCGAAGGAAATCTCTTCGAAGCCGCTCCCGCTCCCGACCGAAATCAAGGCTCACTTGGACGATTTTGTCATTGGACAGGACCGTGCAAAGATGGCGCTCTCTGTGGCCGTTTACAACCATTACAAACGCTTGCGCTACAAGCAGACGCACAAGTCCAAGGACGATGTCGATGTCGAAAAGTCGAACTTGCTCCTGGTCGGCCCGACCGGTTCGGGTAAGACGCTCTTGGCGCAGACGATGGCCCGTTTTTTGGACGTGCCGTTCACGATTGCCGATGCGACGGTCTTGACCGAAGCTGGTTATGTGGGTGAAGACGTCGATAGCATTATCGTGCGCCTTTTGCAGGCTGCCGATTACGATGTGGCGAAGGCTGAACGCGGCATTATCTTTATCGACGAAATTGATAAGATTGCTCGTAAGACTGCAAACCCCTCCATCACGCGTGACGTGAGCGGTGAAGGTGTGCAGCAGGGACTTTTGAAGCTCTTGGAAGGTACGGTTGCATCGGTCCCGCCGAAGGGTGGCCGTAAGCATCCGGAACAGCCGCTTGTGCAGGTGAACACGAGAAACATCCTGTTCATTTGCGGTGGCGCCTTTGAAACCTTGGACAAGATTATCTCACAGCGCGTGAACCAGGGGGGTATGGGCTTTGGTGCCGATATCCACACGGCAACTGAAAACAGCTTGAGCGAACTCTTCAAGCAGCTTGAGCCGGAAGACTTGATCAAGTTTGGCCTCATCCCGGAAATTGTCGGTCGTTTGCCGATTGCTGTTGCTCTCGAAGAACTCGACGAGACGGCTCTCCTCAACATCTTGACGAAGCCGAAGAACGCTCTCGTGAAGCAGTATAAGAGCTTGTTCGCAATGGACAACATCAAGCTCGAATTCGAAGACGATGCCCTCAAGGAAATCGTCCGTGAAACGATGACCCGCAAGACGGGTGCACGTGGGCTTAGATCCGTGATGGAACGCGTGCTGCAGCAGGCGATGTTCAAGATGCCGGGCTCTGGCGAAAAGAAGTTTACCGTGACTGTCGAAATGGTCAAGGAAGGCCTCACGCACAACAAGAAAAAGTCTTAGTTGTTGCTGTGACCCGCGAATTCCTGAACGTTGCGACTTCACGAATGCGAATTTTAGCAGTTGCCGAAAAACGGTGACTGCTTTTTTGTCCCCTCATCTTCAAAATACTATCTTTGTAGTATATGGCTTTTGACTTTAATAAAACGTATCCGTTGCTCCCTCTGAGGGATGCTGTTGTATTTCCGCTGACGACTAGACGCATTTTGGTGGGCCGCGAGATGTCGCTCCGTGCCCTGGAATTTGCTGAGAATCATAACAACGAAATTATCTTGGTTGCACAGAAGAATGTGGAACAGGAAACGCTCGATAACCCGATGCTCGATCTTTATTCGGTGGGTGTGGTGGCTCGCGTGGCGAATGTGACGCCGTTCCCGAATGGTTGTGTGAAGGTCGTGCTGGAAGGCGATTCCGTGGTGGATCTCCGTTCGATTGCTTTGCGCGACGGATTTTTGCAGGTGACGGTCTCGCCGAGAGAACATTTTATCAAGGCCGAAGACAAGAGCGAAAAGTTTGAAGATGTGCTGAACATGTTCCGCGAATACGCCATGCACAGGAATATTGCCGATGGCATGGTCGAAGCGCTCTTTACGATGGATAGCCACATCAACGCGTTTTATGGTATGATTCCGTTCCTCTCGATTTCGCTTTCCGAGAAGCAGGCGCTTTTGGAACTCGAAACGATTGACGCCCTTGCGGAACGTTTGATCAGCCTGATGCAGGTTGCTCAGGAAAACGAGAACGTGATGATTCGCGTTCAGCAGAACGTGCGCCAGAAGATGGCTCAGCAGCAGAAGGAATGGTTTATCTCGGAGCAGATTCGCCAGTTGCAAGATGAGTTGGACGGCGAAAATGGCGGTGCTTCGGAACCGGACCAGTTGCTCAAGAAAATCAAGGCCAAGAAGTTTAGCAAGGCGATTGAAGAAAAGCTCGAAGAAGAAATTGGGCGCATGCGCATGATGCAGCCGACCTCCCCGGAATACGCGGTGAGCCGCAATTACGTGGACTGGTTCCTCTCGCTCCCGTATGGCGTTTACACCGATACCGTTTTGAACATGAAGAAGGTGAAGGCGGAACTTGACTCTAAACATTTCGGTTTGGATAAAGTTAAAGAACGCATCATGGAATACGTGGCTGTGCTGAAGCTTACCGGTACGGAACGTCGTGCTCCGATCCTTTGCCTTGTGGGCCCTCCGGGCGTTGGTAAGACGACTCTCGTGGAATCGATTGCGACGGCAATGCAGCGTAACTTTGTACGCATTACGCTTGGTGGCGTGCGTGACGAAGCTGAAATCCGTGGTCACCGCCGCACTTACATTGGTGCGATGCCTGGTCGATTCATTCACGCGCTCCGCCGTGCAAAGTGCATGAACCCGGTCATTTTGCTCGATGAAATCGACAAGATGGCAAGCGATTTTAGAGGCGACCCTGCAAGCGCTATGCTTGAAGTTTTGGACCCGGAACAGAACCATGACTTTACTGACCACTTCATGGAAGTGGGGCTTGACCTCTCCCGTGTGCTCTTTATTGCGACGGCAAACAGCGAAGGCGAAATTCCGGAAGCTCTGCGTGACCGTATGGAAGTGGTGCGCCTGCCGGGCTACTATCCGCATGAAAAGTTGCAGATTGCGGGCAAGTATTTGCTCCCGCGCATCTGTGAACGCACGGGCGTGAAGCTTGGCGAACAGGTGAGCTTTAGCGACGAGATGATTAACGCCGTGATGCGCGGCTGGACGCGTGAAGCGGGTGTTCGTGAACTTGAACGAGTGCTTGAAAGCGCTGTGCGCCATCGTGCAAAAGACATTGTGATGGGCAAAAAAATCAAGCCGGAAGTGACGGCAAAGGTGCTTCAGGATTACCTCGGTGCTCCGAGATTCTTGGACAACCAGCTGCCGGAACCGGGCCGCCCGGGCGTTGTAACAGGCCTTGCCTGGACAAGTGTCGGTGGCGAAATTTTGCCCATTGAATGCATGCTCTTGAGCGGCAAGGGTCAGCTGATTTTGACGGGTAAGCTTGGCGACGTGATGAAGGAATCCGCACAGATTGCCGTTTCGCTTGTTCGTGAACGCTTGCAGCGCTTTGGCATTGACCCTGCGATTGTGCGTAAGACGGACATCCACATTCACGTGCCGGAAGGTGCCGTGCCGAAGGATGGACCTTCTGCAGGTATCGCGCTTACGCTCTGCCTCTTGAGTGCGTTTACGAAGCAGCCGATTTCACCGGACATTGCGTTTACGGGTGAAGTGAGCCTTACGGGCGCCTGCCTCCCGATTGGCGGTCTAAACGAAAAGGCGCTTGCAGCACTCGCCGCTGGCGTGAAGACGCTCCACTTGCCGGAAGGCAACAAGAAGGATGTGGCTGAACTCCCGGAACCGGCAAAGAAGGGCCTCAAGATTTACCCGCACAAGCATATTGACGAAATCGTGAAGATTTTGTTCAAAATGCCGAAGGCCGCAAAAAGCGCGAAGAAAGCGTAATTAATTGTGAAAATGAGCCCGCCATAGTGATGTGCGCGGGCCTTTTTGCTATTTCCCTTTTTCTTTGGCGTAGGCAGAGGCCTTGTCAACAAAGGTTTGCAGATCCATTTTGTCGAAATGTTCACGTTGCCATTTGGTATAGTCAAATCGTTCTCTTTGGACCGCTGCTATAAAATACTCAGTGTCAACAACTCCGAGTTCACGGATGAGGCATTCCATTCCTCTGGAAAGCAATTCGATTGTTGCTGGTGGAGTGATTTCAGTTATCATTTTCAGCACCTCCGCTTATTAGATTAAGGAACTCTATGGGGTTGATCAATTTTATCGAATTACTTTTATATTTAAGCATCCGCTTGTCCGTACTTAAAAGATAATCACAATTCATTAATTCTGCACAGGCAATGTGACAAGCGTCTTTCATTTTTACCCCTGTTGCCATGATTTTCTTGGCATTTATGGCGATTACATCTGATTTGTCGCTTCCTACATAATCGAAAACATTATCATTCAAAAATTTTGTTATAGCAGATTTTCTGTCTGTGTACGGATTACAAGAATTTTCGTAATCAAGAATAAATGATGAAGCCAATTGCAATTTTTGTGCATTTACAAGAGATTGTATTTGCATTTTAGCTTGTGCTTCAATGGAAATGGTCAAATGGCTTTGGTCGTCATAAGGCCGGTTGTAGCAGCAGTTGTCTAGATATATTTTCATATCCTTTAGATTATATAGTTGATTAAATTGAATCGGAGTGCCGATTTATCTAGCAAACGATATAGCTAAGGATTTAGGAAAAGATATAAGAAAGGGTATAGCAAAATCCAGTATGTTGATACTGGTACTTTGTAATTTATAAAAATCTTTTTGAGAAGAGTAGTATATTAACTGGCGAATAAATTTTTTAATATTAGGCCGAAAAGGATTTATTATCTTTTAACTGAAAAACATAATCACTAATCACTGTCTACTTCCAACTTCTAACGGTCTACTAAAACTATGGAATTCACACTTGATGAAATGCGCGAGCACCTTGCAGCTCTCGAAGCAAGGATTGGCGAGGCTTGCAAGATTGCGGGCCGCAGCCGTGATTCGGTTAAGCTTGTGTGGGTGAGCAAGTTCCACCCGGCAGAAGCTGTGGAAAATGCGATTGCTTTGGGCGCTACGGATTTTGGCGAAAACCGCGTGCAAGAAGCGGAACTCAAGTTCTCTGAACCGCGTACAGCAAAGGACGGAAGCCGCGTGCGTTGCCATGTGATTGGTCCTGTGCAAAGTAACAAGCTCAAGAAGGCTGCTCTTGTGGCCGACTGTATCCATTCTATCGCGAGCATCGAAGCTGTGGAAAAACTGGAGAAGGTCTGTGCGGCGGCTGCAAATGGTCAGGGAAAAGTTCTCGATATTTTGTTCCAGGTGAATGCTGGCGAAGAAGAGACGAAGAGCGGCTTGGACGTGCATGAGGCTGAAGCTTTCTTGAACGATCTTGCGGCAAAAGCGGGCGCTGCCACTGATGACGGCAAAAGCGAAAACTTCCCGCATTTGCGTTTCCGCGGTCTCATGACGATAGGCAAGAATACGGGCGTACCTGAAGATAGCCGCGAATGCTTTGCTTTTTTGCGTGGGCTGCGCGACAAGTTCCTTGCTAAAGGTGGCGCCTTTGCGAAGTTCGATCAGCTTTCGATGGGCATGACGCTTGATTTGGAAGTCGCCATCGAAGAAGGCTCTACGATGATTCGCGTGGGAACGGCTTTGTTTGGAGAGCGTGACTATTCTAAGCCGGTAAACGATCCCGCTTAGGAACTCTACACCTCAATTTCCATGCCGGTGTGCATTTGTGCGACTTTGTCGCCGAGCACATCGTGCAAAATCTCGTAGGCGTGTTGCCCGGTGCAATGCCCTGTGTAGATTTTTTGAACGTTCAATTCGCGGAGGCGTTCGGCGAATGCTTTTACGCGGTCATCGGGCGTGCGGAATAAATGGAATCCGCCGAGGATGGCGTAAATTTGCTTGCTGGGGAATGTTGCTTCGATTTCCTTGATGATGTTGTCGGCGCCGCCATGGCTACAGCTGTTCATGATGAACAAGCCTTTTGGCGTATCAAAGACTAGACTTTGTTCGTGGTCGAAACTGTCGGGGCGGTATTTGCCGTTTTCTTTGACGCTCATGTGGGCGCGTTTGCCAATTTCATCGAGGTTTGGAGTCTTGTGACCGACGAGAGTGACTCCCGGGAGAATTTCGCAGTCGCCGTTGACGAATACAATGCGGTTGGCGTTCTTTTTGAGTGTTCCTTTGTGAATGCCGATGTATTCTTGATAGGTGAAAAACTTTAAGAACTTGTGCGTATGGTAGCAGTTTTCGCGGGCGGCATCACGCAAGTAGAATTTGGCGTGGTCGTTCTTGTCGAAAAATTCCTGCATGCCGTCGGCGTGATCGTAATGCGCATGGCTTAAGACGCCGGCGTCAATTTGCGAAATGTCTATTCCCATGATGGTGGCGTTCTTCGCGAATTGCGCAGAGGCACCTGTGTCGAGCAGAATGCGCTTGCCATTGAATTCGGTATAGACGCAAAGTCCCCATTCGCCTTTTAATTGCTTTTCGGAACAGCTGATGTTGTCTATGAGAATCTTAATTTTCATTTTCTCTTATGGTTCCTATCGCCTTCGGCTCCAGGATGACAGTGCCTTTTGCGGGCATCTCCTTATTCACCTTTAAACGCCTTGTAGAAATTCAGGAACTGCTCGGGGCTGAGTTCTTCGGCGCGGATGGTTGTCGGCCAATCCAAAAGTTCAATGGTTGCCTGGATTTTCTTCTTGTCGTAATTACGTCCGAAGGAATTCGCAAGTGTCTTTCGCTTTTGCGTGAAGGCAGTACGCACAAAGTCAAAGAATCCGTTGGGCGCCTGGAGGGCATCTTCGCGCGGTGTCAAAAGCATCGTGGCGCTATCGACATTCGGCTTTGGCGTGAAATGTTCCGGCCCGATCTTGCGCAAAATCTGCGTGTTTGCAAATGCAGAAACGAGTACGGAAAGGCTCCCGTAATTGCTGGAGCATGGTTCGGCGCAGATGCGTTCAGCGACTTCGAGCTGCACCATTCCCATAAAGCCTTTGGTCAAGTGCAAGCGCGGCATAAGCCCTGCGATAATTGCTGTACTTACGTTGTACGGTAAGTTGCCAGTGACCCACGGCTTTGCGTGTGCATCCAAAAATGCCTGCAAGTCAAACTTCAAAAAGTCGATGTTTACAATGTTGAAGTTCTTGTAGTTCTTGAATTTTTCGTTCAAGACTTCAACGCACTGCTCGTCAATTTCGACAGCAGTAAGTTCTAGCCCGCGGTTGAGCAAGTGCTCCGTGAGAGCGCCGTGACCGGGACCAATCTCAAGGACGAATTCGCCTGCTTCGGCGGGCAAATCGCCTGCGATGGCGGTGGCGGTTTCAACATCGAGAAAGTTCTGTCCAAATTTGCGACGGCGTGCTCTATCCATGACGGGGAATATAGAAATTGCTGCGGGTGTTCTAGGCTAGCAGAAAATTAAAGTTGATTTTTTGACAGTAAAGTGTCAAAATCAAAATGTACATTCTAAGTATGTGTTCTTGTTTTACCCTTATCGCTGCCATAATTATCACCGCAATCCTGTTTACGTTTGCGAAGTAATCGCTGTCTGGTTGCTTATTTGCGCAATATATTGCACATTTTAGTTGACGAGTTATACTATTTGTAGTATTTTTACTATAGAATAGGCAATATGTTGCATAATTTGGAGTTTAAACCGATGGGTCAGACGGAAATATCTTCTTTGGGCAAGCAGATTGCCGACAGGCGTAAGGAGCTGAATATATCTCAAGCTGATCTTGCTGAAATGTCGGGAGTCAGTCTGCGTACTGTTAATGGCATTGAGAGCGGGCGCGCAAATCCGAGCGTTAAAGTACTTTTTGAACTTTTGCAAGTTCTTGGACTCGTTATCACTTTGAAGGAACGGGTCGTCCATGAATAGCATTTATTATAAAATTCGAAAGGCTTTTGTTTTCAAGAACGGAAAAATTGCAGGTATTCTTCTTGCTAGTAAAAGGCGGTTCGTCTTTATTTATGATGCGGATTATATCGATAAAGACGGAACCTCTATTGCTATCAATTTGCCGAAATCGAAAAGGATTTTTTATTCTAAATGTTTGTTCCCTTTTTTTAGCGGACTTTTGCCTGAAGGCGAAAATAGAGCAGATATCTGCAAGCGACTAAAGATTAACGTCAATGATGATTTTGCGGTTTTATTGGCACTTTGTAAAAATGAATCTATCGGGGATATTACAGTGCAGGAGGCTCGATAATGCGTTGCCGTAGCTGTCTTAGGGAATGTGAAGATGATTTTTGCCGCACTTGTTCTAGAAAAATTTTTAATAAGGATAAATTTAGTGCGAAACTTGATTTTACACTTCCTGATATTGCTCAAGGTACAGGTGATGTAGTCAAACGCATTTCAATATCTGGAGCGCAGATAAAGTTTTCATTAAGATTTGGTTGGAAAAAATTGGAGCCTACCGATCGTGCTGGAACCTATATTCTCAAGCCTGCTACAAGTATGCGGTTTCGCTTATTTCGTGATATGCCAGCCAATGAACATGTCACTATGCAAATGGCAAAACAGATTTTCAAGATGAATGTGGCTGAGTCGGCATTGATGGAATTTTCTTCTGGAGAATTTGCCTATTTAACAAAACGGTTTGATGTCCGTAAAGACGGTACGAGGATTCATCAAGAGGATTTTGCCCAAGTTGCGGACTTGTGCAGCCAAAATGCGGGTTCAAACTTTAAGTACGAAGGTATTAGTTACGAAGAAATTGCGAGACTTATAAAGCGACATGTGAGTGCTTATATTGTTGCTGCCGAAGAATTTTTCAAGATTATTTTGTTTAATTATCTTGTGTGTAACGGCGATGCGCATATCAAGAATTTTTCGATATACTCTCCAAATAAGGAGGGGATATTTGTATTGACTCCCGCTTATGATTTGTTGAATACGTCGTTGCATGCTTCTGATGAAAGAATGGCACTTGATCTTTTTGCAGATGAAGAGGATTACGAAAGCGACTTCTTTAGTGCCAATGGCTTTTATGGTGCTCCGGATTTTATGGAATTTGCAAAACGTATCGGCATTGTCGAGAAAAGGGCTGAGCGGTTTATTCGTGAAATGACCAACCATCTTGATGAAATGAACGAAATGATAGATGCGTCTTTCTTAAGTGAAGAAGCGAAGGCTAAGTATAAGGAATGTATTTACGATAGAGCAAGGGCGTTGGAAATATCTTAAAAACAGATTTTTCTATCTTGTCCATTGTAAATCATTTGGCGGTTTTAGAGACTTCTTACTGTCTACTTCCTACCGCCTGCTAAACAGAGGTTTAATATGTCCGTTGCGATGCAAGATGTTATGAAACAGTCCGGGGTGGCGTTTGGTACGAGCGGTGCCCGCGGTCTCGTGAGCGCTATGACCGACCGTGTGTGCTATGTGTATGCACGTTCTTTTATCAAGTACTGCGAAGCGTCTTACAAGTGCGAACGCACGATTGCGATTGCGGGTGACTTGCGTCCGAGTACGGAACGCATTTTGAAGTCTCTCGTGCAGGCTGGCACTGATGCGAACTGGAAGGTAATTTACTGCGGTCGCATCCCGAGCCCGGCGATTGCGATGTACGGCATCGACAAGCATTTGCCGACCATCATGGTGACGGGCAGCCACATCCCGGCAGACCGCAACGGTATCAAGTTCAATCACCCGAATGGCGAAATCACGAAGGCCGACGAACAGGGAATCGTGTCGCAGTCGGTCGATTTCGATGAAGCTCTTTTTGACGACAAGGGCATGCTGAAGGCTGCTCCGGAACTCCCGGCGGTCGAGGCGGAAGCCGAAACAAATTACTGCAAGCGTTACCCGGACTTTTTCGGTAGCGATGCTTTGCATGGACTTACGATTGGCGTTTACCAGCATTCCGCTGTGGGCCGCGACATCGTGGTGAAGGTTCTCGAAAGCCTCGGTGCAACGGTCAAGCCATTTGGCCGTAGCGATGTGTTTGTTCCGGTCGATACCGAAGCTATCCGCAAGGAAGACGAAGAGCTTGCCCGTGAGTTTACGCACAAGGATTACGTGGATGCCGTGTTCAGCACCGACGGCGATTCTGACCGCCCGCTTTTGGCTGATGATGTGGGCATGTGGCTCCGTGGCGACGTGCTTGGCATTTTGGCCGCACAGTCTCTTGGCATCAAGCGCATTGCAACTCCGGTGAGCTGCAACACTTCGCTTGAAAAGTCCGGTAGCTTTGAAAAGATTTGCCGTACGCGCATTGGTAGCCCGTATGTGATTGCCGGCATGGAAAGCCTGGTCGATGCAAATGACAAGAGCCTTACGGTTGCAGGTTACGAAGCCAACGGCGGTTTTTTGCTCGAAACGGATTTGACGCTCGATGGTCGCACGCTCAAGGCTCTTCCGACGCGTGACGCGCTCCTCCCGATGATTGCCGTGATGGTGATGGTCCGCAAGGAACGCATGTGCGTTGTGGATTTGCTCCGCAAGTTGCCCAAGCGCTTTACCGTGAGCGACCGCCTCAAGGAATTCCCGACCGAAAAGTCGAAGGCAAAGCTCGCTGAAATCCGCGAAAAGAATCTCGGCGAAAAGCTGTTTGGCGCTCTCGCTGCAAAGCCCTCCAAGTTTGCAAAGGACAAGACGTTCCAGGGCAAGATGGTATCGCTCAACGAAGTCGATGGTTACCGCATGGAATTTGATTCTGGCGACATCATTCACTTGCGTCCGAGCGGTAACGCTCCGGAATTCCGCTGCTACGTGGAAACGGAAGGCAAGGAACGCAGTGCAGAACTCCTCGCGGACTGCCTCAAGATTATGGAAGGCTGGCGAAAGTAGACGAACTTTGAATTCCTATTTTTAGTATCTTATTAATCGTATGTTCAAAAAGCTTATTTCGTTTGCACTGACTGTTGGTTCCCTCGCGTTTGCAGGGGAGTATTGGCATTTGGACCCGGGCGGTGTGACGATGAAGTTCCTTGCGATGCAGGTTTCGCCGCGTGCGGCTGCGCTCTCGGGTGCAGGCGTTGCTGATCCCGGTCGCGTGTCCGAAGTTTCGCGCAATCCGCTTGCGATGAGCGTTGCAAACGAAGCGGAATTTGGACTCAGCCAGGTGATTTTTGGCGAGGGCGGTGCCGATAACTTTGTTTCGGCATACTACGGACTCCCGATTGGCGAAAAATACACGCTAGGGCTTGCGGTTGACTTTTTGGGTTACGACGATATTGAAGGTCGCGACGAGGACGGTCTCAAGACTTCGAAATATGGCTCTTACGCCTGGTCGCTTTTGGCGGGTTTCGGTAGCCGTTCCAAGATTTTCAACTGGGCGGCTTCGGCACGTTTTGCGACGCAGACGATTGATGATGAAACTGGATTTCTGTTCTCGGTCGATGCGGGTGGCTCTTTCCGCGTGAATGAGTATTTATCATTCGGTGCAAACTTTACGAATCTCGGTTTTGCAAGCAAGTATGAATCTGAGAAAGAAGCGGCACCGCTTGCGCTCCAGGCGGGCGTGACGGGATTCATCCCGATTCTTGACCGTTGGATGGTGCATTTGTCTGTAGATGCGTACCGCCGTGCCGATACAAAGGCTCAGGTCTTGATTGGCGGTGAAGTGGTCTACTTCGACATGCTCTCGTTCCGCATGGGTTATGCAATCCGCCCGGATACCGAAGATGCTGTTAGTGGCGGTCTCGGTGTGACGTTTGGCATGGTTGTGTTTGACTACGCTTATAGCCCGCGCCCTGCGTTTGAAGGCGGCAACCATTACATCGCCGTTGGCGTGAAGTTCTAATTTAAGCCTCAATCGGACGATTCAATTTTTCGCACGAGTTCCATTCACGGAGCTCGTGCTTTTTTATTTGATAGCACAGGCAGCCACGGCTGATTTTGAGCGCTTTGGCGGCTCTACTTTTGTTCCCGTTGTGCTCGTGTAGTGCTTTTTGAATAAACTGCCAATTCGGTGCCGAGGCGCGTGTCCCGCTGTACGTGTAGTGTTCATCGATATCGTTTATCGTCTGGCGTGAAAATTCTTCGGAGAGGATTTCTTCAAGCGAAATGTTGTGCTGCATTAAAAGCGCGTAACGTTGGAGCACGTTTTTCAGCTGGCGGATATTGCCCGGCCAGTCGTACCTGGAGAGCGCCCTGATTTCCCATTTGCGGAGCAGGAGCTGTACGGCGAAAGTCCTTGAAGTTATTTCGTTCCAGACGGTGGTGGCGATGTCGGCGAAGTCTTCCCGGTTGCGGAGAGGCGGGATCACGATGGGGAAGGCATTCAGCCTGAAGAATAGGTCCTTGCGGAAATTCCCGCTGTGAATTTCGTTTTGCAAGTCGCGGTTTGTGGCGCATATAAGCCTGAAGTCGACCGGCTCGTTTTGCGTGGCGCCGAGCGGGAGCACGGAATGTTCCTGCAAGATGCGTAATAGCTTGCTCTGCATGTCGAACGGCATTTCGCCGATTTCGTCGAGGAATAGTGTGCCGCCGTTTGCGGCTTGCACAATGCCCTGGTGGTCGCACGCGGCTCCGGTGTAAGAGCCTTTCTTGGCGCCTTCCAAAAGGCTTTCGGCAAGGTTCCGTGCAATGGCTCCGCAGTTGAGTGCTACGAATGGCCCCTCGCTTCGTGGGCTGTGTTCATGGATAAACCTAGCGGCGATTTCCTTGCCGACTCCCGATTCCCCCTGCAACAGTACGGGAATGTTCGATTTTGCGGCGATAAGCATCAATTGTTCGTGTTTTTTCATAGACCTTCAAAGTTCTATTTGAGGTGGCTCTACTATATAACACGCTTTTTTCCGCCAAATTATTCGGTAAAATTTTGTTTAAAATAAAAAAGGCTCCTTATGGAGCCTCTGTGATGGGTACCGCGATGCTGCTGAGGCATTCCTGGAACTTTTCGTGGTCGGTGTTTTTGTACCTCGAAACATAGAAGTACTTGTTGCCATCTTCGTCTTCGTCATCTTTGACCGCGAAATATTCGAGGTTTTCCGTTTTGCAGAGATTTTCGTCTACGTTCTTGTAGATGGCGTAGCTGCTGCAGGTGGTGGTGCCGTCAGACACTTCGACGATGGCTTCCCTGTTGGTGCGACCGCTGTAGTGGAGGGTGGTTTCCGCTTTCTTGACGGTTACGGTGTATGTCTTGTCGCCAATTTTGAAGGTTTGGTTTGTCTTGGTGCCTTCGATAATTTGAACGCCGTTGTTTTCAATGCTTCTGGCGATGCTGCTAGCTAGATCTTCGTTGTCCATGATGTTGATGACATCGTCCATGTGGCTTCGGTGGGCGAGATAACCATACAATTCCACCATAAAGCTGGATTCCATGTAGCCTCTTTCCTGTTCGTCGGCAACGTAAAGGTCCATGTGGTATTCGAGATTGATGGTCACTTTTCCCGGAGCGTAAGTGTAGGTTCGGGTCACGTAACGGGTGTTTGTGGAGTGTTCTTCTTCGCCTGTTTTTCGATTGCGCTCAATGCCGGTATAGACCCAGCTCCCGTAAATGTTACCTGCTGTGCCACCCACGTACAGTTTGCCATAGTTGTCGGCTCCACCTTCGTAATAATCGTAGAGGACTAGCGTATCGCCGATGAATTCGTACTCGAAGGAATCTATTATAGCGTTTTTTGTTATAGTTTTCCAAATCAAATTGTCGTTTTCTAGATCGCAACGGTTTCCATGGACGTCTGTGAATGTTGTTATCATCAGGTGTTGCGTTTCATCGACGTAAAGTGTTCCTGTTGCTGAATTCGGATCATTATTAGAGGCGCTATTGGTGCTACTGTCATTTGAAGCGCTTGACGGATTGCTGTCGCTACAAGCGGCGATGAGGAATACGAATGCCACCGCCGTAAGCCAAGTATATTTCATAAATTTCTCCTTTTTTCTTAACACAATTCTTTATGGGATGAATATAGTAAATGGATTTTTGGGGGCTAATGTTAAAGCCAAAAGCCTTGCACGTGGGACGTTTATTTTCTATCTTTCGCGCGCGGCGGTAAAATGCCGTCGTGAAACACCAAGTGGCTGGCTCGATGGGTAAGCTTGGGCAATATCCCGAACGGGGTATGATCGCGAGGAAAGCGGTCAAGCTTGAAGCTGAGAGGTCAGCGGCCCAAAGGAAAAACATGTCTAGAATCGTATGTAAGTTCGGTGGCTCCTCTGTCGCCGACGCAGGTCAGTTCAAAAAAATCAAGGCCATTGTCGAAAGCGACAAGAACCGCAAAGTCATCGTCGTTTCTGCTCCGGGCAAGCGTAATCCGAAAGAAACCAAACTGACCGACCTCCTCTACAGCACCTATGATCTCGCCTCCAAGGGCCTCGATTTCTCCACGCCGTGGAACCTCATCCGCCAGCGTTATGATGAAATCTGCAAGGACCTCGGTCTTGAAGACAAGCTTACCGAAGACCTCGACAGTCTCGAAGACAAGCTCAAAAACCATCCGGAATCCGTGAGCACGGACTTCCTCGTGAGCCGTGGCGAATTCCTCTGCGCACGCCTCATGGCAAAGTATCTCGGTGCAAACTTCGTCGATAGCTACCCGCTCATCACTTTTGATGACAAGTACCGCATCGCTCCGAAGACTTACGAAGAAATTGCAAAGGCTCTCGGCGACGAAAATCAGTTGTACGTCTTGCCGGGCTTCTATGGCTCTAACCTCCGTGGCGAAGTGAAGACTTTCAGCCGTGGTGGTTCCGACATTACTGGCGCTATCCTTGCTAACGGCATTGACGCTGCCAAGTACGAAAACTGGACCGACGTTTCGGGCATGCTCATGGCTGACCCGCGCATCGTCGAAAGCCCGCTCCCGATTGAATACGTGAGCTATCGCGAAATCCGCGAACTTGCTTACTCCGGTGCAAGCGTGCTCCACGATGAATCCATCGCTCCGTGCCGTGCCAAGAAGATTCCTATCAACATCCGCAACACGAACCGCCCGGAAGACGCCGGCACCATCATTGGCCCGACTCCGGAAAGCGCAAAGCTCCCGATTACGGGTGTTGCAGGCCGTAAGGGCTTCTCGATGATCTACATCGAAAAGTCCATGATGAACAAGGAAGTTGGCTTTGGCCGCCGTGTGCTCGCTGTGCTTGAAAGCGAAGGACTTTCCTACGAACTCTGCCCGAGCGCAATTGACTCCATGAGCATCGTCGTGGATTCCAAGGCTCTCGACGCCGTTCAGGACGTTGTTCTCGAAGATATCACGCAGCAGATGCGTCCGGACCGTATCAAGATTTTCCCGGGCATCGCTCTTATCGCTACCGTGGGTCACGGCATGACGAACAAGATCGGTGTTGCAGCAAAGCTCTTTACGGCTCTCGCAGAAAACAAGGTGAACGTCCGCATTATCGACCAAGGTTCTTCCCAGATCAACATCATCACTGGTGTTGACGAAGCCGATACTGAAAAGGCTATCAAGGCCATCTACGCCGCCTTCGTGAAGTAATTCGCGATTGTCATCCTGAGCGAAGCCCGTGAGGGCGAAGTCGAAGGATCTAGTCAATTAAAAACGACTCGGAATAAAATCCGGGTCGTTTTTTGTCTATTAAATTGTATAATTTGATTATATGATTTCTTTTATCCTGAGCCTTGCCGCCCTAATCCTGGGTTACTTTTTCTATGGCCGCTTTGTGGAACGCGTGTTCGGTCCCGATGACCGTGAGACTCCCGCAGTTTCTAAAAAAGACGGGCTGGACTATATCGCACTTCCCGGTTGGAAAGTTTATACGATTCAGTTTCTGAATATTGCTGGCACGGGCCCCATCTTCGGTGGAATCATGGGGGCAAAATTCGGTCCAGTCGCTTATCTCTGGATTGTGCTTGGCTGTATTTTTGCGGGGGCAGTTCACGACTACCTGAACGGAATGTTGTCTATGCGTAACGGCGGTGCGGGAATGCCCGAACTGATTGGCAAGTATCTGGGCGACAAGACGAGGAAGGTCATGTTGTTGCTGACCGTGTTTCCTTTGGTCATTGCGGGAACGGTGTTTGTCTATTCTCCAGCGGTAATTTTGCATACGCTGGGCGGTGACGTGATGATGTGGGTGGCTATCATCTTTGTCTATTACGTGATCGCCACGATGACACCCATTGACAAAATTATTGGGAAGGTTTATCCTTTGTTTGCTATTTCGCTCCTGCTTACGGCTGGGGCGTTGATGGTGATGCTCTTTGTCAAGATGCCGCAACTGCCAGAAATTTGGTCGAACCTGCACAATATGGGGGCTAGTGCAAATCCAGGAAAATTTACGGACCATATTTTCCCTGCACTTTTCATTACTATTGCCTGTGGTGCTATTTCTGGTTTTCATGGAACGCAGACACCGATGATGGCGCGTTGCCTCGCAAGTGAGCACATGGGCCGTCGTGTGTTCTATGGGGCGATGATTACCGAAGGCGTTGTTGCTCTTGTTTGCGCTACCGTTTCCATGTGGTTTTTCTATGCAGGCCCACCGGGCTACGAACAGATTTCAGGTGCAAAGGATGGTTTCTTTACCTCGGCCCCGATGGTGGTGCATTTGGTGTGTAATGAATGGTTGGGCGTTGTAGGGGCAGTCCTTGCCGTATTAGGTGTGGTCGCGGCTCCCATTAGCAGTGGTGATACGGCATTTCGCTCCGGCCGCCTTATCGTGGCGGATTGGCTGAAAATCGATCAGCGTCCCATCCGCAATCGTCTCTACATTTGCGTACCCATGTTTGCGACGTCTATCGCCATATTGGTGTGGCAAATCAAGGTTCCCGATGGATTCAATACTATTTGGCAATACTTTGGATTTTTTAACCAAACGCTTTCTGTATTTACTCTATGGGCGATTACAGTCTATCTGGTGCAGGAACGGAAGAATTTTTGGGTGTCCCTTATTCCAGCCCTGTTTATGACCACCGTTTGTACGACATACTTCTTCGTTTCGCGCCAGACGCTTCATTTGCCCGACTGCATTGGCTATCCTTTGGGCCTTGTTTGCCTTGCCGTGGCCTGCGTGTGGTTTACCATGTGGTATAGGAAAGTGCGCAGGGATAAATAGCTGAAAAATCCGAGCCGTTTTTTTGTATTTTTAGAACGAGTTAATTATTTAACGGAATAGGGGAGCTATGAATCTCGCGTTGCTTAGGGTTTGCACTATCGTGTTCTTTGTGAACATACTCGGTTTTATTATCAGTATGCTTTTTATGGCTGTGCATTCCGGTGAACTGGCTTCGCTATGGAATGCGCTTACGACATCGTCATTTGAAGATTTGCTTGGAACGGGTGGGCTGATGATTGCGTCGGGGGTTTTCATTCCATTGGTATTAGGAACTTTGGCGGTTGTAGCTCTTTTTGCGTTGGGGATATTTACGCTTGTCAAAAAGAATGTGAAAACCTTAAAAATATTGGCGGTGATGTTCCTTGCCTGGGTTGTGCTAAGTGCTATCGTTATTAATCACACGAATGCGGGAAATGATATAGTTAACTTGATTTTTAACGTGAACGTGGTTGTTGCAATAGCGGCGTTCTTTGTTGCCCCTAGAAAACGTGATGAAATCGGGGCTGTTGTAGATGAAAAGTTTAATTTGGGCTTGTTCCGGCTTTGCGCCATCTTTTTTACCGTAAGCGGATTGAATAGCTTGGCTCATTTTGTTTTTATACAGCCACCCATTTTTCAGCTTGCCTTCTTTGGCGTTTTTTATTTAGCGGTCGGCGTATTTGCACTTGCCAAAAAGAATGTGCCTGTTCTGATGGCGGGATCTTTAATGATGTTTGTGAAAATTTTTTGGAGCGTGATGCAAATTATCCACATAGATGGATGGAGCTTTTATATGCTTTCCATCATGCTTATCCATTCCCTTTTAAATGTGATGACTGTGATTAGCGTGGCGACGTTCTTTATTGAACCGGAACGGACCAGATGTTATTTGCAAAAGGCAAAACAAAAGTCTCTATAATCAGAGACTATAGCTGTTCATGGGTCGTTACAACGACGGTAGGCGTATCTTTGGGTTGTGGCGTCATTTTTTCCATTTGCTGGTGTCCAGTTTGATTTTGCAGAACCATCCATTGTCGGGGAATGGGGAAACATCGAAGTATTCAGAAAGATTGCTCAAGTCGGTCACATTAGAAACGTCTAAAAAATTCAGGTCTAGAACATTGCTCAGGGTAATTGTATTTTCCTCAATAATTTTCCTTTGCATATACAAATTTGTCTTGACATATCTTTGCAGTTCCTTAAGGAGTTGGTCAAGATGTTCACGATTTTTCACGATAATTCTCTTTTGATTATCAGTATCTTCTTCTGAACAATCTAAAAAATCATGGGCTACCAACTGCATTTGAAGGTTTTCGTCACCAGTCATCGGTCCGACATGGTACTGAAAGCGACCTTTTTCAACCTGACCTTTACCTGTAAACCACTCGTCATAGGCTTGATCACACCACCAACGTATTTCAAACACCAAGCCATCCGCCGCCATCTTTTCATAGACTTTAAAGGGAGGCCTTCCAAAAGTGTAGAACCCATATTCCCCCTTCAACAATCCCTCTAATGATCGAATATCCGGCCCTTCAAGTGAGTCGTACAAAAGATCACTAGGTGTTCCCCAGTTTTCATATCGCCAGATTTCAAGTTCTCGACCAACCGGTTCGGGCTTTTCCTCTTCAGCAAAATGTCTGAAGGACCATATATCTTGCCGAGAATTATCGACCCAATTCTTGTCTGACCCGTTCTTTGCCGGTTCAGGGATAATCATCGAAAAAGATATTTTTGTATCCACCAGAACTTCACATATAAGATGTTGTTCACCTTCGCCATAGAGCTTCTTGAACTTTTCGATGTTCTCGTCGTCCATCGTGATGATGTTTAAGAATTCAATCCAATTTTCCCTGTCCATGTCTGCTCCGGTTTGCTTTTACTCGTCTTCTGGCTCTCTGCACCAAAAATCGTTTTCGGTGGGTTTTTCGTAGTCAAAACGGATTCTTTGAAAGCCGAGAGTGCTCCCAGAATCGTTCAATATTCCCATCCAAATAGGGTTCCGTCCTTTGAGCTTTATCTTGTACCAGCTTACCATGCAAGGCCCTTCGCTTATTGTGTCTTGGGGAGAAATTTCGAATTGCTTTGCCAATCCTTTATTGACAAGGTATTCGCCGAAATCAACATAGTCTTCTACGAAATAGCTTGAGCATAAAAATACATGATAGACCAGCTTGACGTTGGGACCTGTTACAGTGACGCTCCATGGTTGCGGTTTCAGGACGGTGTCCAAATCTAAGTTCGTGGGCTTGCCATCTACGCTGAGGTAAACTTCGCCCTTTCTGCCTGTTCCGTATGGTTTCATTGGATCTTTGCTGTAAGGTATTTCTTCGGTGTATTCCGTGTACCACTGGATTTTGGACCATGGCTCGGCTCCGACGCGCATCGAGGGGACGCAATAGGATTCGCCTTGATTTTTGCATTCGGATTCTGCGATGGTGATTGTTTTTAGGAAGTCGATAAATTCCAGGTGTGCTTCCTTGTATTGCAAAGGCGGTGGTGCTTCTTGGTCGCAGGCGGCAAGAATTAAAACGAGCGAACAGAGGAGTATCCGCTTGACAGATGCAAATGAATGTGCAAAAGATTGCGTTGCAAAAAACATGTGGCCTCACTGAACTTTTAGGAGAATGGTTCTCTTTATGTATCGTTCGGGGAGGCGGAATTGTAAACGGGAAAGATTATTTTGGGTGGAAGTTGGATTTTTCAAATATTTTTTGACAAATGCCGTCTTTTAGGCGATAATACAAGAGACAGCCAAAGGAGCATTTTATGGATGAATACGACAGATACCAATGCGACATCTGCAACTACGTTTACGACCCCGAAAGCGGGGATCCGGAAGCCGGCGAAGATGCTTTGCCGGGGACATCCTTCCATGAATTGCCCGATTACTGGGTTTGTCCCCACTGCGGAGCGGAAAAAGAAGATTTCGAGAATATCGGCTGAGTCTACGACCTTTGGGTAAAAAATGAGAATTACTAGAAAAGAATTAGAAGAAAAACTAAAGGCGGCAGGTCTGACGATAGGCTGCGATACTGTTATAAACCCGCGTGACGGGTACGCAATCGGCTTCATCGAATTAAGGCAATGGAGTTTCAAGGAACCAATCCTATATGAAATAGAAAAACTCTACTGCTCCGACGTTAATTATATATATAAAAGTACTGGTTACGGAATGTTTGACCAAATGGTGAACGAGTACGGTTACCACCGTCGCTCTGTCAAGAAAAATGACCTGGATGGTTTTATTGCTGTTTGCAAGGAATTCATCGAATGGGTCAATGCCAAGTACCCGCGCGAGGCGGTTCTGCAAAAAGAACGCGACGACAAAAAACTCCGCGAAAAGGTAAAAAAGACCGTCGCCAAACTCAAGCGGAAAACTCGCGAGAGAATCAAGGGACTTTTGTAAAAATACCGTTTTTAAATTTGTTTTCGGACTTTTTTCACAGGATTTTTAAGGAGTGATATGAGCTTACAAAAAGAAAAAATTGTTGCCCGCGACCGCGATCACCTTCGACAGATCGTTTTTGAGTCCATCGAAAAGTACGGACCGAATTGCGATTTGAATTTTATCGATGTATCGCAAGTCACGGATATGTACTGCATTTTCTCCGGACCGAACAGCGTATTCAATGGTGATATCAGCGGTTGGGACGTGTCGAACGTTGAATCGATGAACGATATGTTCCACGGTTCCCAATTCAATGGAGACATTAGCGGCTGGAATGTCTCAAAAGTACAAGATATGTCGTATATGTTTCAAAGTTCGGCGTTTAATGGCGACATTGGAAATTGGAACGTGTCAAACGTTGGAAACATGTCATGCATGTTCCGAGATTCTCAATTTAACAGAGACATTAGTCGTTGGGATGTATCGTCCGTTTTCGATATGAGCAACATGTTTGCTCATTCACAGTTTAATGGAGACATTTCGCAGTGGAACGTTTCGAACGTTAAAATGATGATTGAGATGTTTTCATTTTCGCAATTCACGGGAGATATCAGCGGATGGAATTTCTCGAAAGACGTTTGCGTGTTCGACATGTTCTATGGCTCGCTCATGGAGTTGAAGGGGCGGCCTCTCGAATGGTGTAAAAATTTGGAAGAAGAGTGGCAAAAGAACCACCCCCCGGTTCACGATGAGGAGCTGGACGACGATTTGCCGTTTTAGAGGAAAATGGTAATTGAAATAGCTGCTTCTCGTGCTGGGAGGTGGATTTTGATATAAACGAAACCTCTGATCGATAGTGATTAGAGGTGATTTTGTATTAAACGATTTTGATGATAGGAATTTAAAGATTACAACGGCCAACGAGGGTCTTTTTTACGCACCCAGACGCAATGGGGATATGTAATTAAATTAGACTGTATTGCAGCAATATCAGATGAAGGGACGACTGGATTTGCTTTCATTACAGATACAATCTGATTCTTTGGGAAAGACATTGCATCTACTGTGTATGGATTATTTGATGAAAATGCGAATGAAGCTTCTTTATCTAGTTCGTAATAACCAAGAAATACGTACTTGTATTTGACTTTTCCTCTAAACACTCCGAAAATGAGTCGTTTTTCGATAATACCTTCTGGGTGGTATTTGGGCCTTTGTCCTACCATCACCTCTGCTCCTGGTTTTTGTGGACAAAGAAGCGGTGAAATTATTTCATGAACAGTTGCTGTAGCATCTGAAATGATCCATGATGGATCGTCCCAATGACTTTGTGTAGATGCTCGAGAGTGTCCTTCAATTTCGTTCCACCACTGCTTCTTGGGAAAATTAGAACTATAGAAAACCATATAAGCAGCAGAAACATCAGGATGATTTCTTAAGCTTCTAATAAAATTTGGAACCCCTGAAAATTGGCTATCTTCTGCTTTTTTTAACTCATCTTGTAAACCGTTTGGTCCGTAGAATGATGAAAAATATTGACCTGTTTTGAGCATATTTATTTCCTTGCTTTACGTATGTAATATATAATAAAGAAATTTATACTTGTGCAATGAAAAGATCGATTTTTTGTGGAATGGGGATGAATAGGTAAAATACACCTTTACCTTTCATCCACAAACATCAGCATGTACAGTGGCAACGTTAAAACATTTCCTGTATTGCCGACATTGTAATTCCCGAACTTGATAGCCTTATTAACGTGATATTTTTCAGGATGGTTCAAGATTGTTTTGACACTCTTCGCATTGCCTGTTTCAGATTTGACTTCTAATAAGGTACATTCGCCTTTGTGACGGATGACGAAGTCTATTTCTAGACCAGAATCTTTGCGGAAATAAAACAGTTTTCTTCCCATTTTATAGAGAATGCTTGCGGCAAGGTTTTCAAAAATGGCGCCTTTGTATCCAAGTAGATTTCCACGTAAAATATCACCTTGCGTTCCTTGTTCAAGCATGCTGACGAACAGTCCTATGTCGTTCATATAAACTTTGAAAATGCTTTTGTCGGCATTGCCTTCTAACGGGAGCTCTGTTAAATGCAGATTGTTGCATCGAGTTACAATTCCGGCATCTTCAATCCATTGAAGGCATCCTGCGAATTTATTGGCGGTTCCTTTTTTTTCGATGAGCGAGTATTGGAATTTTTTGTTTTCTTTGGCGAGTTGGTTCGGAATGGAGTCGAAGCTTTCCTTGATTCGAACTTTATCTGAATCTGATGCGTATTTGACCATATCGTCGCGATAAGAATTGACGATTGATTCTTGCAGTTGGAATACGCTATCCATTTGGTGTGTGTTCACGAATTCCTGCACGACTTCGGGCATGCCGCCAACGACGATGTATTGCAGTAAAAGCTGGTGCATCCTGTTATGGAGTGCTTCGGGAACAGGTGCGATTTGTTCAAAACATTTGCGGAGTTTTTTAAAGACCGGTTCCTGAATGTCGTTTGCCCAAAGAAATTCCTCGAAGTCTAGCGGATACATCGTGATGATCATTTCGGAGCCGACTGGAATAGATTTGGGGGCTTTTCCGTAGCCTTGAACTCCTAGCAAGGAGCCTGTTCCGACGACATCGTATCTGCCGTCTTCTTTGAAAAACTTTAAAGCGGTGCGAGCGTTGGGGGCGTCTTGAATTTCGTCTAGAATGATGATAGTCTTGTGTGGCAGGAATTTTGAACCGGGAATGGTTGCTCCCATTTGCATCGTAAGTGTGTCGATGTCAAGCGGCCCTTCAAAAATCTGTGCATATTCCGGATTTTTGAAAAAATTGAGATAAACCACGCTTTGGTAGTTCTTTCGAGCGAATTCCAAAACGGAGTGGGTTTTGCCGCACTGCCTGCACCCCTTTATGATGAGGGGTTTTCTAGATGGAGAACTCTTCCAATCCATAAGCTGTTTTTCAATTTTCCTCTTCAGCATTTTGGTCTCCGTGCGATTTTTTCGAACGACTTTTTTAGTATTTTGCGATTTTTTTAAGTGACTTTTAATAGTAATATAGACTTTTTCAAGCGACTTTTGCAATATGTTGAGACTTTTTACAACGACTTTTTGTCGAAATCGTGACTTTTTCAAGGGACTTTTTTAAAAAATTCCGTTTTTCGCTCAAAATCGAACATTCCGTTTTGAGGCTCGTTTTGGTCTGTGTCGCGTTTTTAGGCGTTTTTCTTTACATTTTCGCCCTTATTGACGATAATATAGAAGAACAAGGAGGTTTATGAACATGCCTGAAAAAATTATTGCGCGCGACCACGACCATTTGGTGCAACTCATCGAAGAAGCTATCGAAAATAAAGGCCCGAAATGCGACTTGAATTTTATCGACGTGTCGCAGGTGACCGACATGAACTGCGTGTTCTGCGATTCTGAATTCAAGGGCGATATTAGTCAATGGGACGTGTCGCACGTTACCGACATGCATGCGATGTTTGCCGCGTCCAAATTCAATGGTGACATCAGCAAGTGGAATGTGTCGAACGTGACGGATATGAGCAGCATGTTCTCTCGCTCCAAATTTACGGGCGACATCAGCGGCTGGGATGTATCGCGTGTAGAAAATATGGGTTGGATGTTCAGTAGATCCAAGTTCAATGGCGACATCGGCAAATGGAACGTGTCGCATGTGACTAGCATGACCAACATGTTTAGTGAATCCAAATTCACGGGTGACATTAGCGGTTGGGATGTGTCGAGCGTGCATGATATGAGTTGGTTGTTTGGCCGCTCTAAATTCAATGGCGATATCAGCAAGTGGAATGTGTCGCAGGTGAGCGATATGACTTCGATGTTCATTGAATCTCCTTTCAATGGCGACATCAGTGAATGGGACGTATCGAATGTGTGCGTAATGTTTGGAACGTTTGCCGAATCCAAGTTCACAGGCGACATCAGCAAATGGAATGTGGCTAATGTAATTTATATGAATGACATGTTCCGCGGGTCACAATTTAATGGTGACATCAGCGAATGGAATGTTTCGAATGTGCTGGATATGAGCGGCATGTTTAAGCGTTCGCAATTTGATGGCGATATCAGCAAATGGAATGTTGATGCCGATTGTTCTTTAAAGGATATTTTCACGGGCTCGGTCTTTAAAAAGTCTGGAAAGGCAAAAGAGTGGCTTCGCCTGCGCTACCTCAAGAAAATCGAAAGCTCTAAGGATTCAACCGGGAAAATAATTGCGGGGGACAGAACTCATCTTTGTGATTTGATTGAGGCGATGACGTTTCTATATGGCAATAAGTGCGATTTGAACAACATTGACGTGTCGCAGGTGACGGATTTGGGCAACTTGTTCTATGGCTCTCGTTTCAATGGAGACGTTAGCAAGTGGGATGTGTCGAACGCCACGAATATGTACGGTATGTTCGCTGAATCCAAGTTTAATGGCGATATCAGTAAATGGAACGTCTCGAAAGTTACGGATATGGGCGAGGTGTTTTGTGAATCGCATTTCAATGGCGATATTAGTGGATGGAATGTGTCGAGTGTCCAAAATATGACGGGCATGTTCCGGTCTTCCAAGTTTACGGGTGATATCAGCAAATGGGATGTCTCGAACGTGACGGATATGAGTTGGATGTTCTGCGAATCTCAATTCAATGGTGATATAAGTCAGTGGAATGTCTCGAATGTAACTCAAATGTGCTGCATGTTCACGCTTTCTCATTTTACGGGCGACATTAGCAAATGGGATGTATCGAATGTCAAGAATATGAGGTGCATGTTCCAGGAATCTCAATTTAATGGCGATATTGGTTCGTGGAACGTGTCCAAAGTCCGGGATATGCGTTGGATGTTCTGTGCATCTCCTTTTGATAGGGACACGAGCGGGTGGAACATTGATGACTTGTGCCTTGTCGATGGTCTTTTTGAGGATTCGGCCTTTGAAAAGAGCGGTGCCGTTAAAGATTGGATGAATGTGTTTAATCTTCGAAGAATTGAACATGCGAAAAATCCTGACGGAAAGATTGTGGCAAACGACAATGCCCATTTAAGGGAATTGATTAAAGTGATGATCGAGTTGAACGGCTTCGACTGCGATTTAAATGTGATTGATGTCTCGAACGTGACGGACATGAGCGCTATCTTCTATAAATCTCAGTTCAATGGCGATATCAGCCAGTGGAATGTGTCGAATGTAACTTGTATGAATCGCATGTTTGCGGGTTCGTCTTTTGACGGCGACATCAGCCATTGGGATGTTTCCAATGTCGTGGAAATGGAAGATATGTTCTATGGTTCCGCTCTGGAAACGTCTGGAAAAATCCCCGCTTGGTATAAAGAATCTTGTTATTAAGGAAAAATATGAACCTGCAAAGAAAAAAAGTCATCGCTCGCGACCGCGAACACCTTCGAAAGTTGGTTTACGAGTCCATCCAGAAATACGGCCCGAATTGCGACCTGAACTTCATTGATGTTTCAGGTGTTGAAGACATGGATGGTGTATTTGCGGGGGTGAATCGCGGTTTCAATGGTGATATTAGCCAATGGGATGTGTCTTGTGTAGAGACGATGAGCAACATGTTTCATGGCTCGCAGTTTAATGGCGATGTTTCGCAGTGGAATGTTTCTGATGTTTGGGAATTGACCGATATGTTTGCTTATTCGCAATTCACGGGGGATGTCAGCGGATGGAAAGTCGCCGATGATGTTATTTGTGTCGGAATGTTCAACGGCTCCCTTTTAGAATTGAATGGGCAAATTCCCGAATGGTATAGGGCTATTGAAGAAAAACAACGCCTTGAGAGAGAACCTTGACATTGAAGAAAATTCTGTCAAGGAGGAAGAATTTAATCAGTCTGATGATGGTGAATTGGAGAATCTGTCGTTCTAGTGACGACCCTTGACAAATGACGTGAAATTTACTATATTATGCGACCCGTTTTTGAAGGGTTGCGTTTTTTTATTTAATAAAAATTGTTGTAAATAAAGAAAAAATTTGAAATAGAATTTTTGTATTTGTGATTTTGTATAAAATAATTCCGTGAGAATTATTTGTTTTTTGACATGCTTGGATTTTTGAAAAACACGTTTTGTCGTGTTTAAAAATGAGGATTTTAATTATAAGGAGAAAAAATATGGTAAATACAATTAACGAAAGTTACGCTCATTTTGACGATGTTCAACTTGTGAACATGACGCAGAATGGCGATTTTGACGCTCTGTCGGAACTGTGGATCCGGCATGTGGATTTTATCAAGAAAGTCACCCTTAACCAGTATTATAAAATTCGTCCGGATTTTTCTGAGGATTTTTTGAATTCCGAAAAACTCTGGAGTTACCGTTTAGGTAGTTCTTATATTAACTTGGCTAAAGCTGCCGAAACTTATGATTCCAATTATAGCGTGCCGTTTCTTGCTTATTTCGCGATGAAGAACAAGTATGCGTTTAAGGATGAGAAGGCGTTTAATACCGAGATGTCGATGAGGAACTCTTATTGTGAGAATTATGATAGTTATGAGTTCCGAGATCAAGATGATGATATGACGAAAATCGTGAACTCCATTGAAAAATGTCTTAGTGGAAATGAAAGGCTTCGAGCATTCTTTAAAAAGTATGTAGCGACGTTTGACGAGCTTGGCTATGTCAGCCAAACAGACATGGCGAAGGTTATGGGAATTTCACGTCAGATGATTAATACAAATTTCAAGAAGATTCGCTTTATCGCCGAAGAAAATGGTCTGGAAAAAGAATTTGCGGATTTCCTCTCCGCTCAAGATGAGGCTCAGAATTATATTCAAAAGCCGTATTCGAGCGAATGCTATTCGTAATGCTTGCGTGGGGGGGGGGATTGAGCTAAAATATCCCCCAAAAGAAGAGGTTGTTTCAGACGAAAAATATTATGTTAGAAAAAAATGTATATATGAGAGTGTTATTTATGCACGTATAGAAAAACATATAAAACAATTGTGAAAAGGATTACAAAATGAATCATCTTGTTGATGAATTAGCACAACTGCTTTTAGCGAATCACAACATCATTCTTCATGGAGCCCCTGGCACCGGTAAGACATATCTTGCAAAAGAGATTGCTGCTAAATTAAAGTGTGAAACAAATGAAATTGGATTTGTGCAATTTCATCAGTCTTACGATTATACTGACTTTGTTGAGGGGCTGCGTCCAAACAAAGAACGAGAAAATGTCGATGTTGGCTTTACAAGAACCGATGGAATCTTTAAGAAATTTTGTGAAGAAGCGTTAAATCATCGTGATAATATTGATATTGAATTGACTCTTAATAGGGTGTTTCAGCCAAATCAAGAAAATGCAGGAACATTTGAAGATATCTATGAAAGCATTCGCAATGATGTGCGATTAGGAACTCTTACTCAAATTGATCGTTATCCAATTATTATTGCTGGACGTAATCAAGATTCCGTTAAAGTTGGCAATCACACGCAGAAAAAGAATCATTTAAAGTTACTGTTTGATTATTTTGTTCAAAACAATTGGAATGGAATTAATGCTAATAGAAATTTTTGGTCTGATTTGATTAATCGGCTGACAGAAGGTACAACAACTGCTCTTGATTATACCTATTATCGAGCATTACTGAATGAGATGAAGAATAGGTATGAACGTAATGTTCAACAACAGAATCAAGATGCTGCGGGTCAGCCTCAACAACAAGAAATTGCTGCCGAAGATGATTCGGTAACAGAAACTCATAGTGTGAAAAAACCTTATGTATTCATCATTGACGAAATAAATCGCGGTGAACTCTCTAAAATATTTGGGGAATTGTTCTATTCAATAGATCCTGGATATCGAGTTCAATATGATAATATTGAACATGATAAACCGATAACGGTTCGTACGCAATATGCGAACCTTCAAAAAATCGAGGGGCGAAATAAATTTGATGAACTCCTTGGCATTGATGCGACTGATTCTAAAAATTTTGGTCATTTCTTTGTTCCCGAAAATGTTTACATCATTGGCACAATGAATGATATTGACCGTAGCGTAGAAAGTATGGATTTTGCCATGCGTCGTAGGTTTGCATTCTGTGAAATCCGTGCAGAAGACCGACTCGAAATGTTGGATGAACTTGGCGATTATAAGGAAAATGCGATTAGTCGAATGGAAAACTTGAATAATGCAATTGAAAAAATTCCGGGACTGTCTTCTGCATTCCATATTGGTCCAGCATATTTCTTAAAAGTAAAAAATTTTAATGGTAATTTTGATAAACTTTGGAATCTCCATATTAAAGGAGTTTTAGGAGAATATCTCCGTGGAATGGATGATTCGAAGAGCTTGTTGAATGGACTTGCTAGAGCTTATGGTACAACAAATATTGAAGAAGATGATGATGCTCAGGAATAACGAATCATGCAAATAGCCTTACATGATAATCAATACAAGGCTGTTTCTTGGGAAAATGCTGTCATCGATCTAGATGGTGATAACAATCTTTCTGATAGAAAGGCTTATTTAGAGGTTTTAAAACGTTATAGTGGTAAAACTTTAAAGGATCTTGCTCGGAATAAAGATTTTGGGAATTTTTTGATTTTTTCATCAAAAATTTCGGAAAGCGAACTGGATGATGGACAAAAGTTAATATACGAATTAGTACCTAATAGTTCTGGGTTGCCTAGATTTAGAACCGGCAATATTATGGGTTTTTTGAGCCTTGCGAGTGGTTCTAAAAAAAATGATGTTCAGTTACAAATAACCTCTCGCTTTGATGATGAAAAAAACTTCTTTTTGCATTATATGCTCCAAAAAGTTTGTAATGTGGCTTTTGCTCCACCAACCCAGTCAGGTGTAGAATCATCTTACGATTTTTTATATTACCTCTTTCCTAGTTACTTGAATGAAGCGTGTCGGCAAGGCATTTTCAGGGCTTATGTAAAACGCAAATACAACGATGCCAATATTCGTGGTCCTGTCGATGTTCCGAGGCATATCCGGTTCAATATACCGTTCAACGGAAAAATTGCCTATTCTACCCGCGACTATACGATAAATAACAAAATAACGCAATTGATTCGGCATACCATTGAATATATCCGTAGTTGCAAGTTGTACGCCCCTATTCTTGAGGGGGACGCTCGTGACAATGTTAATGACATTGTTTCTGCGACACCTACATATTCAAAAAATGCAAGACGTCAGGTAATTGCCCAAAATTTGCAGCCTGTAGTGCATCCCTATTATACTGCTTACGAGCCTCTTCGAAAACTATGTCTCGGAATTCTTCTTCATGAAAAGTTGAACTATGGCGCCAACAACAAGCCTATTACAGGCATTCTTTTTGATGGAGCTTCTCTTTGGGAAGAATATCTTGCAACTATATTCAAAAAACAGAAACTTGATTTAGTACACTCGAATAACCGAACGGGAAATAATGGTATTCCTCTATTAGAGGGGGGCTGGAAAAATCATTATCCGGATTTTTATAGAATAGGTACTGAAGAAAAAAAGGCGATTGTTCTTGATGCTAAATATAAAAGGTTATGTGAAAAAAAATATCCTAGAGAAAATGCATTTGATAATGCCGAAGCCGATATCGTGCAAAACGGAAACGTTAAATGTAAGCTTTATGGAAAAGACGTGATGCAAATGCTTGCTTATATGTATGCATTAAAAGCCGAGAAAACGGTACTGATATCTCCATATGTAGCAGATTCTGTTGAGGATGATATAATAAAAATGGAAAGAATTGCTTGCGGTTATGGTGGTAATATTTCTGTCGTTGCAGTTCCCATATGGACTAAGACTGAATCACGGGAGCAATTTGAAAGTCGCATGAAGATTGTAGAAGTGAAATTAGTTGAAGAAATTAAGGCTGTTTTGGCGTATTAGAAAAAAACTAGGATTCCCGCCCCCTTTACACGTCCCACTCCTTTACCGATATATAGGGGTGGGTTTATTGTATCTAAATCATCGTCAAAAAAAGGAGCGTTCATGAACAACAACTCTCAAAACTTCCATTTCGAAATCAAAAACGGTTGTATCGTCTATAAAGATGGCTCAGACGTTGTTTTGTTAGATACGGGTAGTCAGCAGACAATTAACGTTGCGAACGATCACTTGCACATTTTTCCAAAAATTCATGAATTTGTAGATTCGTCTATTACGATACTGAAAGGCATGAACACGATGTCTCACCGCAAGATCCTTGTAGATTACTTGAATAACGAAATCTTTATAAACGGCATCCCGGAAATCGCATCCCCCATTGCAAGGTTCGAAATCGATTTACGGGACCTTTGGCCGACGATTCAAATCAGTATCGACGGGCAGATGCATCGTATGCTTTTGGATACCGGGGCTCGCACGAGTTATTTGTTTACGCCTTATGTGAATGTAGGAAATCCTGTTGGCGAAATTGACGATTTTTTCATTGGCGAACCGAGTTTGTTCAAAGTCAAGCTTTTTGAGCATCGCGTTGATGTCGGAAATCAGTTTGTTTGCATGAATTTTGCTCCACCTACGGAATCCATAGCAAATACTTTGGTTTATCTCGGTGTAGATGGTATTATCGGCTATGAGCTTTTCCGCAATTTCAAGGTGCTATTTGATTTCGAGAGAAGACGATTCGTTGTCGGAAGGTAACTTTCCTTCTTGATTATACACTCCCCATCCCTTTTTCCGATATATAGGGGTGGGTTTATTGTATCTACAGCTCCCTTTTATGGATGGATTTTTGAGGGATTCATTTTTTTTACCCAAATAATGTATATATAAAGAAGATAATGAAGATTTTGCGTTGTTCATACGCAAAAGGAAAAATATGTCAGAAAAAGTTATTGCCCGCGACAGCGAACACCTAAAGCAACTCATCAAAGAAACCATAGAACAAGAAGGTCCAAATTGTGATTTGAACTTTATCGACGTATCGCAGGTGACGGACATGTCGGATTTGTTCAGTTGGTCCCCATTCAACGGAGACATCGGCCGATGGAATGTCTCTAATGTGACCAATATGGCATGGATGTTCAACGGTTCCAAATTCAACGGCGACATCAGTAAATGGGATGTTTCCAATGTAACTGATATGTCACGGATGTTCGATAGCTCCAAGTTCAACGGTGACATTAGCAAATGGGACGTGTCTAATGTGACGGACATGTCGTATTTGTTCAGTGGTTCCCAATTCAACGGAAACATTAGCAAATGGAATATATCTGTCAATGCTAATGTTGCTAAAATATTCGAAGGTGTTGAAATTAATCAGCCAAAAGATAATTTGGATGCTATTCAGAACTTGTATCAAAAGGTTTTAGATTCATTGAAAAATTCGTCGGGTAGGCTTGTTGCGGTTGACAAAGATCACTTAAAGCGGATTGTCAACGCCGCCATTGCTCGTTATGGTTGTGATTGTGACCTAAATTTTGTTGACGTGTCTCATGTGACCGATATGTCGAACTTGTTCGATGGTTCCCGATTCAACGGTGACATCAGCCAGTGGGATGTGTCCAATGTGACTAACATGTCATCGATGTTTAGCAATTCCCAATTCAACGGTGACATCAGCCAGTGGGATGTGTCTAATGTGACTAACATGTCATCAATGTTCAGCTGGTCCCAGTTCAACGGCGACATCTGTCAGTGGGATGTATCCAATGTGACCAATATGCATTGGATGTTTTCTGGTTCCGAGCTTAACTGCGACATCAGCAAATGGAACGTGTCCAATGTGACTAACATGTCATCGATGTTTTGCAATTCCCAATTCAATGGCGACATAAGTCAGTGGAATGTGTCCAATGTGACCGATATGTCAGAAATGTTCAAGAGTTCCCAGTTTAACGGAGACATTGGCAAATGGAACATATCTGCCAATGCTAACGTTGCTGGAATATTTGAAGGAGTTGAAAATAATCAGCCAAAAGATAATTTAGATGCTATTCAGAACCTATATCAAAAATTTTTAGATTCAGCGAAGGATTCGTCGGGTAGAGTTATTGCGGTTGACAACGCTCATTTAAAACGAATTGTCCACGCTGCCATTGTTCGTTATGGCAGTAACTGCGACCTAAATTTTGTAGATGTGTCTCAAGTGACAGATTTGTCGTATATATTTTCTGACTCCCAATATAACGACAACATAGACAACTCCCAGTTCAACGGCGATATCAGCAGGTGGAACGTGTCCAATGTGACTAACATGTCATCGATGTTTAGCAATTCCCAATTCAATGGCGACATAAGTCAGTGGAACGTGTCCAATGTGACTAACATGTCATCGATGTTTAGCAATTCCCAATTCAATGGCGACATAAGTCAGTGGAACGTGTCCAATGTGACCGATATGTCGTGGATGTTCTATGATTCTAAATTCAACGGTGACATCAGCAAGTGGAATGTGTCAAAAGTCCAAAAGATGGACTATATGTTTGCATATTCCATGTTTGCCGGTAACATCAGTCAGTGGAATGTATCCAATGTGACAGATATGAGCGAGATGTTCTGCGATTCCCAATTCAACGGGGACATCAGCAAGTGGAATATATCTGACAATGCAAATGTTATTGGAATATTCAATGGTGTTCAAAATAATCAGTCAAAAGATAACTTGGATGTTGTTTGGGGTACATATCACAAGATATTAGATTCAGCAAAAACTTCTTCAAGTAGGCTTATTGCAGTTGATAAAGATCACTTAAATGATATTATAAATGCTGCTATTGCTTATTATGGCTGTAATTGTGACTTGAATTTTATTGACGTTTCCATGGTGACGGATATGTCGTTTATGTTCAGCAACTCTCAATTCAACGGAGACATCAGCAAGTGGAACGTATCCAATGTAACCAATATGTCATGCATGTTCAGCGTATCCGAATTCAATGGAGACATCAGCAAGTGGGATGTGTCCAACGTGACCGATATGCATAATATGTTCAGAAGTTCCAAATTCAATGGGGACATTAGCCAGTGGAACGTGTCTAAGGAAACCGATGTGATCCATATGTTTAGTGATTCTCCCCTTGAGAATCGCACTCCAGAATGGTATAATCTCAAAGTCACAGCCCGCGACCGCGAACATCTGATTGAACTCATCGAACTTGCCGTTGGACATGATGGTGAAAATTGCGATCTGAATTTTATTGATGTTTCACATGTGACCGATATGCATGAATTGTTCAGGGGCTCTAAATTCAACGGCGACATAAGCAAATGGAACGTGTCCAATGTGACCGATATGAGCAAGATGTTCTGTTTTTCCGAATTCAACGGCGATATAAGCAAGTGGAATATATCTGCCAATGCTAATATTGCTGGAATATTTAAAGGTGTTGAAAAAAAACAGCCAAAAGATAATTTGGATGCTGTTCAGAACCAATATCACAGGATTTTAGATTCAGCAAAAGATTCAACGGGTAAGCTTGTCGCGGTTGACAAAGATCACCTAAAGGAGATTATAAATGCCGCTATTGCTCATTACGGCAGTAACTGTGACCTAAATTTTGTCGATGTTTCTCATGTGACAGATATGTCATATATGTTCTCTCATTCCCAATTCAATGGAGACATTAGCAACTGGAATGTATCGAATGTGACCAATATGAGTCATATGTTCTCTCATTCCCAATTCAACGGAGACATCAGCAAATGGAATATATCAGACAATGCGAATGTTATTGGAATATTCGAAGGTGTTGAAAATAATCAGCCAAAAGATAATTTGGATGCTGTTCAGAACCTATATCAAAAGATTTTAGATTCAGCGAAGGATTCGTCGGGTAAACTTGTTGCAAATGATAAGTACCACTTAAAACAGATTGTAAAGGCCGCCATTGTTTGCTATGGCAGTAACTGCGACCTGAATTTTATCGATGTATCTCGTGTGACAGATATGTCATATATGTTTTCTGTGTCCCAATTCAATGGAGACATTAGCAACTGGAATGTATCGAATGTGACCAATATGAGTCATATGTTCTCTCATTCACCATTCAACGGTGACATCAGCAAGTGGGATGTGTCCAACGTGACAGATATGTCATATATGTTCTGGAGTTCCCAATTCAACGGCGACATAAGCCAGTGGGATGTGTCCAATGTGACAAATATGTCATCGATGTTCAGTTGGTCCCAATTCAAGGGTGATATCAGCAAGTGGAATATATCTGTCAATGCTAACGTTGTTGGAATATTTGGAAATGTTGAAGATAAACAGCCAAAAGAAAATTTGGATGCTATTCAGAATCTGAAGCAAAAGATTTTAGATTCAACGAAAGATTC
>Ga0310695_10002066_pt1 | contig 43741 bp, 82 predicted proteins | sample RumenRJG_04DNA_FD_203882 | JGI IMG/M metagenome (GOLD analysis project Ga0310695, IMG submission 203882) | Bovine rumen microbial communities from Lethbridge, Alberta, Canada - RJG_04 (v2) (version 2) | ecosystem: Host-associated > Mammals > Digestive system > Stomach > Rumen | place: Canada... | reverse complement strand
TTTCGCACGTCATAAACCACTCATTTTTTTTAGTGGTCACAGGATTGTTGGACTTGTAATTATTTTTAATTATCCTCACGTTTACTCTCCTCAATTTCTTTAATGGCATTTTCTCTATGTGTCAGCCATGCCTCATAATCCTCAAGAGGGCAGTTTGGATGATTGTCAAGGTAATTCAGCGCAGCCTCAACATCGTCTTCGCATTTAAAGTACTCCTCAAGTTCCACATTCCAATCCGTTTTCAATAAATCTCGTAGCCTCATGTTCCCCCTTTACTTAATAAAATGTAGCGATTGAATACTCTTGTTACATGGATCAATCTCGACCAGTGTATTATTCCAAACGACACCACTCCAAGTCATGTCCTCAAAATCTATATCGTTGACAACGCCGACTGGTTTACCGTTTTGTATAATCGGCGCATCAATCATAGTCATTAAAAACTCTTCTTGGTCTTCGATACTCGCAAAGAAATTTTTATATTCTTCACTGGCTAGTAGATCATCAATGTAACCACTTACTTCAATCATTTTTATCTCCATATATTACTTCTGCATTTTACTGATAATTTTTACAAATATTTTTTACTGTAATCGCCCCAAGTCGGAACACCACTAATATTCATTTGACAGAAGATTGCCTCTAAACAACTTTTCGCTATGCCGTTTCCAGCCGTCTTATATAAACCAGTATTTGAGGCAACAGTACTTGCCTTTTCAAAATCCTCATCACTACACCCCATAAGCCTGAATGCTTCTTGAGGTGTAATCTTTCTTATTCTATATTCCAAATTGCACTCCTTACTATTATGTGTGGTTGTCGCCCTCCACCTTCCATACCAGTAAGTGTTGGGCTAATGCCATCGACCATATAAACCCTGCCTTGATTTGGGTTCTGTCTTTTATTTATTGGCGATATATTACCTACAAAGTGGATATTTCGTTTTTTTTTACAAAACTGACAACTCCATTGCTTTTGGCTTGTCGCCTCTCTACCCAGTTCCCATCTTTCGCCAAGTGAGCCGTTATGCAATTTGCAATTTTCTTTTGTTGTGGATTGTTGAGAGATAAATCTACTGTTACTCTCTCTCTCTCTCTCTCTCTCTCTCTCTCTCTCTCTCTGCTCGGTCACAAGTTCGCCATTGTCAACTAGTTTTTGCACTAGTTCCCTCGCCCTTGGAGAATCGATGTAAAACCGTTCTTCGACAGTGTCCTCATCAACAAGAACGTCTACAAATTCTTTATTTAGATTTATTGGCTTTGGAAATTCAAATGTGATTTGATGCGACTGATCCAGAATTGAAATCATGAATGTTCTATTTCGACTTTGAGGAGTTCCATAATCTTTAGCATTCATATCTTGCCAAAAACTAAAGTACCCAAGGCTCTCTAAAAATTTAATCCACGCTTCAAACTGTGGAAGATTTTTCTTTGAATGTACCTGTGTGACGTTCTCCATTAAAAGAATTTGAGGAAGTTCCGTACACTCGGATAAGACTCGCTTTACTTCCCAAAGAAGACTAGATGCAGTACCACTGCTTTCCTCCATGCCATCTTGAGATCCAGCGATTGAAAGTGACTGGCAAGGAAATGAGTATGTAAGTATATAACAATACTTATCAGTGTCTTCGATTTGTAAACTGTCGCCAGTTACTTTTGAAATATCAACAAGATTCAATGTTGCGCAGCAATCATTATAGACTTCACGCAACCACTTTTCGCTTTTATTGGCAAGTTTCTCTTTTGGCATCGGCTTCTTACCGTCGTTGGAAATCCCTGCCTGTAAAAGAATATCTGCTAACTGCTCTTTTGTCTTGCCATGTGAATAGTCTTGACTATTGTCGCCACAATGAATTGCTTTATATTGGCGGATAGCATTTACATCCCACTCGCACGTCCGCCAACTTTCAAATTCAGCACCTACATCTCGTAAAGCCATGCGCTGAAAACCTATACCACTAAATAACTCAATTAATCTTATCGGCTTGTTAATCTCTAACTGAATATAATCACCCCCTTATCCCCACTGATCTGCCATAGCCTCTGCCACGCCCTCAAACGTCTTACTTCTAAGTCTTGCCGTCATCGGGTCATCAAATGCATATTTCTTCTTGCCGTCCTCGCTTATTGCCTGTCCAATACCATGACCAAACCGTGCAATCTTTCCGTTTTTACAGACATACTCATCTATTACTGGCTCAACAATGTTTGTCGGCTTTAAAGGTTCAAGTCCCTTTAGCCAAAGGCAAGTTGTCTTCTTTGTAGGATGCCCGAATTCATATGGCTGAATTGTTTGTGTCGGTTTAATAGGAAGCCCATATCTCTTCGCCAAATCGGGATACCATTTTGGAATGTAATCCCCGGCAATAATGCCAATGGGATTCTCAATACAAATCTTGTCGCAATCTGCTTCAAGGAATTTGCAGAAGAACTCGATACTGGCTCTCTGACTTCCGTCTTTTCTCTTTCGTTCAAACCATCGTGCGCCACTGACCGCCAAGTCGGTGCAAGGCGGAAACGCAATGATCATGTCCCAACGTCCGACTTGTGTGTGTGTGTCGAGCGTTTCAAATGTACAATCACCATTCAGTAGTGGAAGAACATGTGCCACTCTGGGTGGTCGCCGCTCGGCTCGACAATGTCACACGAAAAAGCCTCGTGTCCTCTCTCACGAAAGGCGCAACAAACACGCTGAGACTCTTCGCAAGCAATAAGTACTCTCATTAATTTCTCCTGTTCTGTTGTTTTGTTTTTGTTCCTATTAATTACTTCTGAGTTTTGTTGGGAGATTTCCCAAGAATGTATTCTTCAGAGATGTCTACAATATGTTCGCACAACTGTTTTGGGATTACGCTCCTTAAAACATCTGATTTTATTTTTTGTGTTCCAGCCTTAGAACCTCTCGGCGCACGTTCGTGGCACGGATCTCCATTTTTACAAGGTGGTTTAAATTTTGGGTTTGGGTGATTTGTCCAAATGTCAGTTGGTTTCATTCTAGTGTCTCCGTAGGCACAATACGTTACCGTATATCTAGGAAGCCCTTGCATCCATGTCATCTTCCTTAATCCGCCACGAGGATTTTCAATATAATATAATTTTGGATTTAATTGTTTGACGAGTTCTAAGACGTGTTGGTCTGTTTTATCACAGAATTTTGCGTATTCTGATATGGGGTCTAGATTACCAGTGATTTGGTTCTTCTTTCGGTGTTTAGATATTGCGGCGACAGAGAACGACCGACAGTCAAACGAAATCCACACCACGTCTGGTCTTCCGAATTTCTCAAGTATCTCGTCAGCCGTTAACTCTCCAATGTCCTTATATAAATCAATGCCCTCAAACTTCGTATCCCAGTCAACGCAAAATGTTTTGTGACCTCTTCGTTCAAAGGCTTTGCTTATGCTCCGTGTCCCGGCAAATAGTTCCAAAACCAGGAGTTGCCTGTTCTGTTCTGTTCTGTTCTGTTCTGTTCTGTCAAAATTGTCGTAATCGTACTATCTTCTGTCAAATACTTTTCTCCTTTTCTTTTAAAGGAAGAGGATTAATCCTTGCGTGGTTTAATCCCCTTTTCTTTCATTTCCCTAACAAACTCTTTATACTTTCTTCTGTACTCATAACCATCAGAAAATACACTCGTAACCGCCCTATATAATTTAGGCTCATACTTTTCAATAACTTCCAATTCGCCCTCTAGATCACGAGCAAATGGGCAACCTACACAACCAGTTCGTGGAAGACCATAAACACTGTAACAGTCGGAATGAGTCACATTTAATGTTCTTTCGTAGTCAACTTTATCATCATTGTTCCACCACCAAATTGGTCTGAAGTCGTCTACGCTATCACCCTTTGTGAAACACCTCTTATAAGCATTAGCCCTAATGCCACCCTCCGCAAACCTCACGCCCATAATATTCAGGTCTGCCTTGTATTTTTTAATGGCATCATGAGCGATCTTTTTCTTAGCAAACTCACAACATTTGTTTGAAATATTAAATGTTGGCGGATTTTGAATCATAAATTCTTTTAGATAAGCATTGCGATGTATATCAAACCAACTATTCTTATCCCCCATTTTTCTGTGGTTGCACCACCAAGCAAGTGCGGAGGTACACTTAGGATATTTTTTAACGAGAACCTCATATGGCTCATCTTCCCACTGGAAATTATGTCTTTGAAGTCGCTGGATAAACTCTGAAACGTATTTAGAAATGAATGGTTGCCCATATTCTTTACAAGAAACTGGAATTGGTTTTATTGGCTTTTCCCGAATAATCTCGATGTGATATTTAGATTCAAGATATTTTAGATGGTCTTTGGTTGCTTGGTACTCTAATCCAGTATTGAACCAGATATACATGCATTTGTGGCTGACATCAAGTTTTGTACATAAGTCTAATACATCATCACTATCAGATCCGCCACTAATACTTACAAGAATTCTTTTATACTTTGGATTGTTAATTATCTCGTCTGCTTTTTCTATGCTGTCAGTGACAACATTTGAGCAGCCTTGACACATCCATACGAGTACCCAACAAGCGTCAGTATGCTCTTGCTTGCTTGCTTGCTTGCTTGCTTGCTTGCCAATGCTATTTACTTTTGTATTCTCTGTCAATTACTTCTCCTTTAATGGCTTAATATTTAATGTTCATATTCCCGTGTTCATTTAACCAGTCCACAACAAACTTATATCCAAGTCCGTCTTTCGTGGGTTGCCACAATCCGTCTTGCCATTCCCCACCACCCATAACAAAATCATATCGTTTGGGTTCAGTTTCCTTTAAACGTAAAAGCCGTTCACTGTCTTGACGGATTCCAAATAAACACCAAATACACCCAGTCCGATTTGCGCCTGTCGTACACAGACAACCATTTTCCTCAACGATATCGCCATATGCATCGGCAATTTCTAAATCATTCTCTTTGATGTATTGGAGGATATCCTGTTCTGTCCAAAATGATAATGGTGTACTTACAGGACGTGTTGCTTTAAATGCATTACAACCTTGTCTGTACCATGTGGATTTTCTCAATCGGCTTTCTTCTGCCATCGTTGCGATATATGGTTTTCGTCCTGTTTCCTTTTCATACTTTTTTGCAGGGCGTTTCTTGTTTATCTCGCAACATTTATGGCTGATCTTGAATGGCGCATCAAGTAACCACGCATATCTCTCCATCGAAAACTGTGGATATTTTCTGTTGTGTTCGCAGTCGCCAAACCTCTTTGCCACTTCACTGTTTGGATTGCGTTTTGCCTCATAAACACGTTGCGCTACCTCTTTACTCATTATCGGATAGCCATACTTTTTAATTACTTCAATAAAATTCATACTTGGATGAAGTATTTCATCTGCAACTTCTTTACCATGTTTCTGCACAGACAACCACTCCAATCCTGTATCAATAAAAACTTGTGGTACATGGGGATACATCTTTCTTACGATATCTCCCAAGACATCGCTGTCTTTTCCGCCACTTCTACTTACATAAACATCTCCACCAAAATTCTTATACCATCCTCTGATTCTATCTTGTGTCATCATTAACTTGATATCGAGAGGATAACTCTGGAACTCAACGAGTTCTTCTTTACTATGTTTCAAACACGACCGCTACACATTTCCTGTGTATTGGTCGAACAATAGGCGACTTGGATGCGTTATTAAGTGCTTATTTAGGCACAGTCACTTCGTTTAGATTCTTACTCTAGCGTTTTCCCATGCTACCTCGCTAGAAGCCTGTTTTCATACAGGTTTAGTGTTCTTCCTTTCTGCTACTACTAGCTAAAACAAATTTCATAAAACTCCTTTAAAATAAAGTAATGTCCCCGTACTTCATGTGTGCATACTTCTCAAATGACGGATATTTCTCACAAAATTCCTTGACGCTTCTAGTTCTTGCATGATTGCCAAATTTCTCCGACACCACCCCAAACTCAACAAGACTACATTTCTTAACAAATGATGGCTGGTTGCTCCAACTCGCTATTGCGTTATACAGGTTGACATATGGACTCTCCTTAAATTTTTCAAACCTCATAACGTATGGGATACATTTATACTTCAGCAGCAATTCACATCGCTTCATGCAATCAAAAATATCGTTCTTCCAAAATTCATCATCATACTTGCCGTCCCTATCGAATCCCACTAAAACATAAAAGCGGCATTGCTTTTGGCTATATTCTCTAATCATTTCAAGTTTGCGATGAATTAAGTCGTAATCTGCAATGTTATCAAAGGCGAAAGTATAATCGCCGTCATAATTGGATGAGAACAGAACTTGACATTTTTCTTTTGTCAGAAGTCTCTCATCCATCCCCTGTTTATATTGAAATTTTTTACCAGTTGAATTGAGTTCGTCGAAGACGGCTTTCCAATCTTTGAAGCCTAGGATGTTGTCATCGAGAAGACAGATTTTCTTGCGACTTGAATCGTAGAATTCACACAAAGAACTGTGTTTAAAGACGTGATCATATTTTTGATTCACGCAGAATGGGCATTTGCGAAAACATCCTCTAGTTGTAAAACCGATACTGTAATCCGTATAATACTTGAATTGTGAGAGCGATACCTTCCTCTCTCTCTCTCTCTCTCTCTCTCGACTATCGTCGAGATCCATTCATCATATAAATGATAATCTGGCATACAATGTTCAATTTCTTCTTTTAATGGCGGTGCTTTATCATAGAAAAATCCTGTACCACCACAATGAATGTTAGGCAGTTCAATAACATTTTGTGGGACTTCTGTAGCCGTAAATACCTTTGACAAATATATGTCATCATATTGGCTAAAGTCTTCGTCATATGTTGTTATCAGTTTTACATCATGACCAAGATTTTTGTTATAAGCACTGATTTTCATCGAGGCAAGATTTGGAAACCTATGCTTCTTTGCGCCAATCAAATCAGCATCTATAATTCCTATATTCAACAGTTCCACTCCCTACAGTGCGGCGAAACCTCGTTCGCATATTCTTTCAAATAACCAATCATATCTTCTTCTTCCGGGAAGAAACAATCTTTGCCTTTTTCAGAGTATAACCACCCAAAGAAATTAGAAAACAACTGACCGAATCTCCAGTCGGGAAAGCTAACTCTGTGTATGTTTTTCATTTCATCATAAAATTTATCAAGCCTATTGGGATCTCTCATATATCAACTCCTATTGTTTACTTCTGTAAAATCCTCTCCATTTCACGCAAATTTTCTCTTCTATAGGAATTAATGTCTTTCTGTACGGACGCTAAAAAATCCTTCTCGTTTTGCGTTAATGTTAGATATGCCTCGTCGCTTTCAACTTTATCTTTGAATAAACGATACCTGATAACATCTATATAGTGCTTAAATTCAATACCCATCCAACCATCATCGGCGTGATAAGACACATTGTCAAAAGAAAAAGACCACTTAGATGGTGATATAGCATACAATTTTCTAAAAGCATTAAATGTTATTTGTGGAGATGTTTCTATTCTTGTGCTTGACCACACAAATGCAGCTAGGCAGTATGCAACTATTGCAATACCACAAATTACCGCAATGCCAATTAATATCTCCATCTCATCCCCCTAAAATTTTGATTGCCTTTTCACAATCAGCATCCGTCAATCCTACGCCATGATTCGTTAATACCAAATGTTCCTCTATTCTTTTATCGGAAAAATCTTCGAAGAATGTGTCATCTAGAATTACATAATTATCTATGTCTCGATGCGTCCTAAGATATGTAAGGATTTCCTCGCCACGAAACCAAGTTCCCTTATATATGGTTGGCGTTTTATCTTTAATGGTGAGTTTACCTTTTTTATAGAGGTGATTGTCTAGATATTTGGCATGAGATGGTTTTTGACTTGTATAATATTTGTTCCATCCATCTTTCCAGTCGGACGAGAGAATAATTTGTGCGCCAGTTGCTTCTACGATTTTGGCGAGGCGTTTTACTTTATCTGAATCGACGCCTTTAATGACACGACCGCCGTCTTCAACGCAGTACGACTTTGATGTGGCGCAATTTAGTACGCCGTCAATGTCTAGGAATATTACTTTCATCGGTCGCTACTTCAATCCACTTGATCTCGTCGATATTATAAATTCCTATCCATTGTTTATCCCGGATTACTACAAAGCAAACTTTATCATAGTAATAGTCTGTATATTCATTTGGCGGATATTTTGCAATTTCTCCGTCTTTAAACTTAATAATGAGCCACTCTTTGTCTTCTTCTTTTATAGGCATCGGCGGAATTGTCGGCTGTTTAACATATGTCATTTATCATTGTCTCCTTTCATTTCCTCCAGAATCTTGTCGATGTCGAAGTGTTTACCTGTCTTTTCGAATGTATTAGTGATACAACTTGTTGCAAAATTGCCGTCATTACCAAGAAGAACATAACCACAATCACTGGCAAGAGTGACTATATATGTTAATCCATTGATCTTGTGCCGTACTATATCACCACGCTTAACATCCTCATCTGCTTCGTAGGCTTTCAGTTTGGCGATTACTTCCTGCGGTTGAAGATTAATTAATGCATGGAATCCGCCATTGTTCCACTCAGTAGGGAACACCTTTTCGATGTCGGAATCTGCCATTGATGAAAACAATTTCCTCGCCGCCTCCCATGAGTCGTTAAGTCCTCGCTGATACTCCGCACTAGACGCATCTGCCACCAATTCCCATGTGGCTTTCTTTCCCTCTGCCAGTCCTTTCTTGTACGCCGTATCCTGCAGGTCTCCGAAATGCTCGTTGATGTAGTCGGAGTTGAGTTCATCAAGACGGCTTAGTCCTTCTTCATCTAACACAAGACTATTAAATCCTTTTACACGCCACAACCTTGGAAAATATGTTTGTGTATCTTTGTCAAATACACATAAAGGCTTTTCTTCAATTTCTATGATGTACTTGCTCATATCTTTCCTTTCCGATTCTTCCACCTTTTGTCAACAATGCGTTGATCTGCTTCTTCGTAGTCCATCAGATTTGCGTCTCTGATTGCTCCCGCCTGTCTGCCGTATTCATATTCACGCCATTTCTGGTAGCGTTCCTCATCCATCCAGTCAGTGACATAATCGTCAACAATAGTCGAGAAACATCTCCACTCTTTGGTGACTGAATGTTGCACGTTGAATCTAGGCATCCGTCTCGCTCCTCTCCGCTTCGATTACTGTATCAGCGTACTTGATAGCCTCAAGGCAATCATCCACATCAGCGATGTTTGGATACTCTCCGTCATATCCATCTATACCGTTGTACGCCTTGTTGCCGTTGCTTATCTCCGCATAGAGTGCATCTAAATCCCCAAGCCGTCCGTGCGGAGGCAGTTCGATTAGTGGGCAGTCAGGTGATACGGTCATTTCGTTGACGTGTACTGTTACCTCGCTGTCCTTATCAGACATAAGATAAATCAGAGTACAACTGTCAAGGCTTCTAAAAGGGCAGTTGATACAGATTGGTTTTTTCATCGGCACTATGTAACTCATTCCGTCACCTCATATACATCTACTAACTGTTCTACGAGATTAACAACACCATCGCCAACCTCTTCCTGTATGCTCTCGCGAAGCATTGGCGTAAGCATGGTTCTGAATCTATCTTTAACATCTGCGATTGGTCTGCTATCTGCGTCACCGAATGGGGCGTCAATGTCAATGATTAACTGTGCCACATATCTTCCTTTTAGTCTGCTCATTCCGTCACCCCCTTGTATCCGACCGCCAACATTAAGCATCCAAACATTAGCGAGATTTGTATGTCGTTATCTTGCGGGATATAAACAAAAGCGAACGATAAACCTATTTCATCGGTAAAACGATATGCAAAATAGAATCCGCTCATTCCGTCACCTCTTTCTTCATCTGATTGAACATCCTCTCACATGCTCCGTCATGGATGCACTTTATTTCCCAATATTTCATAGTTTCAAGACCGCTAGAAACCTCCGTGCAATCAATCCGTAAATCTGCCTTGTTGCAATCCTCACAGAGTCCGCTCATTTTGATTTCGATCATTCCGTCACCCCCTTGTAAGGTTCGGGCAAGGACATCCATGCAATAACGTTATCGCCCTCATACTCCTCTAAATCCATCCAATCAGGAATTACATAATCACTTGTGCCTTTTGATTTTCTATTACCCCAATATCTGCTTATCTTACAGGTATGATAACTCATATAAACAAGTACGGGCTGACTAGGTTCAACATAGCCATCATCAAGATAGTTTTCTTCGGGCAGTCTCTCCGTCACTGGTATCCAGTGCGGTTCTGCGGTGACAGTCGGCTGTTTTTCAATCAAATGCTTGAGTTCCCCAATGTATCCAGCTTCCGAACCCTCTTCTGTGTACCAGTGTCCGCATTTTGCGATAAATGCGTCTGCATCAATTGCTCTCATTGTTCACCTCTCACATACTTCCGTCATCTTGGTTAAATGACGGCTCGTATAACATGTCATGTTCCAACTGTTCTACGGCTCTTTCATAATCGCAATCCGTTTCTTTTGTTCTCATATCCGCTCCGCAGTTTGACGCTCTCCACCCTCTCGTTCTTAATCTAACAGGACGATTAACCGCTTCATCAACACTCCATCCCATGTTTAATCTTTCCTTGAGGGTGGTTTTATTCATCCCAATGAGTTCAGCGAGTTCTGTCAACGTGTATTCACGCCCACCGTACACAACAATACGATTTGTCCGTTTATTGTTTGCTTGCTTTTTCATTGTTACCCATCTGCAATTATCGGGTTCATACATTCCATCAACATTTATACGGTCAATGGTTAAATCATTCGTATATCCATTACTAAATGCCCATTTTGCAAACGGAATGTATTCTGACCATTCGTCACACACCGAAATACCACGACCACCGTAATTATTAAATTGCGGATGTTTTTCGTACTCACATCGCTCGTGCATAGATTCCCATATTTTTCGCAAGCGTTTATCGTTGTATATATCGTTTTCAGACAACGGCTTTATGATATTGAATCCATGATATATGCGTCCTTGTCTATATGCCAATGCAACACAACACTGTGAAACTCCCAAAAAATCACAAGCGTCTTTTTCGGATTGAAAGGAATAATATACCCCATTCTTTTCAAGAATGTACGGCGTTGTTCTACACTTCATATTCTCCTCCGTTATAACTTCCGCAGTTCGGGCAGAAATCAGGTGTATCAAGCCATCCATTCCCACACTGGTCACATTTGTACAAATGTCTGTGATCATCTACGTATGTGTAGACGCCCTTATCTATCCATCTGCCTCTTTTCGGCTCTGCGGACGGCAGTTTCTCAAGGTCATTAATGAGCAAGGTTTTTTCTTTGCATAGCATCATATGCCTATTCTGAATCACCTCTATCGCCGCCTGTCTGCTAATTAAGTCATCCATCCTATTCTCCTCTCATATCCGCAATCATTCCCTCAACCACTGACAGTGCGCACAGATAACCAGTAAGGTAATCGCTGTTGTCGCTCTTTACGCACCGCTTGAATGATGCGATTTTATCTGCAAGTTTCTGTAAGTTGTCGGTGGGCTGAATGGTGGGTAACTGCTCTACTGCTTCGATAATCTTATTGTCTCTCCACTCAGGCATATATGACCACGAAAGGAGTGCCGCTCTAACCGCATCTATCGCTTGTCGCTTGCTTATCGTATCATCCTGCATACCACGGGCATTTTCCATGATCACGTTCTTCACATTCCTTTCGCTCGGGTAGAATGGTAGGTAATCCGTTGATAACATCTACCGCATTACGATCATCTCTGTTGTCCCATCCCCACTCATCCAGTGCGTTAATCGCTTGTCTTCTGCTGATTAATTCTTCCGTTTGCGCCCCATTCGTTACTGGCAGACTGAAGAGTCTGGTTACATCTTCTTCTGTATGACCGTCCCAATGTTTTCCTACTGGCAATTCCTCGCAGTCAAATTTGTCCCAATACTTGTCCTCGTAATGATATGTATAACTTCCCTGTGGAGTATCAATTCCAACTACAAACCATCCGCCATTAAAACACAACTCACCATCTTCATGTCGCCGTGATTTCCAAGACCTTGTTTTATATACTTGCACAAGCGCAGCAAATAACATCATTCTTTGATAATAGAGTTGGTTAAACGTGTGATAACCGTCCGATAAATCGCCGATACCACTATCGGGAATTTCTAGAATCACAGGCGCATCAACCACATCATATTTAAAGGCGGTTCTCTCCATCAAAACCGCATTCATTTTGTTATATTCTTCTGTGTTCCCCGACTTAGCCAATATTTTCATCTGTTCAAGCGCCGATAGTTCCAACTTAACTATCTTGTCATATAAATCATTTTTACTAATTAATTCTTCCATATTATTCTTCTCCAAAAGGTACTGGCAATTCACGCCACGCAACAGGATTTTCTGAGTAACACCAAAACGATTCGCCACTATCGTCGTAAAGTAGCGTGTCAACATCTATCGTTTTCATTCCACCTGCATCATCAGTAACTAAGTAATCACCCTCTTTGTCTGGCAGTCTTTCACTACACGAAATCCATTTATATTTTTCACTTTCCTCTTTTTTGCCTAAGTCATACATCTTTTGCAGCAGATCCATATAAAAATCAAATGCTTTATCATATGTTTCGTAGTCAATCAATCCACAACTGTTAAGTCCGCCAAGATAATCAGCCGACTCCGCTCTAAGTTTTTCAAAATCCGATGCAGTTTCTGCAATTCCCCAACTCATATTTTCCCCTTTATCTTATATTCCAAGTATCGATGTGAACCCCCAGCTAATAAAAGAAACAGCAAATACCCATGCCGATATAAGCATTATCACGCCAGAGATATTAGATATTGTCATTCTTTTCTCCTTTATATGGGCTAGGAAATTCCATCCATGCCACTACTTTTATTTGACCGGGATAAAAACAAATTATATCCCAACCATATTCGCTCCAATCGGCAAAGCCAGTAACATAATCATCCCAACCATCAACATGTTCGCACTGAATCGTTACGATGTATGAACCCTCTTCTTTGGGACATTCTTTTTCTACTGGAACCCACGGAGACGGAAATTCGTCAAGCCACTCGACAACATTTCTCATTAAGTGTTGCTCATACCAATTCATTCCAACCCATGATCTCGCATCCTTAAGCGCCTGTTGTCTGTCTATTAATTCACTCATTCCGTCACCTCGTCTTGATAGTCCGCAAGAATTTGGTCGATATGGTCAAGAAACGTTTTGAAATCTCTTGGCGATAACTCATTAAGAGCCTTATCCATCAATTCCTCAAATTCTGAGTCAAATTCATAAATGCTCATTCTGTCACCCCCTTATAAGATTCGGGCAACTCACGCCATGCCGTAACCGTCTTCATCTTCCTATGATGTGTACTCGCACCTTTTTCAAAATACGATCCGTTATACCACGCCATCGAAACTCCACCTTTGCTTGTAATAAGCACGTTTCTGCTATTGTCTGGCAGTCTCTCCGTCACTGGAATCCAGTGCAGTTCGGGCTGACATGGTTCTGCATTTATAATCGCTTCGGCTATTTTGGTATTAATATCTTGCGGTATGCCATAGGCGTTGCCTATCCATTGTTTGTCATACTCTGAAATATCAATTACAATTTTCATGTAGCTATCTCTCTCCTCTTTGCGTTTCCGCAATAAAAACTGTCACACATACATTGTCTTAGAACATCACAAGTTCCCACTTGTCCATCTGCGTGTCTGTTCCAAAACTTACAACCGTCACCGCATCTCACGATTTCGGGCTGATTAAATGGCAACAATTCAATTCGCCTATCAAGCATCGCTGTTATTTTCCCAAACAGGCTTTCGTCATACTTACAGTTACCATCACAACCTTTGTCGGTTTTTATTTGATTTTTGCAGATTATGCATCGTATCTCTTCTTCTATTCCATTAATGTCTATCAAATATAAGTCGTTCATGTTGTTTCCCCATCATATCTGCCCTACAGTTCGGACAGAATGCGGTCTGCCGATCTTCATCTTCACCTTATACACGGCGGAAGTAAATCATCCATTCCAAGTCTTTTAAGTGTTCCAATCTGTTTAATGGTTGCTTCTTCTCCATATATTCCACATTCGTGCAGTGTCTCTAAAATTATGTATGATATTTCGGGTTGTGATGGCAGCAACTGTTCTATCTCTCCAACCGCATCGTCATAATTGATATATTCATCGCCGTTATCAATCGTTACAGTTTCCGTATCGTAACAAGTGCGAAGTGCATCTATTACTGCCTGTCTACTAACCAATTCTTCCATCATACGCCCTCTCTTACTGGTAATGCCAAAATATCTGAAATTGGAGACATGTCATATGTAAAATGTCCATTCGTACATGAATCATCGTCCTCACCGCCATTAGACCAATCAATTGGACAATGCCTACAAAAATAATCCTCAAATTGATCATCATATTCACAAAGAAAACAGTAGGATGATATGTATTCGCTTGGAAAATGATCCTCGCACCACTCTTGTTTATAGCCTTCTCTCTCATCAGCCAAAGGATTATCTCCAAGGCTATTTTGCATATCACTCCACATCTGCCTGTGAAGTTCCAACGCTTGTTCTTTAGTAAGTTTCATTTACTGCTCCTATTAAATACTTCTTACTTTTTGTAGTATTTTTCTATTTATAAGAAATGTCTGGCGATTGCCAGACATAACTTATTACTCATCATCCGCCACGTCAGATGTAAGCATTGCCTTGAGATCCTCAAGACTCATCTCGTGCAGTGCAGCATCTTCCTTATCGGCAATAATCTCGGCGATTCTACGGTTTCTATCTCGTGTCTGTTGTGCCTTTTTCGCTTTATCAATATCTGCAAGCCTGTCAGCCACAATATTCTCAATGATCTCAATCTTAATGCTAACTTCTTTTTCCTCTGACGACTTTTTATTAAGAAGTGAATCCTCTCCAAAACCTTTCTGCTGTTTCTTGAGTTCCCCGTACATCTTATCAAGACCACTCAGCGGAATATCGTAAAGATCCTCGACCGTACATATACCTTTGTAGTTAAAACGCTTCTTGTTTTTAACAGCATACTTAAAAATATCCATATTCATTTCCCCCTTTAAAATTTAATTCTCATTACTCGTTCCGTAGCGCCTTTTACCTTTACAACCAAATCATTTCTGACGGTGGAAGAAAATCCAATTCCTGAAAGTTGGTCTTCGGTTGGCTCAACGTGTGCGGTAAAGCCCATTGCTTCCATTACCTTTCTGTGATTTGGATACAGGTCACTATTAAGATATTCGTTATACCACGCTGACGGTGTTTCAGGATTAACACAACCTTTAAGCATAAACATATAGTGCTTATTGCCAATTCCACTCTGCTCATCCCAATAATTAGGACTGTAGCAGATCACATTTACTGGCACGAATGTGTTTGACTTAACGCCCCACTCTTCACGCTCGGTTTCCGTTGTCGGTGTCTTATGGGTAATGTTGATAAATCTTCCGCCCTTAACCGTGACGGTTGCGATATTATATTTGCCTTTAATATCACGACAATCGTACTGATATACATGTCCATCGAATTCAATTTCAGCACGAACACCAGACATTCCACCTCTATCGGAATACTTATTCACAAAAAATGTATATGTTCCATCAATCGGCATTTTTGCCCAAGTGATATTTTCCACGGCAGGAGTATTTTTGTTGGGGTCAATAATATCCACGTCAAGTCTTCCACCGCAACAATTTTTATGCGCAAAGAAAATTTCTCCCAACGGAGTCTGACAATGTGCATCCATGTCATTCATGTCGTAGTCATCAAGGTCATTCCACTGGATGCTGAATCTGAGTACCCCGTCAACTCTACCCCCGGCATTCTTTACGTTTTGCTTCAGTGATGAGTCTGCAAGATTTCCACGATACGCCCATGAGAAATTATTATTCCACTTGAACATATTCTTGCTACCCGATACGCTTGGTGCAATCAGCGAACAGAAGTTGCTAAAATGTCTAGCCTCAAGATAAACCTCTACGTCGGTTGCAGTAGGAAGCACGTCGGTGATAAACTTTTCAATTCCGATTTCACTAACCTTGTCGAATTTCTTAGGAGTAGACTTTGCTCTCTTCTCCATGCTAGAAAAAATGTCACTCTCCATTCTCTTGGAAGTGTCGGAATTTCTAAAGAGAATATTGTTCACCGTAATATCATCCGCATTGGCAAACCGCCTCGACAGCGAATCGAGGTATCCCATTTCCGTAATTGTTTTCTTTGCTTCCTCAAGCATTTTTGTTGTGTAGATTGGCTTGGATCTCTTATAGTTTTCGGGCGCTACCATTGCCTCGTATTTAGACACGGCGACATTTAATTCCTCGCCCTCTGAAATACCGACGAGAAGCGTTCCAATAGAAGAATTTTTGATACGTGCGACTGGACTATGATATTCCTGTGAAAGAAACCACCAAGAATAAAGTTCCTTTTGACGATCAGTGAGTTTGTCGTATACGGTCTTACATCTCATAAATCCATCGACGTTATGTTTGTACTCCGCACCACGATAAATTGCATCCTGTGCAATGAGTTCGCTTACTACTCTACAGGCGTCAATTGTGATCTCATCAAGACTTCTCTTAAAAACATCATGTTCCGATGCATAATCGCCTTTAATGGACGCAACGCTTGCGCCGTGAACCATATGCCTCTCTGTAATTGTGGCGCTCATGTGTCTCCACACGATCACGTTCCCGTTCTCGTCATATGACGGAGTCTTATCAACGCCGATATTCTTCAAATCGGTTTTAAACACGCCTTTGATGTAGCAATGCTTAACGCAGTCAGACAAAAACTTAACAACGTTGTTCCACCGTTCGTCGGGTGTTGTAAAATCCCACACTGTTTCAATAACGAATTTGCCGTCATAGTCTTTTTTAATGGCTACAACATTGCCAATGCCCTTAACAAAGTGTCTACATGTCGAGCAGTCATACTCTCTACGACTCTTGTAGATTTTGTTATGCTCAGGGGGAATCACGTCGAGATATGTATTCCACAGGGAGTCCTTGTCTAAATCGACCTCGTAAAGCAGCCCATATGTTTCCGTCATTTCATCAACGTGTTTCTTTAGCGCAACCCTCAGATCCTCAAAATTCATGCATTTCTCTCCTTTTATTCTTTATATTTATTACTTCTTGTTTTTTTTATTCGTTTCCTACAATATTGAAGTCAAAAGCCCGTCTGTCGCCCTCTACAAAGAACTTTTTTATCACTAAGCGTTTTCACTCTAATTGTTCCGGGTTTATATATTTTAAGTGTCAAAACTATTGGGCTATCAAATTCTATATCCTCAAGTATGTCGCATTTACAACACGCTAGATAACGTGGAATATTATTGCTAGGTTCTGTTAAAATCATTAATCACCTACTCCTCGTTATTTCATTAAAAATATTTAAAAACTCATCAATGGATGAATAGTATCCCAATCCCTCATCACGAGTGCATTTCAAACACTGTTTCTTTATTGGACATTCATCACACAATCGCCCCTCACAAATAAGTTTTATGCACTTTCTTATACTCTGTTTTGATACATTCATGTCTGCGATCTCCCCCTTTAACCAATTAGCTAAAACTGTTGCCGTGGTGTCCGCACTCTTCCCAGTCAGATATTTTTGGTCTATGTCTTGCATAATCTTTCAGCATTGCATATGTATTTCTAGATACATAAAAACGTTTTTCCAAACTCCCCGAAGTAAAGTCGTTAAACCAAAAAATTTGACCTTTTTTACATGGAGATGACCAAGTCCCATATCTTTTCAGCCACTTTTTAGCAATACGTTTTTTCTTATGTTTACGTTTTGGTTCACCGTCATCGTGTTCCCACTGAACAATAATTCTCGATCCTGTAAATGAATCAAATAAAAACCCACCCATTGTTTCTCCTTTCTTGATAGCAGCGGTAGCAGGATTCGAACCCACATTTTAAGAATCAAAATCTTCCGTACTAACCTTTATACGATACCGCCATAATAGGGCGTAAAAGAGTCGAACTTTTATCGGATGGGTATAAGCCACCTGCACTCAGACCGTTGTGCTAACGCCCCAAAAATTATTCGTATACAAATTTATACCCAAGATATGATTTACGTTCCCCTCTTGTAACTTTCCATATCATGGTATATACTGCCGTATATTTTTTATTAAATAAATCTGAAAGATATTTTGCACATTCTCCTATAGATCCATAGTCTTTTTGTAATTCGTCGTTTGGAGAATACATATGTAAGATTTTATTTTTATTATTATTTACACTTTTATATTTATTATGTGCCTCTCTTCCTTTTAATTTAGCCCCACGTTTTTTGTGCGCATCGTTATAAACACAATTGTATCTAAACGAACACCATTCTAAATTATTGACGCTATTATTTAATGGATTAACATCTTTATGGTTGATTATTGGATAGTTGTTTGGATTTGGAATAAACGCCATCGCTACTAACCGATGTACAAGAAAACACACTTGTTTTCCGTCTTTATTTGAAAGGATTGCATTTTCATATCCGCTTCTAATAACTGTTTTCATTATCCTAGAATCTCGCATACTCATTACTCTGCCAAGAGATGAAATTGCATATAGATTATCTACCTCTGGTATTAATTTCCACTTTTCCATATCCGTATCATGCTCACCATTAATTACTCTTAATTGGTTTTCATCGACATCTTTGCAATATCTTTTGATTTTCTTTACCCCCTATGTTTTTGTTTAGCGGAAGATGTTGGACTTGCACCAACACGGACATTTGCGCTAATGCCCCAAGGAGCGACCTCTGCGTCTACTAGTTTCGCCAATCTTCCATGTGCCGTAGATCCATGCCCTACGGCTATGTTTTAGATGGTTTATCCTACAGTCAGTGTCTAGAATACTGTAGAAGAGTTTTTACGTTTTTTCTTTAACGGCGTTTTAACGTCTATTTACGCTTGACGGTGTTTTCGTCTTGTACTGACGGCTTGGGAAGACGAGAGTCGGACTCGCTTTAGTTCTTGATTCCAAATCAAGCGCCATACCGTTAGGCGACATTCCGTTATTGGGTGGTTAAACATCTTCGAAAGGAGGTATATAAATGAATTAAGACTGAACTCCGATGCCACCCATCATCGTTGTTCTTTTGATAGACTTTGGTAGGATTCGAACCTACACGATCAGACCCACTTATCACTCCTCCTTATCTCTGACCTCTACTTAACGTCTGCCAATTCCGTCACAAAGTCTAATGCGCCCTATCGGACTTGCACCGATACTCTTATTTCAGAATGAGATTTTAAGTCTCACGGGTCTTCTGATTCCCCCAAGGGCGCTTAGAGATTGTGGATTTACGTTTTATGCAATTGTTTCTTGTACTCGCATGATACTCTAGCCTTTCTCATGCTCCGTTTTTCCGTTCGCCATGCATCATAACCACCACCATTCGTCATCGACAAATGTTATCTCAATACCCCTACTGAGATTTGAACTCAGACTATACAGATTTTGAATCTGTCTCCTCTACCAATTGGGATATAGAGGCTTACGGCTGGAAGAGGAATCGAACCTCTACTACATCCTCTGGAGCGTTCTACTAGCTTTAATCGACCACCATTAAACTATCCAGCCAAAATGTTATTTAATCACCGTGGGTAAGGAATCGAACCTTGCACTTAAACCGTCGCTCAGGTGTGCGCACACCTTGGAATCTGTGTTCCACAAGGAGTCTAGTGTTACCCTTTCCACCACCACGAAAATGACTAATTGCTTTTCCTATTTATATACTTCTGATTTTAAACTTGAGATTTTCATGTCATTCATCAAGCAGCATTATTAATTCCTGCCCACTTATCAAGGAGTTCCTCAAGAATCTCCATCTTTGCAACAATGTAAAATCTGTCTCTAGTGGATCTGTTCTTACTTCCGGGCTTATCGCCGTCCACCTCGATGTTGTCAAATGTAACGTCACCGACTTTCTGTGTTCTCATTCCATCAATAAAGTCATGAAGAAACTCATTGAACTCCCAATCCTCTTTGCCACTCTCAACAAATGTATGGAAGAGTCCGATAAAGAGATGTGCATCTCTAGGGGTAAACAGTTCTGAAACCTCTTCGTCAATCACATCGCTAATTCTTGTCAGATACTCATCGACAAGAGCGAAATCAGACGGATCTCCATTCTCGTTGTAGAACGAATACATCTTATTAAGGTCTTTTACCCAGTTATCCCTGTAATTAATAACAAAGATAGAATCCATAACGCACTTGCAAGCGCTTCCGCCCTTAAGACCCTTTGCGCTAAAAGGAACTTCATCGAAGAACTTATTGCAAGCAACTTTCTTGCAGAGCGCAGCATTCCTAACATTAAGATATGTCGTGGCTTTCTCTGTCCCGTTCATCGCCTTGCCCTTGTTATAACGGCGGATGTGATAAGAGATCATATCGCAATCACAGTTGACGTAACGAGTTACTGTGAATACGTAAGATTTGAATCTCCTCTGGAGTTCCTCGGGGAAGTCGGCAAACGTCTTGTTGCGGATATCAAATACCTTTGTCTCAAGGATTGGTCTGCCAAACTCATCTTTGACGATAGCACCATTCTCATCAACAACCTTGCTCTGATAAGGAATCTCCGCATACTCCGTCTTCTTGGAAATCTTAAAAGGCTTGTCGTACTCAGAGGGATATGCAAAGTTAATCATGGCAGTCACCCTCTGCTTACCATCGACAATCCAATTAAGGAGAGATCCGTCATCCATCGTTTCTTCGCATACGATGATAGGATTGATACGGAATCCATGCAGATTTGTTGCAATCAGAGTGCTGATATCGTCATTGCTCCATGCCCAGTCGTTCCTCTGGTTAGGGTGATTGATAAGCAGTTCTCCCTCATCAATCTTTTCTTTAATCAAATCCAGTGAAAGGTAATCATCTCTGTAGTCGGGGGCAATACTCATAGTCTTCTCCTCTTTTCCCTCTTTACTATTCTTCTCGGTTTTGGTGATAGTTTTTTTCTTTATAGGCACAATGTTTTTTACTCTCGCCTGTGCTTTACGCAACTCATCCTCAAGCTGATGGTTTGCTAAACCCAACTCGTTCTTGATTTCCACATCCGACTTGCCCTGAAGCCTGAGGCGTATAATCTTTTGCCCGGTTTTACTCAGACTCTCAAACATCTTTTTTGCGGATTCCTGTGAGAGAAAATCCTCTTCAAAATCAACGTCGGACACAATGTCGATGGGATTGTCGTCATTATCGAGCGACTCAGTATCACCCCTTCTCTTCATGGCATTCCTACGGCTGATCTCCGTCTTGATTTTATTGGAGATACAATTCCTGAGATATGTTCCAAAGGACTGTGCGCCATCTCTATATGACTTAAGCACAGACACGAAGACTTCATTCCCGATAGAATAAAAATCGTCTTTGTCCTTGTCATATATTCCGCCAAAGTTGAGAAGAATTTTATCTATCATCTTCTTCAGCTTTTCGCCATTATTGGCATAGTAATACTGGGTATAGTCCATAGAAACTCCTTTGAGTCTGAAATAAACTGGTAAATTTAAGGGAAGTGTTTGACAGATTTTGTCTGATATGCTTATAATAGATTAAGCAAATTGGACGTGTCTCGTACACTCCTCTTTGTGTTGGGTTTAGAGAATGCCATCTAGTTACGAGCCGCCAACTCAGCTAGGTGGTATCTCTTTTTTGTTTGTAAAGATATGATAACGCTACGTCATTTCTAAGTCAACCCTTTCTTCGAACAAATGTTTTGTTGCTGCTATGTTGGTCAGTATTTGGAACAATTCAATTCCTTTCTCAACCCTCTTATAGAATACTACTTATTAAGTGTATTGTCAACAACTTTTTTAAATTTATTTCCACTTTTTAAGAGTCGTGGTATTTCCATTTGTCCTCTTTTTTCTTATTAGGTTTTGGTACGTAGCCCTTCCTCGGCTCGTACTTACTGCACTTCTGGCAGTAGGATCTGTATGTTCCATCCCTACCCATTTCGCAGTTACCCTCATTTAAATAATACTTACATGGCGCTTCATGAAATTTAGCCATCGTTCACTCCTCATATCTCTCAATATATTTCCATGCGGTCGGATAAGTTACAAAAGTCCCCCATTCCGAATCGGAATCATAGAATCCGCTCTTCCCCTCGTACTCAGACAGTCCTATGACTTTCCCAAGGTTTTTCGCAAAACGTGCTGCTCCGTAAATATTGTGTGCGTTGATCCTGTGGACGACAAAGTATGTTCCATTTTTACTTGGCGATCTTTCTTCGCATTTAAACCACATAAAAATTCTCCATTAACTTCCTATACCCACACATCGTCTGCTTCAATGGCGGATAGACCGATTCCATCGGCACTAAAGACTTCGATAACCCGTCCATCATAACCATCACGTACAGTGTTTACGGCGTCCTGTGCATTCTCCTCGACGGCAAACCAGTCTATTATCTCATTATTCTCGTCTATTGTTCTTACATAATAACTTTTAAGCATCTTCTTCCCCAATTCTATCCCCGAGATTCTTCAAATGATTCAGTGTCCAGTCAATGTCATCAAAACCAACAATAACCCCATCTTCAAACCCAAGAGTCATCCCTATTTCATCATACATTAAGGTTACGGCTTCATAGTTTTAATTGAAAAACTGACGTGTGGCACGTTCATTATATGCCCAGTTTTCAACTCCATAGTATTCGTTATCGGCTACAACACATGCATTTCTCACTCCACACGATATACAATCCAACATGAGGACTCTGCCTCTGAACCACTTAATAATCTCCGTTGGAGAATCGTGGTCACGCAAGTCGCCAAAAATGCTTACTGTATACGCAGCCATACTACTCTTATTAGGGTTTTCCCATAATGTCATTCGTAGAGTTCCCTCACTGCCACATGGCAGATACTCTTCTGGATTTCTGTCAAAGTCATTCCACTCATCCATACTAGAATCGAAGTGTACCTCTTTACCAATAATCCTTTTAATCTCATTTCCCATATCTGACGATCCTATAATGCCATCCACCCTTATAATTCCAGCAACATGCGTCCAATTGCTCATGATTATCCCCCATTCTTGCTATATCTTTTTTTGTAAATAATGTGTATCACGTTCCCGGTTTTTAGCCGTCACCACTACACGTAGGTTGGGCGTGGCTTGCGCTTCGCCACAATATTGTTTATCGGAAAATCACCGTTCCCCCAACTCTACTTTCGGAAATTAGAGTCTGCGCAAACTCTTTCCACCGTGCTTAGAGCGTTGAGGGGATTGCTCCCCTCTGTGTGAACCACCCACACTTAAAACCTAGCAGCACGTTCTATATGTTACTTCTAGTTATCCCTATAGTTTTTCATCGTTCCTAATACAAAACCAAGATGTTTTCCATATTTGTTCTCCCCCTCGACCACGGCTGGCAATCTCTTGTTATTGGGAATCCAAATGTCAACTGGTTTGCCTTTGGAAGTAATCAGTTTCGCCACATCATACAGGAGTTCCGGGTTAAGCCATATTCCATCGTCTCCACCATACTTCAGCGCAACATCAGTTTTAAATCTTCCATTCGTTACTGACTCGTCATACAGTTTTGTTCTAACCGGGATATCAAGTTCATCGTGGACGTTTTTTGCGTCAGCCTTGATATCCTCTAAAAACAAAGTAGTTGGTATTGGCTTATAAGATTTCGTTTTGTCTTCCCAGTAAGGCTCAATGATGTATTTCCAGATCTTGTTCTTGAAGTGGGGATATTCCGTAACTTTAATTCCAGTAAAATCAACAGGAGAAATTCCACTACCATCATCGTTAAGCACTGGTGTAAATAAGATAAGGCTTATACTGTTATTGGCAATCGCAATTCCGTCACATTCCAATAAGCATCCTTGCCTACGACTGTTAATATACCTTTCAACCATTCCGATATATGTTTTGCTTAACTTCATCAATAAATCCCCTCCCAAGGTTCTAGATCATTGTCATTTAACCAAAGCGAACGTCCACTAATGTCATGTAAATGATAGTCGCCGTCCCCGTCCATCGCTCCTACCACAATAAACTTCTGCCCCATTATTTTACCAAGAAACATACTACTAAAAACCAACTTACTATATTCATTAAACGGTTTGTCAATCAGTTGCACAGCATCGCCGACCTTGAATTTCCCCATATTACTCTTCTCCTATAAAATCCAACTCGTAGTCTTTCAGTTCCTTATCAGTCAGTTTGCGCTCGTAGTAGAGGTAGTCATGATATTTTCCACTGCCACCTTCCACTTTAAGCAGCCCATTCATTGGCTGACAAAGAGGCGAGAACCCCCTCAGTCGCATTCCATATTTATATGCTTTAAATTCCTTCATATTATTCCATCTCCCTTTTTGTTGTTATTGGTTGCCCGATTCCGTACCGTTATCTTCCGTAGAAGCACAGTCCCTTGACACGGATGCTGGATTCTGTTTATCGGGATCGCCTATCGGTTACCCTTTAAGCCAACCAAATTCCATTAATTTGCATATGGTCTTGGAACATCTACATATTTCCATGCGGTAACACAATCATCTTCGATTGATGCGATTACTTCGCCAGAAAATGCATCGCACCAATTAAATTCACACAAATCCTTTGTTTCCAAACGGGCAAACATCACATCCATATTCCCATATTCATCGGTGTATGATATCCAAACCATACCCCCGATCATCGGAACGCCGTCTAAAGTCTTCCGCATTTCATCTGTGATCGGATTCCATTTATACTCCATCGTTGTCACCTTTAAAAATCAAAACGAATATTCACAATCGATAGTTCCATCTGGAAGAATGCGCCAAGAGTGAGTACATCTAAATCTACTGTTGGCTTTATACAATTTAATCCAAACGTCTCCATTTTCACAAAACCAATTATGATATTTAAACCTATCATTCTTGGCTTCATCAAAAGACGAATACAATTCCTTTACACTTCCATTGCGCTCATCGTCCTCTGTATAAATTACGTAAATATCATTATTTAGCAACATAACTCCTTTCAGAGATTGAGGGGCTTAGAACCCCTCTTTCTCAATTCTAGTAATCATCGAGTTGATAGTTTCGAATTTATCTTTTCCGTTAACCCCGGCATCAAACACGAGCGACAGGATATCTCTGAGGCTCTCAGCCTTAATTGTTACATTGGGGGAATTGTTGATCTCGATTGCAGTTCCGTCTTCCTTCTTAAGGAGATAATCGGAAAGATCGTTTGCATATCTCTTGGCATCCTCGTTCGTCTGGTCGATATACAGGCGAGTAATTCCTGTATCGTTATGACCAAACATTCCACGGATAATCTCAAGGCAGATGCCCTCGTTCCTGTGGATTTTGTATGTCCAGTTGCCGTATGTCTTGCGGAAACTGTGGAGACTGATTGGATACTCAATTCCAACTGCCTCGACCGCTTTTTTGACGGCTGCCCTGACGGCAGGAGTGCCGATAGAAAAGATCTTCTGGACATATTCCATTGACGGATCTGTTCCCGTTTCTCTGAGATATTCCTCAACACTCATCTGCACATATTCTGTGATATGAGGAGCAATGATCTTCCCGGTCTTCTCTTCCTTAAGTTTCATGCACCTCTCATAGTATCTAGTGCATTCCTTATCACGGAAGATGTCGCACCATCTGAGATTAAGGGTATCCCCGGATCTTCTGCCAAGCCCAACCATCAGTCTGCAAGCCAACCAGTGATTCCACTGACCACGCTCCTTAAGATAGTTGAGAACCGCCTCAAGATCTTCATACGTGCGGAACGGTTCGACTTTCGTCTGGTCACCATTCTTGATGTTATTATTTGTTGTAATTCCAACAACTTCCGCATTGCCATCCACATCCCGGAATCCTTTAACATACGCAAGTTTTTTGCCATCCGTGAACACTGCGATAGTTCCATCGCTCAAGTCACAGTCAAATGGGATGTATCCTGCATCAATCATCAACGACTCGATTTCCGCATCGCTGAACACCTTATTAACCATCTCATCTTTGAGATCCGCCAATCTCTTCATATCTTACTCCTCTCTGTATTGGGTTTACCGTTCCTCTGTAACTATATAATACCACTTATACAGTGCATTGTCAACAATTAATTTTATTATCTTCCACCTTTAAAGGATAAATTTTGTAACTACTGTCAGCCGAATCCACTTCGTTTCCACACCAGTCAAAGAGCAAGCTGCCGACACTTAAATGCCCTCTTCTGACTCCGTCTATACGGCTCAGAGCCTTGTTTCTGCCATCGCTGAGTACCACTACATCTCCTACCTTAAAATCCATTCTAAGCCCTCCTGACGTGTTTATAAGCTTGTTCCGTGGAATATGCCATATCTATCTGCTTTTACTGGCTGATTGTCTATATCCGCCTGTAGTCCGTTCGTTATTCCCTGTGTGTAAAAGACATCATCACAGAATTCATGTAGCGGATCTCGTCTCCGTCTCATAGATGTAACTACAAAATCATCGTTCCAGTTTCGTTTTTCACCCATAAAAAATACACTCCTTCTTTGTGTTGGGTTAATGGTTACTTTTTACAGGGATGTTTCCACCGCCAATGTCTACATCTCTGTCTGAATTCCTAAACCAAGTCCCCGGAACAGTCTTCTGCTCCGAAGACCTCGTTTAACAATTCAATTCCAAATATTTGCTTTCTTCTTCAATACCCGTTTACCATCCTTAGAGACCAGGTTGTACCCCATCACCGTTGACACGCACTCTCTTCCGTCCCTGTCAATGCAGATGTTTGCCCTGTATTCCATCCCGTTCAGTCCGATAATGCTTCTCGCTTCTTTGATTGGTACAACAGGATTATCAGTCATCGTCTTCCTCCCTCTTCTTGATTCCGGGGTTTTCCAGTTCCTCGCAATAGATATTAAATGATCCACTCCATGCCGATAAACTGTTTTCTTTCCAATTTTCCGTGTTTGTTGCGTACTTGACCGCCCAGTACTCGTCAGCCGTCAGATAAACGACACCAGTCGATTCCTCTTCCGCACTCAGAGCGACTTCACATCTGTACTTCTTGAATTCCTTAATGTTTCTCTCCATATACCCTCCTACCGTCTCGATAAATTCCTTTCCTTTAAAGATCCTGAAATCCTCGATAGCCACACCTCTTTCCTTATAGGTCGAAATGAAGATTTTCAGTCCGTCCTCGTTCGTTCCCATCCACCATCTCACATCGTTCTTGTCGCAAACGATGAAACCGTCAAAGGGGATCACTGCTTCCATGTCACACTGTTCATTAAATGCCATACAAAAACTCCTTTCATATACTACTTCTTATTTATTGGCTTAACTTTTCAACCATGCTACGCTTCTTAATCATCGCTTACAACTCCACCGCACCACAGTCCGCCGTTTTTATAGGCTGCGCTCATTGTTCTGAGGAATGTTGCCATCAAAGAGGAGAATGTGTCGGGATCTGAAGCATAGTCATATGCCGGGTCTGTTTCCACTCCACTATGAATCGTGAAATCACCGTACTCGATATCTTCATCTGCAACTCCGCCCATTAACCAAATATCAAAGACATCGCCATCGTTAACCTGACGTGCAAGATACTCCATCGCCTTGACTGCCATCATTCTCTCTCTAAGTTCCTTTTCCTGTTTTGTCATTACTAATCTCCTTTTCTGTTTGGTTTAATTCTCAACACAAATGTGAATCCTATTGTCTTCGGCAAGTACAATCTCGCCTGTAATGTCGGCTGTTGTTCCATCCTCAAAGACAATCCTTACTTTCTTCCCCTCAAGTTCTCCATCAATTTCTGTTTCCTGTTTGATGGAGTCGAGTGCGTCTTGGATTTCACCCAGTGAGTAGTTGCCCACAGGAATGTTGGTGATGATGTAGCGCATTGCTGCCATAAGGATTTTGATTGCTTCATCTCCGCAATGCTCTTCTACCAGATGCTCGTTCTGCCACATCTCATCGGAATTCTCATCCCAGTTTTCTTCGGGATCTGCGTCCAACTCCTGTACGTAGTCTTCCCATCCTGTGGATGTCTGGAAGTAGTTGCCGTTATCAAACTGCCCTGTGTACTGATAAATACCACCGCCTGTATAAGTTGCATTCGCATAAATTACTCTCATTAGTCATCCCACCTTTCAATAAACCATCCCTCTGTCTTCCAGTTTGGCAAATCTCTGATCGCCTTGAACGCATCGTCCCAAGTCTCAAACAAAGGTGTTACTACATCCGCCCCGGCAGTCCATTCTCCAAACTCCCCGTTATAAAATCCAACTTTTGTTGTGCTGTCTGTTGCTATATAATACATTATCCCATCCTTTCTTCGAACAATTCGGCTAAACCATTGTCAATCAGATCCTGTGCAAATTCACTACTGACCTCTACTACTTGCCCTTTACAGATAATCTTTACTTTTGGAAGCAGTGCCTGACGCTCCCACTCTTTGAGTGTATCAAGCAGACCTTTTAACTCAAGATACATCTGATTTTTAGATCCCCTTGTACAGTTGTCATAATCCTTGAACCACCCAAGCATCTCATCGACTGGAAGCCAGTAAGAATAAGGAGCAACCTTCCAAGCACCGAATCCATATTTATCGGAAATCTGCCTTGCTTCGTTAAGCATCTCATGGAAGTCTCTTTTCATACTTTGCCTCCTCTAGGGTACTATTCAGTACCCTCTCTCCTCTGTTATGTTGAAGTAATGAACCGTGCCATTCTTATATACTCTGCTTATAACCCACACACGATACGGATAATTCTCTCCAGTGCCAAGCACGTCATATGTTGCTTTGTAAAACGCGTCCCGAATATTATTTGCGTTAACTTGTATCTCCTCGATTGGCGCTCCGTTCCACATCCTGTACCGTACCGTGTAAGTGTTCATATTACTCCTTTCCGGGGGCTTAATGTAGCCCCCTTCCCTTGTCTTCTCTTATATGATACCACTTGATAGGTGGCTTGTCAACAACTTTTTCAGCTTGCAATGACTTCAATGTTACCGTAGCAATAAGAGCATCTGTACCTATAAGGATTCATCGTCAACTTACAGGCTTTCTGTCTTCTTCCTAAGACCTTCCCACAGGACTTGCATCTGATTTCGTACTTCCAGTTTGGCTTTTTAACTAACTCCTCATGCTGCTTGTAGAAGTCATCCATGCCCTTTTCCTCGGCGTTATTGACTCTCTTAACGTTATAACCGTAGCAATCATTAACGAGATCCGCTAACCTCTTCCACTCGCCTGTGTGGCACATACAGTTGGGGCAAGTGTGGAGAATCTCATGGATGATTGTCTCCTTCAGTCCTCTTTCGGAAGCGTCCGGGTGACACAAGTCAGCGTTGATGTTGATCCTGTAGATTGTACCGACCATGTAGTCGTATCTCTTCTGGCACTGTCCCCATCTTGACTTTGCTCTGTAGTTGACGGTCACCTCTGTGATCTTGCCAAAGGGGATGTCGATTGCGATCATCTCATCGATGCACTCGTTGAACACCTTTTCAAGCCTCTTCTCCATCTGCCTTTTCATTGCTACCGTGTAAGCCATGATTTTCTCCTCTCTGTGTTGGGTTTGTGTGTGACAGGCAAGACCGCCATCTTGAACCCCTGTCCCTCATCTGTCTACTCTTAGAGTATATCACCTACTAGGTTATATGTCAACAATTATTTGCTTTTTCTGCCACTTTTTTCTTAATCGCTGCGACAATGTCATTGTGAGATCCCTGTGTGTTGACAAGCACTCTAGCCATGACATAGGGCTTAACGTTGTACATTGCCCTTACGAAAGAACCTGATGCTCTGCCTGTAAGCACATACCATCTGAGCGGATCAGCAATGTTGTAAGCCCTCTCGACCGTCTTATCGTGCTTAAAAGCAATCGCTAACACTACATCCTCGATATAGTCAATAACGTCACTATACTTCTTCTGCATCTTGTATCTCCTATTCTAGCAGTGACTCTATAAACTTATGTGCATTGGAGAGTGTGTCGTACTCCTCTCCAATCATATCCTCGTCATCCTGTACGATATATACAAACGCACCAGTATGCCTACCATCATCGTCAAGTTCATACGCCTTGACCACATCATACCCTTTATACGGCTTTAAGTATTTGTACTCGTAATCGCTCATGCTTTTGCCCCTTTCTTTTTTATAGGTAAGAGGGGATTTCTCCCCTCTCTTTATTACCAGTACTGCTCAATCAATTCAATGTCTGTATCCTTACCTACAAGCTTCTGAGCCTGTGCCATTGCGTGATCCAAATCGACCGCCACAAAAGGACTCGTGTGCTTGCCGTCTTCCTCTTCCCAACCCAGTCTGAATGAGTGGAAGTGCTTGCCTCTGACTCCTGAGGCTTTCAGTCTACCCTCTCGGATGATGACTTCAATTGAGGCAGTTCCGAACCGAGGACGATTGAAAGAGTCTATGACCGTCTCGCAGTCAGCGTATCTCTCTTTATACTGTTTGTAAGGCATCCGCCAAATGAAGTCCTCGCCTTTGAGAGATGCAAGTTGCTCGGCTTTCTTGGCTTCTCTAGTCTTTTCTCTTTCAGCTTGGATCTGCTCCCATGTCTTGCCGACTTCGATGACCTCTTTGACTTTGACTCTCGTCAACTCCGTCTGCTTCTCGCCTTTATATTCGGACTCGCCTTTGATAGAAGCAGTGATCGTGATGACGGCGTTCTGATTGATGCCCTCGTCATTGTAAGAAAGCCATGATGTTGTCTTCCAGACGTAGATATTGTTTGCCTCGTCCGCCATCTTGTAAATGCTGACAGTTTCTGTGCCGTACCCGGCGTACTTCTGTCTGTCGTACTGATAAGTACCAGTCAGCTTAACTCTCATCTCTACTCTTGCCATGTCCGTCTCCTCTCTGTATTGGGTTCGTGCAACTTGTTAGGTCGTATCTCTCTTATCGATATACCTATATTACCACTTTATAAGTGTCGTGTCAACAAGAAATCGCAAAAAAATACAGACAGATTTTACTCTGCCTGTAAAAGAAAACGACCTCGTATTTTGGCTTTAGAGGCTCTGAATGTAGAACCTGGTCTCCATATCGTCAATCCTGTTTAAACGCCTATATGAGGCTTATATGTGGCTTATTCGACTTATCTCACTCTCCTTTCCAAAAGATATCCCCTCTTGAAATCAGTCCGCAACCTCCTCTAAGACAAATGTCTTGCCGTCCTTATATTCAACCCATGCCATCCAACCATCAGTCTCCTCATCAAAGAATTCCGGGATGTCAGTTGTCTCTTCAATCTTCTTGTTCAGATCCTGTACGTTATCGATGATTCCGTCAAACTCCAAAAATGCTTTATACATATCTTTCTCCTTTCATACTAAGCAATATGCGATAAACAGGAACAATCCTAATCCACTCAACCATCCTACGATATAAGCTAAACTCATGCTGTCACCTTCTTCCCGTTCAAATACCAGTCCATGTAGGCTTTCAGCGTGTCCGTCGATGCTGCCTCAACCTTCTTCCTCAACTCGTATTCTGTCATGTCCAACATTGTGAACCTGTCTTCCCTCACTGCATTGAAGACATCTTCCTCTAAACAAATCCGTTCAGAGATGTACACCATAACCTCATTGATAGTCATCAGCCCTTTTTCATACAGGCGGATGCAGTTCTGATTGCACTCCCTCTTCAGGAGTTTGTTTAAATCCTTTCTAAACTGTGTCATGTTTCTCTCCTCTCGTTATTGGGATTAATACTCGATTGAAAGTCTTCCGTGTCTAATTGTCCACCCTTTCACTGTATGGGATGCGATATCGTCAATCCACTCGTCTTCTCCGCATCCGTCTACGATGAACGACTCGGTGTCAATAATTACTGCCTCACCACTCTGATAGTCTACTAACTCGACATCAATTTGCTCGCCACAAAGCTTCAAAAAATCACAAACCTTCATTTCTCTCTCCTCTCTTTGTTGGGTTTCTTGCTTCTCATCTCGGCGTTCCAGCCCTCCAACTGATCCGCCGAAATCGGACTCAAGAATTTCTTCTTTACAAGTATTATATTACCACTTGTTAGGTGTCCTGTCAACTACCATTTCAATATATTTTCCACCAGTTTTTCCGCCGTCACGATGGCGAATTTTCCGTCTCGGATCTCAAGTCCGTAACTTCTGTTCATGTTCATGAGGGGATGGACATCGTACCTCGGAGTAAGACCAATCTCTTCGAAATGGTCGTAAAGCTTTTCCAAATCGGAATTCGCCCCGATATAATATAAAGAGTCACCGTCCAGTCCATCGTACCGTCTCAGGTTTCCGATTCCGGGGATCTCGTTCTGATAATTGACCTGTGTATAGTTAATAACTCCGTTTGATTTCACTTCCATGTTCTTCTTCCCCTTTCAATCCTTAATCAATGGATTCTTTTCTTCCATCTCGTACCATAAATAGTCTATGCCTCTGCTATAATCATCGTCAGAAATCCCGGCTTGGTCGGCAACATATACATCATTATTTATGAGATAGTTGCTATACAAATCATGAAGATATGCGCTGATTTTGTAGTCCTCGATACCCTGCTCTCTCAGCCTGTAAATATCGTCAATAAGCAAGTCGCATTCGTATTCATCACAGAAGAGTTGCTCCTCATCCGTCATCTCGCCGTATTCCTTTTCCTGTACAAGTGCCTCATATTTCTCTTTATTGGTCATGTCTATCTCCTTATTTTAATCCCTGTGCCAACTCTGCTAATGCTGCGTTCTGTTCTTTTAACATCAGCCAACAGATTATTTCCAGTATCGCCAAAGCCAGTAAGGGCAAACCTACGATGGAAAGACTCACTTCCATGTAGTGGTCGTTTATCCATCTTACAATAGCTTTAATCTGTTTCCAGTCGTGTCTCATCTGACAGACCGCCAATTCCATCAGATCCTGTAAAAGATAATCCATATTCAATTCCTCTCTGTATTTGGGTTTATTGTTCCTAGGGCTGATTCCCTGTCTCAGTGCTTCAATCCCTCCAAACTGAAGCACTCAAGCTGATTATCAGTCAACACCATGTTCCTCAAAAGACTGCAAAATCATCTCAAGGGTTTTTGTGTGTACTGCTTCCACCGACTCATCGCCCTGATACCCCGGAAGATTGGAAACCAAAGCAATTATTTTCCGCTCCAACTCGTATCTGTATCTCATTTCCTCAAGGACTTCCAAGACGTTTCCGCCACAGTCCTTGACCGAATCAACTTCCAACAGTCTCAAGATTGTTTCCTTTGCCATGCTTCTCGCTCCTTTCAAGTAGTCTTGTTCCTTACTACTCTTTTATCTTACCACCTAATAAGTGGTATGTCAAGAACGAATTTCCGTAGAACCTGGTCGGGATTCCGCTCATTCCAAGATCCGCTCGATTGCTTCCTCTAACTCAGCATAATCGCTTCCGTATATAAGAGCCTCGTTTCCCTCTCTCGCCCTGTCGGCTTCCATCTCGGCATCCGATGTCGGAATTCTGATTCCTCTCGCCTGTAAGAAATCCTCAAAGGCTTCTATGATTTCCAATGTCTTCAAATTCATTCCTTCCTCTCTTTCCGCCCTATACAGGGCAATGAGCGCACAACATAAGTCCTCTTTTAACGATGATGCTTCCGCCGTCCCTTGTTAATTTGCCTCGCTGAATTCCAATCAGTCCTCTATCATCGGATTCCAATACATCGATGACTGCATTGATTCCCTTTAAAGAAATCAGCTTTGCGATTCCGGGGACTCCTGTTCCGTACTGACGGAATGCGTATTCCTTACCAATTTCAAATTCCGTTCCTTTCAGCATTTCAACAACTGTGAAGTTATCATCATTCCCCTCTAAAAGAAAAACGTTTCCGTCCTTCCTTATTCCTTCGGATCTCGCCTCTTCCTCTGTGGCAAACCATTCCGTATTGGCTTTCCTCTTCCAGTAAACTCTGATTCCGTACATCTTATTTCCTCTCTTCCTCTCAGCACGCATCGCTTTACGTCATTCCATCCTCGTCCCACCACACGATGTCGATGGGTTCATCGTCTTCCCCTCTCCACATCTCGATGTGGATGGCATCGCAGTAATTGCAAAACTGATTCCATTCAAGATCACTGTTCTCGATGTAGTCGGGAATCGTAGGCTCGATTCCATCGGGCAAGTCAAATGCGTCCATTGTTTCCATATGGCTGAATCCTCTTCCTACGTGCCAGTAACGAAAATCAATTCTGTATCTCATTCCATTCCCTTCCTTTCGTTCTTTGGTTAGGTTGATAGTATCACCTAAGTCCTCTCGACTCGTTCCGCCGGGAAGACTTAGATAATCCATCACTCCTTTCAGTCTGTCCATTCCGCCCATCTGATGTACATATGTTGCTTATATTCCGTTCCGCCTGATTCCCAAATATCGGTCAAGTACGCTCCGCCTTTGATAAATCCCTTTGTTGTTTCCGCAACAAACGAAATCCAGACATCCATGTCTTCCGTCTCGCCGTATTTGTTCCACGCTCGGCAGTTCATTGCGGTTCTTGCTTCCGCCTTGAGGATTTCCACAAGGCTTCCGTCCTCATTCCTCAAAGCCTCTCTGACTGCGTATTCCGCCCAATCCTTTGCGGACATCTCGTCCTCTTTTTCCGCTGCGATCACGGCTTTCGCCATATCCAGTTTTTCCAGTGTGTACAGTTTCCGATAATCCTTGTCTAACTTGACCTTCATTCCTCATTCCTCCTCTTGTTAGTGGGATTAATTCCTTACTTCTCTTTTATCTTACACCCTGACAGGTGGTTTGTCAACACCTAAATTCCGTTCAAATCGGCTTCCAGTTTCCAGTAACTCCATCAGCGTTCTTATTTCCATACGCAAGATACTTCACAAGTTCCGCCGTACTCCAATCCTCAAGATCATCGTGTTCGATTCCATTCCGTCCGTCAATCACTCTGACGGCTTCCACCAGTGTTTCCTTCCACGGTGTGATTCCGAACGTCACCGTCATTAATTCCAGAGGAATCCGCAGACTGTCAAATGTGCCTGTGTTAATTCCGTTCTGTGTCATGGCGTACATTCCATCCTTTTCCGTGATTTCCCAAACAGGGCAACCGGGATTCCGTCCCTTGATTCTGATTTCCATCTCTTCCTCCTTCCGCCTGTCGGCTTATCAGTGACCCTCATTCCTCCATATAAGAGCCACTCATAAAACGGCAAGTCAGATTACCATTCCGCATCGTAGTCATCCGCATCGTAGTTAGGATTGAATTGGGCATCCGCTTCCCTACAGGCTGCGTCCTCGCTCATTCCGTATTCGTCCATCAGAAACTCGACCAACTCAAGGTAATTCATTCTCATTCCCTCCTCTCATTCCTCTGTATAGTCGGGGCAGTATTCCGGTAAGATGCAGACGAAGATTCCATCCTCATCGAATTCCACACACTCGACTTCTCCCCTCATTTCCAATTCATCACGTAAATCTTCCCAGTCCTTGTAGGTTTCGATTCCGTATTCTTTCAGATCACTGACACTCCATTTCCGCATTCCGCTCTGTGTGTTCAGCCTTGCCTCATCTGCCATCTTCCTTGCGATTTCTTCCATCTTAATTCATCCTGTAATGGGATTCCCTCCCTTGATTCCTATTTATCTTACCACTTAGCCGGGGATATGTCAAGACTATTTTCCATTCCGTCCCTTCTGATTTTCCAGTAAGATACGGACGGCTTCCGCCATGTCTTCCAAAGCCTCATCATACTGATGGGATATAAGCGGATCACATCCTCCGTCCTCGATTCCGCACTCTTCCTGTAAAGAGATAAGGACATCTGTCATGGCTGATTCAATTTTCTCATAGACCCTCTGATAAAAATCCTTCATTCCGATTCCCTCCTGTTTACTTGTCTATCGGTTCATTCCGACACCTGAAAGCCTCCTTCCTTCAGATGCCGTCTATGAGCCTATAGGCATTTCCATTGTTTACATTATTTCCATTGTGACATGTGCCATTGGATATTCCTCACGGACATCGTCAAGGATGTCTTTAGGGCAGTTTCCAAGCCAACTTCCATTGACCTCATTTCCGTCTACCGTAAGGTATCCGTAAAACTGTCCACAACACGGACCATAAACTCTGACTTTCACTTCCATCCCTACTCCTCCTCTATCTCATCTATGAGGCGATCAGCCTCTAACCAGTTACCGCTCTCTATAGCCCTGAAGAGGGCATCTGCTAGGGCTTCCATGTCAGAAGCCCCACTCTGCTCTCATGTATGCCATAGCCTCCATGTCTTCCTCCATAGTGGAATTCATGTTGATGACACTGTAGAGATAGTCAAGCGCCGGGATGACGTTCGCCAGTTCGATACTGCAAACAGGATCACCCTCTAGTGTCAGTTTCCAACTCTCACCATTGGCATCTATCTCGACATCCCATGATGCGTGATAACTTGCGATATGGTTTTTGACTGCACTCCTGACATCGTCAGCCTGTTCTCTCTCATTGTAGATTTTCTCCGTAATCTCCATCATGGAGTAGTCAAGGCAATTGAACAGATAATCATCGAACGTTTCCGCCTCTGCATAACCCTTTGCGGAATATTCCGCATACTCAGCTTTCAACTCGTCAAGTGTGACGTATGACTTGTTGTCAAAATCGTAAAAGTATCTCATAGCAGTCTCCTCTCGTTTTTGGGTATAATTATCTTGCTGCTATATCGTGTCAGTCAGCGGATCTTCAGACCACACCATCTAACAGAGAATGGTGGCAAGGGGATTTGCACCCCTTTGCGCCTATACGCCACCTATTAATGGATTTCACAAACAATCAGTTTGTGTGTGTCGCTCCAACACTCATTGCAAGTGCCACAATCTTCACATCTGCACTCATGGAACTCAATGCCGTCCGCTTTCATGCGATCGATAGTCTCCCTATCGTATGCGGTATAGATGTTATACTTTTGGCTCATCTCTACCAGTTCGGGCTTTGTGTCGTCCCAAATGGACGCACGGATTTTGAAGTTGTCCGGGATCGCCTCTCCTTCAAAGAAAGGCAGACTCTTTGTGTAAGCCATGAAGATAACATTGTTGAAACCGTCCGCTTTCACTTGTCTAGCGATAGCAAGCCATTTCATGGCGTAAGCTTTGCTGTAAAAGTCACCGCTTTCATGAATGCGGACAACAACCCTATCAGCAGAACGCCATGACTTGATTTCAGCATTCTCTTCAATCGTCTGTACCATGTCATGGACAAATGACAGTTTGAACGTTCTAGCAAGGTTGTCTTCACGTGCCGGGAGGCACCCGGGATAGGCAGACTCTGCCTTGCAAGCGTAGCAATCATGGCTGCAGTGTTCGGTTCTGAAAGGACAAGTCTTGCGGGCGGGTAAATTCCAAACAAGGAATTTTGTCTGCTTGCAAGCTTTTAACTTGCGATTGCCTTTGGAAAGTCTGACTGCCATGTACTTGTAAACAAGTCTTCTAACGAAAACTCTCATCGTGCCAAAAACTTTGGCAAATCCTTTAAACACTCTATTGCAGAATGTTTTCAAATTGCGTAAACTCATTTTGTACCCCCTTGTTTGTTGTGGTTAGGTTGTTGTTTGCTGCTATGTCTGTATCTTACACCACTTGCTAAGTGATGTCAACACCTTTTTCAAAAAAGTTTTTAGTGTCGTGTCAGTGGCTTGTGTCATCTGACAATGCAATCATATCAACCTATAAGGTGGATTTCAAGTAGTAATATTGCACAAAGTTATTTGTTAATTTTGCACAATGCAAGCCCCCACTGGCTGACTATAGTACAAACACACTAAAAAGCGCACTCTCAAATAGCAAAAAAGCCTATAAACAAAAGGTTTTTGACGGTTTTAAAAGTGTGTTTTTGATTGTATTTGTACCATTAAAGGCAAAAAAAGAGGACACCCGGCACTTTAGTGCTTTAACGCTTCAGCCAGGTAAAGTGTGGCTCTCCCTGTCTTCACTTTAGCGCTTTAACGTATTGAAGTGTCTGAGCAGATCTGACGACGCTTTAATACTTCAACGCAATAAAGTGCGCTGACTGGTCAGAAGACGCACTTTCACGCTTTAACGTGCTAAACCAGGAGCCACTGGACGCGCCCGGCACTTTAGCGCACTAAAGTCTAGTGATCCACTAGGTGAATTAAATTATGTCAGATCTGGCAGCATTTTTTAATTTGTCAGATAATAGTTACCTTTAAAGATAAATTGTGCCTGTATGATACACAATATGCCTTATTTTAACACAATTTTGTTAGGTGGTACTAACTACTGTTTTCGCCGTCAAAAACCACTGCCAAAATGAGCCGATTTTTGAGCCTACATTAAATTTTGCCTACTTGACTTGATATATTTTAACTGTCAAGTGTTATTTTTATATCAATCTTTATGTCTTTTTCGACTTAAATGTCAAGTATATTTGACGAAAACAGGCACGAAATAGGGCTTTTTTGACTAGTTTCGCTCTGAGAAGATTTCAAGATTTTTAGGGTATAGTTGTAAGTGCATAGTGTCTAAAATCGTATTGTAGCGTGTCTGTCAATTTGACTATTTTTGTTTAATTGTGTATACAATTTATGTTTAGAACACCTTATTGTGTACGTTTTCGCTACTATTTACGGATCTGTTAACGATTTATGGTACTAACGCAGCAAGTGTTTGTGCATGTTGTACAGGCTGAAAAAGCCGATAAATAAAGCGTTTACTGGCTCTGATGAGCCGATGAAGCCCCTGTTTTTGTGCATTTTGTCGAGCCGTTTTGCACTGGAATTGTTACGAAACTGTTACATACACTACTCTTCTGTTAACTTCTGTCACGTTTTTGTGAACGTAGTTTTTGATACTATGTTGCCTGTGATCAAATACTATGTTGTGATTGATTTAGTTGTGTGTGATTGATTGTGTAAAATGAATGTGGATAACTTTGGGTGATAATGTGGATAATGTGGATAAGTTTGGAGGATACCCCTAGGGGGTATATTAATCAATGCAATGTAGTATCGAATACTACTTGTATTAGTATCAGATACAAGTTATATATGTACTAATTGTGCTAGTATGAGTAGCACAATAGAAGCCTCCGGCTCTCAGGGAGAACGTCTGTTCTAGTTTACGCTTTTGGCGGAAGTGTAAAACCCATTAATCCCGTAGGTTTTAGCACTTTAGTACGGGGATACTTTACAACGCTAAAGCGTCTCCCGGATCAGCCCAGGTGTCCATGACTCCACTTCTCCAACCTCCCATACTTCCACATCCTCTCTCCTCTCCCCCTCCAAAACACTCCGCAATCCCTAGCATTTTCAAAACCTTCGATTAAATTGCGGAAAATGGACACAAAATTTGGAAGCAATTTGTATTAATTTATTGCGATTTTCTCGCAAAAAAGCTTTGGATTGTCCCAAAATTTCAACAAAAATCTGGGGATTTGATATCAATACAGTAACTTTTTTATTCGAAATCCCTGTAAAACAAAACAAAAACTTTTATTTTTACTGGCAAAACGTGGGGATTTTATGTGTTTTTACTGGGAATTTTTAACAAAAATCCAGTCAAACCCGAATATAATGTTAAAGTTTTAACAATGTATGTCTATGTACAGTCTATTCCTTTAAACAAAAAAAAGACGTTAGTCTTTTCTTAAACCTACAGCCCTAGACTTGTCGATAACTTTTAGTGTGTCGATAGAGTTGGGGTATCATTAAAACAAAATACTACTGTTACAGCCAATCTCTTCTATTGCCTTTAAAGAAAAATGATTCAGACATATCAGGTGTTGATACATTAGAGGATTGTCTACAACGTTAATGTGTTCATGATCTCAGCCTACACTCTTTCGTTGGTATTGAAGTTATTCAGTCAATTTTGTAAGGGTTAAATAATGACTAACGTCATTTAAATAGTTTTAGTCTGCAAACTCTTTTTTCAAACAGGCGTGAGCCTACCCTTAACCTCACAACCTGTAAGTTATCGATGCACTGTCGTGTAGGAACAACATGGGGGTTGAGATATCGCAACATTCAGGCAGTCAATAACCCACACGTTGTCAAAGACTGAATGTCGTCAACAGACAACTTGGTATTCTGATTTTTGGTTAAATTACGACTCACGTCGTTTTTGTTTTTATTGGTATAATTTGCAGACTCTTTTACCTAATAGGCGTGAGCCTATCTTAAAAATCACAGCCTGTATGTTGTCGATGAAGTTTATGGTATAGACAAACTGTGGGGGCTTCAATTACAACCTTTACTTTTTCTTTTACTGGCAACGTTGTTGACAACTTTTATTTTTTTTGAATTCATAACCTATAGGTATTCAACATTCTTCACTTCAGTCAATTCATGTGGGATTGAGATTTTTCTCTTAGTGGCTTAAAAAGATGTTCATGAAAGACGAATGACTTCATGTCATGAGTCTTTTTTTTATTGTCTCTCGACTTAGATTTTTACTCTCCTTTATATATTTACTAGAGAGACACCCGATTAAGCCCTTAAATAAAGGCTTTTTTTTAAAAAAAAGTACTTTTTTTTCAACAAGAGGTACTTTTTTTATTTGGCACTACTAAATAGCAAGGTGTTTTGGGTTCTGCCTACGGCAGAGGACACCTGTTTTTGCGTTCATTTTTTAAAAGTTTTTCAGAAGTAATAAATAAACAGATAAAACAGAAAGGGGGAATTGTTTGAATGAAGTAAGTAATTGTAAATATTATGTAGTTGACTCAATTATGGGTAGTGGCAAAACAAGCAGCGCAATCAATTACATCAACTCACTGCCAGACTCTTACCACTTTATGTTTGTTGCCCCCTATCTTTCAGAGGTTGACAGGATTGTTGAGTCGTGTTGGGGGAAGAATGTATCCCAGCCTTTCTACAAAGAGGGGCGAAAGCTAAATGGGCTTTATGATTTACTGGAACAAGGGAAAAATGTCATAACGACACATCAACTTTTTTCAAAGCTTGGAGACAAAGGGATAGGGTCAATCAGGTCATTTGGTTACATCTGCTTCATTGACGAAACGCTAGACTGTGTCAACTCGTATGACGGGGACGATGAACTTAACTCATATGATACGGCTGGTCTTTTAAAAGGATTTGTTGACGTTGATGTAAATACCGGGCTTGTGAAGTGGCGAGATCCAAATTACTGGGGTAGGTTTGCAACAGAAAAAGAATTGGCGGATAACAACGAACTAGCCTATTACAACGACAATGTACTTATTAAGATTTTTCCTTTAAAGGTATTGACCTGTTTTAAAGAGTTGTACGTTTTGACATACCTGTTTGAGGGTTCTTTTATGTCGTGTTATTTCAAGTACTTTGGTCTGGAATACACAAATCTTTATGTTACTGGCGATAACATAACAAACTTTACTTTTACTGGCGACAAAGACAAGGAAAGCAAACCAAAGAAAAACTACAGAAATTTAATTCATATCTTGCACAACGACAAGATGAATGATGTAGGTTGGGATAACTACAGTCTTTCATACAGTTGGTTTAAGCGTGAGTCAAATAATGGCGACATAGAAAAATTAAAAGGAAATCTGCACAATTATTTTCAGAATATATGTAATGCGAAATCTTCAAAGTGTTTGTGGGCAGCATTTAAACAGTCGAGAGAAAAGCTTACAGGCAAAGGCTATTCAAAAGGATATATTGTCCCAAACACAAGGGCGACGAACGATTATGCTGACAGAGACGTTGTAGCCTATGTCGTCAACAGATTCGTCAATACAAATATATCTAACTTCTTTAAGAGTAAGGGCATCGAACCAAACGAAGATTTATTTGCCCTGTCAGAAATGATCCAGTGCATCTGGAGATCCGCTATTCGTAAAGATAAACCAATAACGCTATATGTCCCATCTCGTCGCATGAGGGGGTTACTTGAAAACTGGATAGAAGAAAATTCGTGTGATGAATGATTTTTCTTTTAATGGCAATCATGTAAATTTTGTTTTTCTTTTGAGAAGTGTTTATTAGAGGCATTTATGAAATCAAAAAAGTACAATTGGAAACTTCATAACAAAACTGTCAAACATCCTTATACAGGCAGTAAGGCAATTGATGGTAGTTGTCGGTGTCATGGAAGTTGTGACTAGTGTCGAGACAATAGATTATATCGGTCACACAAGAAATTAAGAGAAACACAGGAAAAGTTAATAGAGTTTTTAGAAGAGAAAGATAAGGAGTAAAAAATGGTAGAGAAATTCAACAGGGAATTTTTAAGAGAGTCAATTATTCAAGCGTGTGAAGATATCAAAAATGGAGTTGATACAATTCTTAGCGATGTTGATAGTCTGAATTATTTAACGATTTCAATTTGTGTCGAGGACAATGTTCAGATCCCATATATCAGTATTGACAAGGATTATAAAAAGTTTGTGACGGTGACTGACAAAATTACTGACAAAATTCAAGAGGCGATGATGAATGGCTAAATTAAATATATCTGATAATGATATAAAGATGTCAAACAATAAACATTGTTCAGATTTAATTGGACAAAGATTTGGAAGACTTGTTGTTTTAGAAAGAGCGGACGATGAAATAGATAAGAAGTCGGGCAAGCATAAGACAAGATGGTTATGTCAATGTGATTGTGGAAATAAAAAAAATATAAGAGGCGCATCTTTGACTGGTGGGCAAATTAAATCTTGTGGGTGTCTTCATAGAGAAGTGAGCAAGCGCCTTGGAGAATCCAAAAAAGGAATTCATGTAAAACATAATGAATACGATTTGAAGTCATTTGATTATGGCGTTGGTTATACAAGTAGTGGCGAACCATTTTATTTTGACAAAGAAGACTACGAGTTGATTAAAGATACTAATTGGTATTTTGGTGGCAGATTAAAAAATAGAAAATATATATGTGGGAAATATAATGGAAAAGAAATTCGTATGCATAGATTAATAATGGGGGTGTTGGATAGTCCCAATGTAGTTGTAGACCATATTAGAGTTAATTCACAAAACGATAATAGAAAAGAAAATTTAAGAATTACCACACAGGCTAGAAATTGTTGCAATAGAAATATATCTAAAAACAACACAAGTGGATGTACAGGGGTGTCTTTCAATAAGAGAACAAATAAATATACTGCTTACATTAGAGTTAATGGCAAACAAGCATTTTTAGGTAATTATATAAAATTAGATGATGCAATTAACGCAAGAAAACAAGCAGAAGATAAATACTATGGAGAATATTCTTTCAATAATAGTAATAAGGAGATAATTGATAATGAAGTATCAGATTAGAAAATCAGTATGGGAATCCAACTCCTCTTCGATGCACAGCTTAGTGGTTACTAAAAAGAATGCTAATGTTCGCATGACACAGGAAGAAATTCGTCATGAATTTTATCTTGATGAAGATTGGTATAGAGAACATCATAAAAATGATAAGAAAGAAGTTATTAAAATTGACCCTTGGGACAATGAATTTGGACGTTCTCCTTTCAATGTTCTTGTGACATTTAGAGATAAACTTGCCTATGCCATTGCAGAATATTGTGGTGGCAATTATACAATACAGTCTTATATTGATGCTGGAATACGTTTTAATGAGACGTTTGTGCCTCTTCTTATTCGCCTTACTGGTTGCGACGAGGTTGAGTATGGAAAAGAACATTGTGCCACTTTTGCAATTTATTCTGATGTCGGTGGCGATTATCTCGACGAGGTTGAAGAAGTAGATTATCAAGATCTTGTTCTTGCTGGTGTTGATGATGATATATCTAAAGATGACAAAAT
>Ga0310695_10002064_pt1 | contig 43783 bp, 32 predicted proteins | sample RumenRJG_04DNA_FD_203882 | JGI IMG/M metagenome (GOLD analysis project Ga0310695, IMG submission 203882) | Bovine rumen microbial communities from Lethbridge, Alberta, Canada - RJG_04 (v2) (version 2) | ecosystem: Host-associated > Mammals > Digestive system > Stomach > Rumen | place: Canada... | reverse complement strand
GATGCCTCCGTGAACCGTCCCCGCCGACACCTTCATGGTTTTACACCGGAAGATTCTTAAAAGGCCTCGGCTGTTGTCTTTTTCGACATAATGGCGTACAGTCTGTCTATGATTTTCTCTTTTTCTTTCCCTTGTAGTTTTTCGGCGGCTTTATGACCTTTCTCCGATTTCCATCGTAAACAAATTGCTGCGTTATTGGCCTATTTTTTTCCTTCTGGCCGACTCCGGGTGCGGCGTTTTCATCTGCCGTTTTCTTCCTTCCGCTTTTAGCCTGCATCGGGCCCGCCGCGGATGCGGCGGAGGCGTTCGAGAGGGCCGCGGATGCACCGCCGAAGCCCTTCGAGACGCTCATTCCGCGGGCTGCCCTGGCGCCTTCCCGGTCAGCACGTGCTTCCAGGGCGGAATCGTTCACCAGGCCGCTGCCTTTCACCTCGCCCCTCGCCTGGGAAGCGACATGGGAGAGCTCATGACCCAGCAGCTCTTGTCCGTGGAGGCTGGAAAAGTCCAGCTTGCCCGGTGCGAAGGCGATCTTGCTGCCCTGCGCGACGGCTTCAGCCCCGGCATCTGCCACGGCCCGGTTCTCATAGAGTTTCACACCGGAGAGGTCCATGCCGAAGGAATCTTCCATCTTCTCGCGCATCACCGTGGGCATATCGACCCGGTGACCCAGGTTCGCCAGCTGCGCGCTGTTGGGGAGGGAGGATCCCTTCTTCCCGCCGCTGAACGACTCCGCGTTTGTCTCGCTGCTGCTCTTCTTTTTCTGTTGGGTGTAAGTGTAACTCATTCAACACCTTATTCTGCCGGGGACTTATCGGGGATTTATCGGGGACTGTCCCTTTATGGGACTGTCCCCATTATCCCCAGTCCCCAATGTCCTAATCGTCCTATCTTATTCTCGTGGGGACAGTCCCGTGAAGGGACAGTCCCCGTGGTCGTACACCCGGCATACAAACCCGATGAACCGATACTGTTCATGACACTGTGGGATTTGCTGTGACGCGCATAGGAAACGTCCGTCATATTATTTAATCATAAACTTCATCATCATCTATTTTGATTAGGTCTTCTATGAGATTTTCTTGTTTTTTGGACTTCTTTGATTTTTTGGACTTCTTTGGATCTTGGAGAATATCCAAATCATCAAGCTCATGGTCTTCGTTCGCTTCCTTATCGGAATACATTTGGTACTGTTCATAAGCATCCTTTTGTTTATGAATGCTCTTCAGTTCTTTACTTTGGGGAAACATGTGAGCACCAACGGTTAGTAACCAGTCAAATGCTGTTCCCAGCCAGCTTCTCTTTTTATTCAGCTGATAATCTTGTTCATCACTAATCAGCCTCATTGACCCATCTTTATTCTTCCATCGAGACTCATTCTCAGGCTCTTCTTCTATTATTTCCTGGTTCCTCTTACCGCTTTTAGCCTGCATCGGGCCTGCAGCGGAGGCGGCGGAAGCGTTGGAGAGGGGTGCGGACGCGCCACCGTAGCCCGGCGTGACGCTCTCCCCGCGGGCTGCCATGAGGCCTTCCCGGTCGGCGCGGGCTTCCAGGGCGTGATCGTTCACCAGCCCGCTGCCCTTCACTTCTCCCCTTGCCTGGGACGCGACATGAGAGATCTCATGGCCCAGCAGCGCCTGACCGTTTGTGCTGGAAAAGTCCAGCTTGCCCGGCGCGAAGGCGATGTTGCTGCCCTGCGTGACGGCTTCAGCTCCGGCCTTGCCCACGGCTTTGTTTTCATAAAGTTTCACATCGGAGAGGTCCATGCCGAAGGCCCCTTCCATCTTCTCGCGCATCACCACGGGCATATCGACCTGGTGGCCGAGGTTCTCCACCATAGCGCTGTTGGGGAGGAAAGACTCATTCTCCCCGCTGACGAACGTCTCCGCGCTTGTTTTTTTGCTTCCCTTTTTTTTCTGCTGTTCGTAACTGTAACTCATTCTACACCTCATGTTCAGGGACTTGCCGGGAACTTATCGGGGATTTATCGGGGACTGTCCCTTCATGAGACTGTCCCCATCATCCCCATCTCATTCAGGTCACACATTCTGTCGGGACTATCCCCATCTCATTGCAGATCATTTCGTGGGGACTGTCCCCGTGGTCCTAAATAAAATCGTCTCTCACTCCGAATATGATCCCGTATAATCTATTTTAGCATGCTTCTATGCCCCGCATACATACTTAATGAATCGTTAATATTGGTTTATCAAACCCGCCTATAGGATCCGGCCCGAGTCAAAGCCGCCGCCCGGTGCTGAAGGGGATCTTGCTGCCCCGCGCGGCGGCTTCGCCCCCGGCCTCGCCCATCGCTTTGTTCTCATAGAGCTTCACGGCGAAGAGGTCCAAGCCGAAGGCTCCTTCCATCTTCTCGCCCATCACCACACGCAGCCGACCTGATAGCCGAGGTTCTCCATCATTGCGCTGTTGGGGAGGGAGGCTTCCTTCTCCCCACCGCTCAACGGCTCCGCGGAGGTTCTTTTGGATCCATGTCTTTTCTGCTGTGCGTATGTGTAACGCATCGGTTCATATCCCTCATTACCGGGGACTGTCCCCATTTCGTTGCAGGTCTTTTTCATTCTGCCGGGGACTGGCCCCAACGGGGCCGGTACCCGCAGGAGGACCGCCAGCGCAAAAGCCAATCGTCCGCCGTGTCCGCCACAGCTTCCTTCTGTATAAATCAGTCTCACTGCATCCGCAGTCCCGTTTGTCCATCCGCTGTTTTCGCGTGGCGGGTACCGGCCTCGTTTTCGTCCTTCCGGGGACTGTCCCTTTATGGGACTGTCCCCATCTCATTGCAGGTTTTTTTCATTCTGCGGGGGACTGCACAGCGCCGCTGCATCCAGCGATATATCATAAGGTTCTGAACGATCCCCCTCCTATCATTATATTTGCAGATTTTCCCCTTTATGCAGGATGTTCCGGATCGTCAAACCCTCCTATCGGATCCGCCCCAAAGCAAAGTGACCTGACGGTGTTGCAGGGGACGGTTCACGGAGACATCGCATGATGTCGGAGAGAACTGTCCCCGTAAACACCCACCACCCTGACGCTCCACATTCCCTCTGCCCTGATATATTTCTCTCAGCTATGGGTAGTTGTGGGGACAGTCCCCCGGGAGGACGATCCGCGGCAAAACCACACACCTCTGCGTTAACCACAGCACCACTTTCCAAAATCAATACCATTTTCCCATCAGCCCCGTTCACCCTCCCACAGCGTTCGTAAAGCGGGTCCCGGCCCCTGCGGGTCCAGTCCCCGGAAAATCACGGAGCACGGCGGAAATGTCACCGGTGTGCGGTGCTCCATCCGGGAGATGTCGAGCGGGATGCCTTCTTCCCCGGCTGCCTGGTCTGTGGGTGTCTATGGGGACAGTCCCCGTGTGCATCGGTGCTTCCGTGAACCGTCCCCGCCGACACCTTTGGGATTGTCCCCATCTCGTTGCTTCCCATTTCGTGGGGACAGTCCCATGAAGGGACAGTCCCCGGTGAAGGGCGACTCTCCTTGTGGGACGGAAGGATCAATGGTGACGCACTTGGTGACAGTCTTTACTATTTATCATTCACAATAGAATGGACTGGTCAATCCGATTTGTTTGCCGCGGTCTCCCAACGCATCCCCGTACATTTCCAGACGGAACCAGCCTTTTTCTGCCGTGAAGTCAAATGAGAAATCATCCCCGTCGGTACAATCTGCAGAAAGGAGAGTCCCTCCATTCATCACAATGCGGAACTCCCGCGGGACGATGCCAAATTCTCCCCAGGAATACCGCCGCTCATTCCGGTCGAGGTGGACAGTCAGCGTGCACTTTCCCTTCTGAATTATCCGTCCTATTGTGAAAAGACTGTTTCCCTGACGAACCGCAGCGTCCATACGGGGACCGCAGGTGAGATAAGTGCGTCCGGCACGGAAAGCATCCCGAACCGTTTTGGCGGAAACGATTCCTTCTTCCAATCCGATGTATGTTGCGGCCGCATGCTGTTTTTTCGTTTCCCAGTGCCAGTCATGTCCCGCAGTGACAGCCAGACGATACCCCCGGTCCAGCAGATCCGTCCACATCTTCAAAGCCAGAGGCGTTTCAAAACGTTTTGTCGGTTCGGCTTTTGACCAGACCTCGATATAGTCTATATTTTCCCATTTACGCACGTGAAAATCAAAATAGCAGCCGGTGCATAAGGGGCTGCCAACTTCAAAAGGATGCACCACACCGATAATGCCGTTGACCGATTTTATCTGATCCGTAAAATCATCGATCGTCTCCGGAGACGCACGCCGCCAGTCGACAAACTTCTCCGCGTAAAGCACTTGCATATGACCGAAAAAGGTAGTCCATTCGATGCCGCGGATCACCGGCATGTCATGAATGACGGGTGTTTCCGGCAGTCCGTCAAATCCCGAATAAGTGTTGTGATCTGTCAGTGCCACACCCTGGTAACCATAGGCTTTGGCAGCGTCACACAATTGCTCCAGTGTGAACCGTCCGTCACTGTTACGGGTATGCGTGTGCATCTCAAAAGGCTTGTACGTAATCATGGAGCTCCTCGTTTTCTTCCGCGCCGAAAACCTGCAGCCTGTAGGTTATTTCCGGGGTTACCACAGCGTGACAATTCAGCACACAGTTCCAGCGGCCCGGAAGGACTGCATGCCGGATAAAACCGGCTGATGAATAATCCGCTGAGATGATATGATCCATCACCGGAGAATGGCGGTGCGCGCAGCCGATGTACTCTTCTTCATGATCCAGTGAAAATGTTACAAAATTGACCAGCGGTAAATAGTCCCGCCAGTTTCCGTATTCCGCCCGGGCAGATTCCGGAACATATCGGGCTATTCCGGCCTCAATTTCCTTCCGGGCAAATTCCTCGTCTGTTATGATCTTGGGCTCATATTTTGTCCGGATAAACAAAGCGTGATATTTTTCTTCGATCAACAAAGGAATATCAATATTCCGTTTGTTATTCCCACGCGTTATGATGATCGTTTTGTCCATCAGTAATTTCATCGGAATTCATCCTTTTTAAAAACCGAATGATATTAAAAATTAGTATAATATGAATAATGGTTTAGTATTCCAATTAGATCACCGGAGATGAAAGATTATGGAGAGAATCAATCGCTGTCTGAAGATCGTTTTGCTGCTGATGATGGCAGCTTTGACATCAGCGGTTTCCGCGGATGGGATCATACCTGGGGCAGGGGCGGTCACCGAAGGGAATCAGGTGTATTTCGGAACCTATAAGGGAAAACCCGTGTTATGGCGTGTGATGGGGACCGGGAATACCGGAAGCGGGATGCTGCTGCTTTCGGAATTTCTTCTTGACCTGACACAATTCAATCCTGATAATAATGCTAAAGATGCAAACGTATGGCAGGGCAGTACTGCACAGGAATGGTGCGGGAATTTCTATTCCGGAAGTTTTACGTCAGTTGAGCAATCATCCGTGATCATGACTTCGAAAACTGATGCGGCATATGATGGAAATTATGCCATTTTCGGACCATCCTCACTGGAAAATGAATATGTCTTCTTCCTCTCAGCAGAAGAAGCAGAGACGTATTTCCCAATATATGATGATGACAGCAGAAAAGCGTATTTTGAAGGTGAATCCTACCCAAATTACTGGTGGCTGCGCTCGCCGTACGCAAACTATGCGAAACACGCAGGCAATATCTTCGGTTTAGGCCATACGTACTATAGCTACGTCGATTCGCACTACGGGGCGCGTCCTGCTTTTAACCTGGATCTGGAACGGATCCTCTTCGCCTCTGCAATCGCCCCCGGGAAATATAAACTGTCACTGAAGGATCCGCTAATTTCCGTGAACCTCACGGGCAGCGTAACAAAATCCGGAAACCGGATAACCATTCCTTATGAAACCACCGGAAACCCGACACAGGTTTCTGTCATAATGATCGATGGAGAATGGAGTGATGGCGCCGATGTAAAATACTACGGAAAACTGGACAACGGATCGTTCACACTTCCGGACGGATATGACAAAAACTGGAATACCTATCTGGTTCCCGAAAGGATATACGACGATTATCGCACCAATTACGCCGGTTTACCCCTTCAGGTAGAACTTTCCTGTGATATCTCTGTCAGCGTTTATCCACAAGGCGGCGGCAGCGCTGAAGGCGGCGGGGATTATAACCCGGGCCAAAATGTCACCCTTACGGCCCGGCCCGCGGAGCATTATTCCTTTGTGAATTGGACGGAAGGGGATAACATCGTCAGTACGGACAATCCCTACAACTTCACCGCTGCCGGATCCCGCAGCCTTACAGCCAACTTCGAGCTGATCATCCGGAATATCGCGGTCAGCGCCGAACCGCGGGAAGGCGGCACGGTGGACGGCGGTTCCACCTATATGGAAGGCAACGAGATCACCGTCCGCGCCCGGCCTGCCAAAGGATACAGATTTGTGAACTGGACAGAAAACGGTCAGGTCGTAAGCACAAATCCGGATTATGGTTTCGTAGTTGTCCGGGACCGGGAGCTGACAGCGAATTTTGAGCCGCTCACCTATACGCTTAGCGTCACCGCTCCGGAACTGACTCCGATGATCTATGGCTATGAACAGCCGGCAGCCCGGGCGCTCACCATCACCAACACCGGCAACACCGATGCCGTGATACTGTCCGCAGCGCTCAGCGGAACGGATGCCGGGAGTTTCATCCTTACCGAAGGGACCCCGAATGTAAAAACCGGCGAAACAAACACGACTTACACGATCCGTCCGAAGGCGGGGCTTGACGCCGATACTCATACCGCTGAAGTCATCGTGACCTATACGGATGCTTCCGGTGAGGGGGACAGGACCGCATCATCGGCCCGGATCGAATTTACCGTCACGAAAAAAACCGCCGCGGTCACGGCCCTTGATCAGACGATAAACGAAGGCAGCGGCATCGATACCGGAGTGGATCAGGTCAAAACATCCGGCCTTTTGGAAGGTCATTCGCTCATTTCGGTCGGTCTGACGGCAGAGGGGGACAAGATCGTTCCGTCGAATGCTGAAATTCAGGACGAAAACAGCAGCATCGTTACGAACAATTATGAAATCGATTTCATCCCGGGGACATTGACGGTCCGCGCGGCGGTCAGACACCTGGTCACCTTCATTGTTCAGAACGGCGCCTGGGATGATGACGGGTCAACGGAAGAAAGGTATGCGGAACTCACCGGTTTTGAAGGCGATGAGCTGAGACTTGCCGCGGATGATATCCCCGTGGTCGGGAACACACCGGCCGAAGGATATCAGGCCGGGGACTGGGATGTCGTTCCGGATATCGATACGGTGATCACAAACGACACATCATATACCTACGCGTATAAGGAAAAGAACCGGATCCGGGCTAAGGTAACGTTTATCGTCGTGAACGGAGCCTGGAATGATCAGACAAGCGATGATAAGGAAATCACGCTGACCGGATATGAAGGAGAAACCCTCAGGCTTGACGGGAATGATATTCCCGGAGTCGGGAATGCACCGGCCAAAGGCTATCAGCCCGGGAGCTGGGATGTTATTCCGGAAGCGGGGGCCGAAATAACAGAAGACACCACCTTTATTTATTCCTATGCGAAAATGCCGGAAAAGCAGCGCGTTTTCTATCTGTTGGAAGGCAAGGAACTGCCCGCCACCGGGATCACCGGCAAGCCGGGGATGCAATTGAAAGTAAACGCCGCCGCTTCACCCTCGGCACTGCATATGCGTCTCCAGATCCCGACCCTGAACGTGGAAGCGGATTTGGTTTCCCTCCCGCTGACGGAAGGGTCCTGGAATGTGGAAGGACTGGGTGACCGGGCAGGCTTGCTGGAAGGCTGCGGACTTCCCGGGGAAGGCACCGCGATCCTCGCCGGTCATAACACCCTGAGCAGCACGGACTATGGTCCTTTTGCCCTGCTGAGCACGCTTGATGAAAACGATCTGATCACCGTGAATTTCCCTGACGGCGCCATGCGGCTGTTCCGTGTATACGCCAATGAACTGCTGAAACCGGATGACAGCAGCACACTTGCGGCCATCGCCGGACAGGAGGCAAACACGCTGATCCTGACCACCTGCGAAAATGAATCCGTCGAAGGCGGCTACCTGGATCGCCGCGTGATCTTCGCCAGGCCGGTTCTGTAAAGAGAAGAAACTTTCCATGGTTTACACAGCATCAGCGGGAAAAAACCGCTGATGATTTTTTCCGCCGAGGAAGAGGCGAGGACGGGTCCCGAAGGGGCCTGCCCTCCGATGATCTGCGGAAGAGCAGTGATCGTGCGGAGAAGGCAGCGGAGCGGTCCTCTGCCCTGACGGGATTTACGATCAATCTTCTCCCCTTGAATTATTGATATGAACCCAAGGGCAGAGAGCCGCCCCGTCTTCCACCGCGGCAGAGGCGAGGACGGGTCCCGGAGGGGCCTGCCCTCTGATGTTCTGCGGAAGAGTTGTGATCGTGCGGAGAAGGCCGCAGGGCGGAGCACAGGTCATCCATCTTTTGGGCGTGCACAAGGACTTTACACGTCAGGGAACAGGGCTTGCCATGGTACGGTACGCCGTATCGCTCACGAAAGAAACAGGAATGAAAACTCTCAGGCTGGACGTTCTTAATGGGAATTCCCCGCTGAAAAGCTTTATGAAAAAGCAGGATTTGTTTATACAACAACGATCCCCATATTTTACGAAGACACAGGCTGGGCAGAATTCAGCTTATACGAGTATTCGCTGATTTCTTCATAAAAAAATGATTATAAAAACAAGTAGAGATTGCTTATTAAGACAGGCAATTCCTAATCCACTCGGATTATTGAGTAACACAATCAGCCGGAATAAACGATGGATAAACCGGAGGGCCGAGCCCCGCGCTTCCGGAGATGTGATTGACGGTGGCCATCACATTTTTCACCGGTTCGGTGCTGTTTCCGCCTCCGCACATCGTGATGTTCCGGACGCTGCCCAGGGTTAAAGGCTGTTCAAATCAGATATTCATAAACTTATTCTGTCACTATCTATTTGATTTATTCTGAGAGAGCTGTGAAAACACATATTCTGCATAAGCTGTATGGATCGCATCAAGATTTTTGCGGCTAAAAAGAACTTCTCTCCCGTTTTTCAGGATACAGGATTTTGAACCGAATTGACGGATGAAGTCCGCATTTACGATCAGGCCTCTTGAAACCTGAATGAATGAATCCCCCAGGCTTCCGAGTATTTCAGACTGTGTCATGCGGAATTTGATAGAAGTTCCGTCTGTCAGGAAAAGAATGCAATAATGGGCGTCACTTTCAACATATTGGATCTCATTCGCAAAGAACAAATGCTGCGTACCGGAGGAACTCAGTATATATATTCTGCGCCGTGTCCCTTGTTTTTCGTTCAGACGGAGAAGACATTCTTTCAATGCTGATTCTGTCATCGGCTTGAGGATATAGTGCAGTGCCTTGACAGCAAAGGCCTCAACCGCGTAGGCATCGCTATCCGTAAGAAAAACGATCGGGATCTCAGGTGCGATTTTGCTGATCTCCCGGGCAAGTTCCATTCCGCTGAGCATCGGCATGATGATGTCCAGAAACAGCAAGTCATATTCTGCTCCTGCCTTAATCGCGGAAAGCAGCGTGATACTGTCTGAATAAGTATCAATACGATATTCAGGAGCCGAACGCTGAAATAATTTTTCCATGGCGTTCAGATCAGTTATAATGTCGTCGCATATTCCGATTCGCATGCCTAAACCTCGCTCAGAGAGAGCATCACCCGTGTACCAAAGAGGTGATTCTTCGGATCATAAGAGAACCAGGCCCGTCCATTATACTTCTCGGCGATCATTTCAACGCGTTTCAGCCCGTATCCACCGCTGTGTGTGCTCAGAAAAGCCCCAGCAGGAAGCCAGCCCTCCCGTTCAGTCTGATTATCATGATGAAAATTTTTGGCATATGAAACAGAAAGACAGGAATTTTCGATCAGAATAGCGAACTGATCCTGTACCGTATCTGCGGTGAACCGGATTTCCGGGTCCGTTTTCGGATCCGCTTCAGCTGATTCCGCAGCAGACCGGAGAGCATTGTCAAGAATGTTGCTGAAAAGGATCGTCATGTCAGCATCCGAAAAGGGAAGCTTATTGCAATTGGCCTGAACAGAAAAGTGGATTCCCTGTTTCTCTGCAAGGCCGGCATAATACTGCAGGATCCCATTAATGCAGGAATTTGCGCAAAACCGCCTGTCCGAAATCGCTGCATTTTCAAGGGATTCGTCAATGTATTTCTGCAGGTCTTCTTTCGTTCCGTTTTGGGCTATGGCGGCCATATGCCGAAGCAGCTGCCGGGTGTCGTGCAGCGCTTGCTTTTGCTGTTTCATGTTTTCCCCGATATGCAGATAGTTCTGCTGCATCAAGGCAAGTTCCTTTGCCTGCTCCGCGTTTGCAGTTCTGAAAACAGAGAGCCTGAGTGTGGAAAAAAAAGTGATGATCAGGAGGAAGGAAAGGAACAGGGAATAGGGGATAAAATACCCGAACCCCAGCCTAAATTCATCCCGGATCCCGACCCAGAGCGATGTATACAGAGCGTTCAGTACCAGGTACAAGACAAAAATCACTGTGAGGAACAGGAACTCCGGCTGAAAGCCCGGAGATGTCAGATTGCTCAGATAGCTGCGCATGGTACGCAGCATGAACAGCAGGATCGGAGGAAAGAGAACTGCGGTTACAATCGAGAAGGCGGCAATCGTAGCGTCATTATAAACCAAATCCTGCCTGGCCATCGGGAGAAAATCCATCAGCATATTGGACAGAAAAAACTGGACAGCGGCATAACTGATCACAATGAAAAGGACGGAGCATTTCTGTGAATAATTCTCACGCACAACAAGGAAAAACGAAACAGTAAGCCCTGTGATCGTCAGCAGCATATAGAGATTGTCAAGTAAATTTTCGTAGTTGGTGAAAGTCCTGTTCCACCATGCGGCAAAAGGAAAGCACAAAGAAAAAATGAGAGAAATCACTGAAAACAGTGCGATCGATCTCCTCCTGCCGTGAACAAAGCTCTTTTCCCTGAAGGGAAACAGTAAGAGAACAGCACAGGGAACGACCTGAAGAGTAAATCCGTAAAAACAGCGCAAATAAAAATTTAGAGGCACGTTTGTCCTCCCTTCCTCTTCTGCGGAAACCTGTACCGGATGAAGGGATCTCTCATCCGGTACATTTGGTTTGTTTCTATAACAGTATAACCTAAATCAGGGGTAAACGGAAAAAACAAAAATCGGCAGAAAACAATAAACTATGATCGTTTTTATGGATCTTTATTTTAAATTTGAGAGTCCGGAATTTCCGGACTCCCTGTCATTCTGCAAGATGTCATAAACTGCGGATAATTCACTCCGGGATCCGGCGGTTAAAACACCTCATTATTAATAAATTCCGTTAGTGTCTCGCGGTCATAATATTTCTCAGGTTGGCTAATGGTGTAATCCGGTACAACACCCTGGTCGATATCATAGAACGATCCGTTCTTTAGAAAAGACATCCGATACGAACCGGAAATATCAAACATTGTGCCCCAGGCAGTGGAAAGATGCTGAACAACGCAGCTGCCGCCGCCGGAGGTCCGTCCCAGAAGAATGACTTTATCGGAGGCTTTCAGCGCTGCAGGCACCAGATTTCCGCAGGAGAAGCTGACCGGAGAAATCAGACAGAAAAGGTTCTTGTCGGAAATCGTATCTTTCCCGTCGAATTGACCATCCAGATTTACGTCCGCCCGATAGAGCGCGTTGCTCATGGCTCCGGTGTTCTGATCCTTTACGGTGATGGATCCTTCACCGAGCATCCAGCTCAGTAAAAAGATCGCCGCATCGGATGCACCTCCGCTGTTATTGGAAAGATCGATCACAACATTTTCGATCGGGCTGTTTTCCCGTGTGATCTGTTTATGAGCATCGATGATCAGAGCGATCGTATCCGGCGGGAGTTCTTCTCCTTCGTTATAGGCATAATAATCTGCATCATCCAGATATCTTGAAAATACATCAAAGGTGACATATGCGGTATTGCCGACTTCTTCATAAGGAATATAATTCTGCCCATAAACTGCTGCCCTGGCATTGCCGTAATAATCCCACGCATCATACATTTTTTGTTTGCCGGGACCTTTTGCAAGGGAGAATTCCTTTTCGCCGACCTGCCAGGAATACCCATGGAATTGGGAATGGCTGTCATCCAGAAAATAACCGATAAAATAATTCAGTGCCTTGTCAGCATATTCAGGATCCTGTCCTTTCAGAAGCTGATCATAGGCGATTTGGTGAAAGACCTCATCAAAATTGTTGATGTCGTGAGCTTCTTTGAGCCCATATATATTGTCCAGCGCAAGACAGAGTTCGTTATAACCGAAATCCGCAAGAGCCTCGCTCCGTTCCACGGGACCGGCGGAATAATACAGCTCACCCAGAGGGGTCAGCCCGTATTTGAGGTCGCCAATTTTGCTGTCATTCGCAAAAAACATCGCCCGGCCGTTAAAAAGGATGGGATTTTTCATGGCCGGAGCGATAAGAATGTCACTGACCGTCTGGAGAGGAATATAGTATGATCCATCCTGTGCGACAATATCGATCCCGTAGGACGCGAGATCTATTGTGTACATATCTCCGTAACGGCTGTATGAAGCAGCATGGTCCCGCATGAACAGCGCTGCCTCGCCTGCTTCATTCATACCTTCTGTAGAAAGGAGATCGATGAGAGTGGTTTTTGAGCTTTGAAGCCGGAATGCATTGTAATCATCAAAGGTGATCGTGTCGGCATCAAAATCTAATGCCATATAGTAACCGTTCTCACGGACCAGAGCTGCAGCAGAGCCATCCGCATTCAGCGTAAGCTCATAGTCCAGATCATCATAGAAATGGTACATCGTCACCAGAAAATCAGACAGAGATTCGAGCGATACATAAGGAATATCATTCACGCCGTTGATAAAATAAAGCGTGAAGTCTCCATCCCATCGGGAATCAACCGACCCGAGGTAGAAGGGATAACGCTGCTCCGTGATATCATAAGCCCTTTCCGCTGCATCCTGAGCGCAGACAACACCTGTGACCAGCAGCATTGCCAGCAATACGATCATGATCTTTTTCATTTTTCCCCTCCTGCTTCAAATTCAAGTTTTTGATCATGAGAATAAAAAATATCTGTTCCAGGCTTCTGGCACCTGATTTTTCATTGGTTCATGGACCGCCTTTTTATATCAGATGTGCCCGGAGAGCCGGACCGCGTCCGGGAAAACTTCCGCGATCACATCCCGGATCAGGTGGATAATGTAGAATAACTCCATCGCCATCTCTTTCGGTTCTTCATCCGTGGGCATCAGGTAGTTATATTTATGATAAAACTGCCACCCCTCCCGATAGATCCCGAACGCTCCGACAGGACAGGTCAGGTTCCAATCCAGCAGCATTTCCTTCAAGGCTTCATAACCGGGCCCGATCTCCGCGATCATCGTTGAGTAAATCTGTACCAGAAGCGCGTGTTCATCATACGGAAATGACATGACCTCCGTCAGGACTTTATTCCCCGCTTCATCCACCGGCACCAAAGCCCGCAGTGTATCTCCGAACTGCGGATCTTCGTTTTTGACCAGATTCGTCTCATATTCCATTTTTTTCAGCAAAGTCTCCAATTCGCTGAGAAAAACATGATTATCCATTCTTTCACACTCCCTTCTGTCTGAAATAATCAGAATTATATTATTGTTTTGCAGTCTGTGACCGTGAGATATCAGCAGCTAAACACTGCGATCCACCGCCCTGATTCCTGCTCCCTGCTATAAGAGCTCACTTTGCATTCCGGAGCAGGAGCTGCACTGCAAGGCGCGGGATCGTAAGTTCGTGTGTTTGCGAAAGCCGCAGCCCGTGCCTGATTCCCGGGGGCCTGCCTGATCCGTAAGGGGCGGGCAAAGCCCGCATCCGGTATAATTCGAATCAGGAGCTTTGCCCCATACCCCACTGTGTGTATTTTGGCTCTCTTTCTGACTCACCCGCACAATACGGCGGTCAACTGTTCAGAATATCAGATATTCTTCTCCTTAATATGCCGACTCCTCAATTCTTGCAGGGTAACATTCCGGCTGACAACTGTCTTTACGCCAGTTTATCCGCAAGGATCTTTATTGCTCCCTCAGTAAAACTGTTGCTGTTTTTGTTTCTGGTAATTCCGAACCCTTCGATCACTGCTGAAGCAGTATCATGGTATAAATGGGCGTTGTTGTTGGCGATATTGACCAGATACTTTGCGCGTTTCAGCCTGATCCGTTTGAATGCATCGGTCCGTGTCTTGTCTTTAGCCCCGTGTGCTTTCAGAATGATCTCGCGGACTTCTTTGTTCCTCAGTCCCATCCCGGAATTATAGCTCTTGAGCCACAAACGGAAAATCGGAATCTCTTTATCCCAATCGATATCATACTCTTCCGCTACAATGTCGTTCCGCAGACTGTTCCTTTTCCATCTCTCATATATGCCTCTGAAAGCGTTTACAGCACCGCTCAATACTCCGACCCCAAGGGATACAGGCACTGCTCCGAACATTGTAGCGGCCCCTGAAAGAATCGACAGCAGGCCTGAAAACGCCTTCCAGTTACCGAAAACTCTGTTAATATGTGCAGCCTTCTCCCCATGTCTCAGGATCTTCAGCAGTTTATTATCTCCTTCACCGACAAATGGGATTTTATTTTGGATAGCTTTCTCTGCCTTTTTACTCCGATTTGCCTGAATAATGCCTCTGAGTCCGCTTAATGCTCCGGTGACAAGGCCCAGAATGGGAATCGCGGGGCTGGCTGATGCTGCGCTTGCAGCTGCTTTGCCGAAATTATTGAAATTCCGTATCGTCTCCATTGCCCCCGCGGCTGTTTTTGCGCCTGAAGCACCGGTATCTAAAAGGGATCCGATCCAGTCCCAATGACTGTCCCCTTCTTTGACATTTTTTACATTATTTACTGTATTTCCAATGCCTTTAACTGTTTCCGTAAGACTTTGAGCTGTTCCCAGAGCGTTGGTTATACCTCCGGCCATGGGATCCACATTCTGCGAATATTTATTCCATGGTAACTTCCAGCTGTCTTTGTCGAAAAACTTTTTCCCCCCTGTACCCCAGTTTGCGATTGATACAGCTCCGGTTTTATAGGCGGAAAAACCCCCTTTGGCAGCTTCATTTCCGCTCCCGGCCCAGGTATATGCCGCTTTCGTCTCTTTCCAAAAGCCATTTTCTGGAGAAATAACAGGCTCTTCCTCACCCTCCTGTGCCTGAGAGGCAGCTGTTGTTTGTCCGGAATCTGTTGCCTGATTCAGGCTCGCCGGCTGGATGTTATTAACCTGTTCCAAAAGATTCCCGAACCGCTGTGGATCCTCGGAAAATTCACGCGCAAGATCCGCAAATTCCGGCGGGAGATTCGAAAACTGTTCCGGATTATCCCTGAACTGCTCCAGAAGAGTCCTATAGTCTTCGCGGTTATTCCTGTATTGTTCCGGCAGCTCTTGAAAGTGGTTCTGATTCGCTGTTATATCAAAGGAATTGTTGATGCTGTTTGAATCGTTGTCCTGCTGCCTGGCAGATGATCCCGCCCAGGCACGTCTTGCTGCATCCAGAGCTTGAAGGATCGGATCCCGGACTGCCTGATCTTCCTCGGGATTCTGATGATTCGTATTATCGTTATTATTTGCGATCAGGTTATTTCCCGTATTATCGTTATTATTCGAGATCAGGTTATTTCCCGTGTTATCGTTATTATTCGAGATCAGGTTATTTCCCGTATTATCGTTATTATTTGAGATCAGGTTATTTCCCGTATTATCATTAGTATCCGCAGCCAGAGTATTATCCTGATCATCGTTATTATTTGAGATCAGGTTATTTCCCGTATTATCATTAGTATCCGCAGCCAGAGTATTATCCTGATCATTGTTTAAATTTTTGATGATGTGCTTTTCAAGGACATCTTCTTTGTAATAATTTGCCAGTTTCTGGATGGTATCATCACTTAATGATCCGAATAAACCTGCAATTCGCCACCTTCTTTTGGTCCCTCCGGCAGCAAGTGTTCTCTCATCTTGCTGGTTTTGTGACAATGAACCTTTTGAATTATTCAATCGGTTCTTTATCATCTGCTTAAAGCTTCTCTGGATCGTGCCGAAAGATACCGACTGATTCACATGACCGGAAGCAGCCCCCTGCTGCACGGTATGGACCAGTTCATGGGCGGCAACGGACGGAGAAAACCCGCCGCTGCCAAAGAAAACATCGCCCCCGCGGGTATATGCCCGGGAACCCATTAATTCATTGACCCGGACACTTTCGGGACCGGTATGGAAACGTATAGCGGAGAAATCGGTTCCCAGCCGGCTGCCCATTTCCCTGCGGACTGTATCCGGCGTTCCGGAACGGATCCCGGCAGAGAGACGGTCTGCCTCTTCTTCCGCTGCGGGAATCTGCGGATCCATCATCTCCCGCATCACGCTGTTCGGTGTTCCCTGGGGGGGCGTTACCGGTATGTCCATCATCAGACTGTTGGGGAACCGGAAAGAAAACTGCTCTGGTGCAGGCTGTTTCTCCGGACAGACTTTTTTATCCTGCCCGGGAGCTTGAGCCTGTTCTTTATTTCTGCGGGAACCGACCGACACGTTTGCCCCTCTCTCCTGTGTGAATGTGATTTCCTTGACAAACTAATGCTTATTTAAGTATACAGGAGAAAGAGTCTGTCCTGCAGTGTCACTCGTGCCAAAATCCATACCATTCATGCCATAAGACAGGAAAAGTCCGCAAATCCCTGAAAGAACTCCGCGTATGTCCGGTTCGGGAAACCTTCTGTAATTAAAAAATAAACTGCATAGCACCATTGATCTCATATCCAACTTCCATGTTTCCGGAATCATTATCGCAGCTGTAAGAAAGTTCGTAACTCTTGTGACGTGTTTTCTGCGGTGATAGGGTGCCATCGACTGCTGCGGCAATCGGCGCATCAGGATAAAAAAAGGATGCCACCAAAAAGTTTGGGATGGCATCCATGTCTTGAGCTTTTGTTTATTCGTGTATCCGGAATTCTGGGTGTAGAAATTCTGATTCAGATTGTCCTGCGGCTTAGGTATATTTAGTGTCTGTTGATAATCATTTTTCCCATTTTCATGATGGTTATTTTCCCTCGCCGTTATTTTATCGAATATTTTGAAAATACCAGCCATACTATCTTTCCCCTAATAGCCTTCATAATAAATAATTTATTCTTAAACATACTCTAATGGTGAGATACACTGGTTTTTGGGTTACAGAATCAAAGAAATAAAATAATTATGAGAGTGCTACTTATCTGAATGCGCTGAATACAATAATAGACAATATGAAGATAAACCTTTTCCTTTATGATTTTTGTTATTGAACAGAATCATTATTCTCAAAAATTGATATGGTCACATGAAGAAAAGATTATGGAGACTGGGATAGGTCGATAAAAGCAATTTATTTACTTACGCATCTTTTGTATATTTATAGATAAGATTTGGTTTGAGAAACGAAAACTTTGGCCAAATAGCTTTGTCAATGGATTTTTAGGTATGTTTTGTTAAGAATCAATAAAATAGCTGCTGATTTACTCGTAAATCAACAATCCATGATTTTGATTTTCTAACTTTGGCCAATTAGCTTTGTCAATAGCCGTTTTGTTTAAAAAAAACTTTGGCCAAATCGTTTGTCATTGGCCAAATAGCTTTGTCAGTATACATTATGAGTGGGCCCGGCTGGGTTCGAACCAGCGACCAAGCGGTTATGAGCCGCCTGCTCTGACCGCTGAGCTACGGGCCCAAGCGACTTTTTGATTATAAACCTTAATCAAAAGTTTTTGCAATTTTTTTTATGATTTGATTATAATAGCTTATTAATAGCTATCAGCTGTTAACTAAGGGGTGACCACTAACCACTGCACACTGATCACTACCCCCTGACAACTGGCCACTGAAAACATCCAGGTCCGCGAAGGAGAGAGCGCGGTTTTGGCAGTAAGGAATATCATTATGAGAAAAACACTGATCCAAAATGCGCGGATCTTCACGCCGGGACAGCCGTCCTTCCGGGGATGGCTCCTGATCGAAGAGAAGAAAATTGCCGATTTCGGCGAAAATTCCGCACTTGATCCTTATATTCAAAACGCTGATGAAATTATCGATGCCGCGGGGCAGAACCTCCTGCCGGGGTTCATCGACATCCACACGCACGGCTGCCTTGGCTGCTGCACCATGGATGCCGACCCGGAAAAGATCCTGAAAATCGCCTCCTTCCATGTGACCCACGGCGTGACGACCTACCTTCCCACCACCATGACCGACACCACCGAAGCGACCGTCAGGGCCATCCGCTGTGTGACGGAATTTGTCGGGAAACGCGGCAATTTCGCGAAGATCCCCGGCGTTCATCTGGAGGGGCCTTTCTTCAACGCGGCCAAGTGCGGGGCGCAGGATACGGCCAATATCCGCCGGGCGACGGTTGAGGAATGCAGGACCTTCCTTGACGCGGGCGTCATCAAACGCATCGCCATCGCACCGGAATTTCCGGAGAACCTGAAGGCTGCTGATTTGTTCCGAGAGGCCGGCGTCAGTATCTCCGCCGGGCACACCAATGCTGTTTACGCCGACATGGCCGAAGCGCTGGATCACGGATTCCGCAGCGTCACCCATCTTTACAACGGGATGAGCTCCTTTACCCACCGGGAACCGGGTGCTGCGGGGGCTGCGCTTGCCCTGGATGCGTATTCCTGCGAGATCATCTGCGACAACATCCATTCCCATCCGGCCGCGCAGAACATCGCCTGGCGCTGCAAAGGGGCTGAAAAGATCGTCCTGATCACCGATATGATCCGTCCCTCCGGACTGCCGGACGGGCATTATCCCCAGGCGGACGGGAGCGAGTTCATCGTCAGCCACAACGGCACCGAGCTCCGCATCCCCAACGGCGCGCTGGCGGGCAGTGCCCTGACCATGGAACGCGGATTGAAAAACTTTACCGCGAATGCCCATGCCACGCTGGAAGAAACCTGGCGCTGCAGCAGCCTGAACGCCGCCAAACTGATCGGCATCGACAACGAAACAGGCTCGATCGAAAAGGGGAAACTCGCAGACCTTGTCCTCATCGATGATGAATTCATTGTCAAAAGGACAATAATCGAGGGGAAAACGGTTTATTGTAAATAAGAAATCAGAAATAAGAAATTTAGGGTAATAATTTATGCGACATATCTTTGTGACCGGTGCTGCGGGGTTTATTGCTTCGAGAATTTGCGAGATGCTCCTGGAAAACGGAGATGAAGTTACCGGTATCGATATACTTAACGACATTTATGACGTCCGGCTGAAGGAATACAGATTAAATAAACTTCAGGGAATGAATGGTTTTCATTTTTCGAAAACCGATATCACCGATTTCGCGGCACTGGAAAAACTGTTTTCAGAGAATCATTACGATGCTGTCATCAACATCGCGGGCATCCCCGGGGTGCGGCTCAGCATGAAGGATCCCTGGCTGTACCTGAACGTCAACACCGGCGGGGTGGTCAACCTGCTGGAATGCTGCCGGCGCTATGGCGTCAAAAAATTCATCCAGGCATCCACCTCTTCCATTTACGGCGAAAACGCCCCGTACCCGACGGATGAAAGTGCTTCATCCGACCGGCCGCTCCAGCCTTACGCGGCCAGCAAAAAAGGGGCGGAGGCCGAATGCCATGCCTATCATTACCTGTACGACATCGATGTCACGGTGTTCCGCTTCTTCACCGTTTACGGTCCCGCGGGACGGCCGGACATGGCGATTTACCGCTTCATCAAATGGATCGCCGAAGGAGAACCGATCCTCCTCAACGGGGACGGGAACCAGACCCGGGGCTTCACCTATGTGGATGACATCGCCCGGGGCAGCATCCTCGGGCTCAACAACACCGGTTTTGAGATCATGAACCTTGGCGGGCATGAATCCATTTCGATCAACGGCCTCATCAGCAAGCTCGAAGGCCTGATCGGAAGAAAAGCGATCATCGAACACAAGCCCGTCGTGAAAGCGGACATGCTTGCCAACCTCGCGGACATTTCAAAAGCCCGGACCCTCATGAAATGGGACCCGGAAATTGAACTGGATGAAGGACTGCGCCGGACCGTTGACTGGTATATGCTCAACCGGGACTGGCTGAAGGATATCCGGATCTGATGCGAAACCTGTGGGACAGGCTGGCCGCCTGGTTCAATGACCGCGTATTGCGCAGGGTGCTGAGGAATTCGACCTACCTGATCCTCAGCAACCTCATCAGCGTTTTTCTGACGGTCTTTATCACCAGAAAGCTGGGCGTTTATAACTACGGCGTTCTGGGGCTTATCACCTCGTACGTGACGAACGTCAACAAGCTGTTCTCCTTCCGCATGAACGAAGTGGTCGTGCGGTATGTCGGGGAGTCGTTCGTCAACCAGTCACATGCAAAAACCGGTGCCCTCATCAAATTCGCCGCGCTGGTAGAGGCTGTTACCTCCCTTTTCGCCTTCGTTTTTATGGCCGCAACAGCCCGTCTCGGTGCCCGCATTTTCCTTGACGACCCGGAGCTCGCCGGGTTGATCATGTTCTACGGCATCACGATCCTCAGCGGCATTGTGATGGAGACAGCCAACGGGATCCTGCGCGTCATCAACCGCTACCGTTCGATCGCGCTCGTCAGCCTGATTCAGAACGTGATCGTGGCAGCCATCGTCTTTTTCGCCACGGTCAAAAACCTCGGGCTCATGGGGATTTTGAGTGCATACATGATCGGGAAAGTCCTGCTCGGCATTGTCCCCGTAGGTCTCTGCCTCCACTGGCTCCCCAAAATGCTGGGAAAAGACTGGTGGAAGGCTCCGATTTCCCTCATTGACGACAAAAAATCGATCCTGCGCTTCACGATTTCGACCAATATTTCCAGCACTATCAATCTCTTTGCCCGGGATGGGGAACTGCTGTGGGTCGGAGCACTGCTCAGCCCGCTTTATGCCGGCTACTACAAGACTGCGATGACAGTGATCAACATGGTGCTCACGCCCATCAATCCGCTCATCGACACCTCTTACCCGGAAATGAACCGGGCCATCATCCAAAAGAAATGGAAAAAAATCAGACGGCTGCTGGGCAAGATCACCGCGATCTCCGCTGTGTGGACCGGCGCCGCGTTTGTGGGGCTGCTCTTACTGGGAAAACCGCTGCTTTTCCATGCGGTCCATCTGCCGGGCATCACCTTCCAGATCTTCAAAGAGGAATTTCTGCCTGCTTATGACATCATCATGATCCTGATGATCGGTTACGGGACGGCAAACATCCTGTTCTGGAACCGGACGCTGCTGCTGGCCTTCAGTGAGGCGGATTACGCCACCACCGTCAGCTTTTATACGATGCTCGCGAAGATGTTCATGACCGTCCTGTTCGTTCCCCGCGGCGCTTATTACATTGAGGCGATCCTGCTTTCGGCTTATCTGGCGGTCTCCGTGCTCATCATGACATGGCGCGGACTGCATAACCTGAGCAAAGCCGAAAAGGAAGATCCCACCCCGGAGACGGAACCGGATCCCAAAAGGAAGGCAGCATGATCATCGCCTGTGCGACAACGACACAGCTGCCCTCGGAAACCGCCAACTCCATCCAGGCAGTCATGGCCTGTGAAGGGCTGCGCCGGTGCGGGGCGGAGATCCATCTTTTTGTGCCCGGGTCCGGCACGGTCTCCTTTGAAGCGGTGCGCGATCATTACGGATTATACTGCCAGCCCTTCCCGGTCACTTATGTACGCTCCCGCTCCGGCCTGCACCGGATGGACTTCTCCTGTTCGGTCCTTGCAGCTGCCAAACGGATCCATGCCGAAATCTGTTACACCTGGACCATCCAGCTGGCCGTGATGGCGGCATTGCGGGGGATGGAATCCGCGTACGAGATCCATGATATGCCGACCGGGCAGGGGATCCGCTGGTTTGATTTCTATACACGACTGAAAACACCAAAAAAGGTGATTTGTATCACAAAAGCACTCCAAAATCGTTTGTTGGCACATTTTCCGCATCTTAAAGCAGAAGACTGCATCATCATGCCGAACGGATTTTCACCGGAGGATTATGACGCGCTGCCGGGACTTGCTGAGGCAAAACGCAGGATGGGGTTCAGCCCGGACCGCCCGGCGGTTTCCTGCAGCGGACATCTTTATGAGGGACGCGGGTCGGACCTGTTCCTGAAGCTGGCTTCCCGTTTCCCGGAAGCGGATTTTCACTGGTTCGGCGGAACACCGGACGCGGTGCAATACTGCCGGGAAAAGGCTATCCGTGAGGGACTTGGGAATGTAAGCTTTCATGGGTTCGTTCCCCGGGACCGTCTGCCGCTGGCTCAGGCTGCCTGTGACATACTGCTCATGCCTTATGACAGGCACATTGCCGGTTCAGGCGGGGGAAACTCCGCGGATATCTGTTCGCCGATGAAAATGTTTGAATATATGGCGGAAGGCCGCTGCATTCTCAGCTCCGCACTGCCTGTGATCCGCGAGGTCCTGGATGAAAGCTGTGCCGTATTTTGCGAACCGGAAGACCCTGAGTCCTGGACGGACGGGCTGCACGCTGTCCTGAACGATCCCGATCTGCGCGGCAGACTTGCACGCTCAGCCCGCGCGCGCTCCGGACAATACACCTGGCAGAAACGGGCCGAAATCTATCTGAATGGGAGAAAACATGCGTAAAAATACTTCGCTGTTCTGGTACATACTGACGATCCTTGTCCTGACCCTCGGCATATCCGCGGTCATGGCCCGCTGGACGGGAGGGGATGGGGGCATTACCTTCCGGATTTCCGCCGCAGTTTCCCTGCCCTTCCTGATCGGGGCGGTTTTTGCCTGGAAATGGGGCGGCAAGGGAAAAGTCCTCGCAGTCATGATGTTCCTGGCCTTTGCGCTGCGCCTTGCCTTCGGACTTGCGACGGTCAACCTGCTGCCGATTTACGGGCACCCGGACGAACGCCGTGAGGAAAAGGGATATCTTTTCGATGACGCCTGGCGGCGCGACGCGGAAGCCTGGGCCATCGTGGAGCAGGAGGATATCAGCTTCGGGGAAACCCTGACCCGTTCCTACAACAATGACCAATACGGCGGCCTTACCGCTATGACCATATGGTTGTATAAATACTTTTCCATGGATGCCCGCCGGTATACGGTGATCATGCTCATCGGAGATTTTTTCGCCGCCATCGGACTGCCGTTCCTGTGGCGGGCGCTGCGTGACCGCTGGGGCAAACGCATCGCACTCATCGGATGCTGGATCTATGTGCTTTATCCGGACAGCATCTTTTTTGCCGGATCGCCCATGCGGGAACCCTTCCTCAACGGGATCCTTTGTGCGGCCTTCTGGGCACTTTCCACCTTCCGCAAAAACAGGATCCATTCCATCGATGTTCTGGTCGTGTGCGCGGTGCTGTGCCTGCCCTTCTCCTCCATGGTCGCTGTGGTCATGCTCGGCATCACCGTGTTCTGGATCTGGGCGGAGATACTGATCCCGCGGTCGAAAAAATGGCTCTGGGGCGGGATCATCCTGATGGCGGTATGTATCCTCGCGGCAGTCGTGATCGCGCTGCCCCTCTTCCAGAATTGGATCCATTATGACATCCACAGCACGGAAAGCGGCTCCGGATGGGTCGAAAAGGTCGTCGGAGAGATCGGAGGCCAGTTCCGGGCTATTTTCGTTGCCGTTTACGGACTCACACAGCCTGTCCTGCCGGCGATCGCGGTTTATCCCGTGGCACCGGCCTGCGACCTGGCCCACGGTCCCTGCACCACGATTTATTGGAAAGTCGCCGGCATCTTCCGTGCAGCCGGCTGGTATATTCTTGTCCCGTTCCTCTTCTACGCTATCTTTTCCACCCTGCGCATCAAGGACAAGCGGGAAAAGCCGCTGATGATCGTAAATGCCATATTTATCGTCGTATGGATGTTCGTCAGTTCCCTGCGCGCCGGCGGAGACCAGATCGACAACCCGCGCTACCGGGTCATCTTCCTCCCCTGGCTGGCTTTTATGGCGGCCTGGGGCATTGACTTCGCCCTCAAACTCCGCGACTGGTGGCTGGTCCGCTGGATCGCCATCGAAATGATCTTCCTCGGGTTCTTCACCCAGTGGTATTACAGCCGCTACAGCGGGGACGCGATCCGCCGCTATCCCTTCTGGAAGACAGTGACCTACATCCTCATCTGCTCCGCCGCCGTGTTCGCAACAGGGTTCATTGAGAAAATAAGAAACAAGAAGTAAGATGTTTTTGCCAACTACCCAAACTGAAATTTCTGCTCTCGGCTGGGATGCGCCGGATGTGATCCTGGTGACAGGGGACACCTATATCGATTCCCCGCACATCGGCATCGCCGTGATCGGCCATGTGCTGATGAATGCCGGATATAAGACCGCGGTGATCGCACAGCCGGACGTCAACACCCCCGATGACATCACCCGTTTGGGCGAGCCGAAACTCTTCTGGGGCGTTTCCGCCGGGTCGGTGGATTCGATGGTGGCAAATTACACCGCCTCCAAAAAGCCGCGGAAAAGCGATGACTACACCCCGGGCGGGGTCAACAACCGCCGGCCGGATCGAGCCTGCATGGTCTATACCAACCTGATCCGCCGCCATTTCAAAAACACAAAACCCATCATGCTCGGCGGCATCGAGGCCTCCCTGCGCCGTGTGGCCCATTACGACTACTGGAACAACAAGATCAGGGGCTCCATCCTCTTTGACGCCAAAGCCGATTACCTCATCTATGGCATGGGAGAAAAAGCCGTCCTTGAGTTTGCTTTTGCCCTTGCCAAAGGCCTTCCCGTCGAAAAAATCCGCGGACTGGCGTATAAGGCGAAGTCCGTCCCGGATGGCGCCCTGGAACTCCCCTCCTTCGAATCAGTCCGGGATGACAAAAGTGCATTTGCTGCCATGTTCCGCACCTTTTACGAAAACTGCGACCCGGTCCACGGCAAAACGCTCGCCCAAAAGCACGGGGAACGCTGGCTGGTGCAGAATCCGCCCGCAAAGACCATGACCCAGCCGGAGCTTGATGCGGTCTACGCCCTGCCCTATGAGCGGGATGTCCACCCGTTTTACAAAAAACAGGGACCGGTGAAAGCCCTGGAAACCATCCGCTTTTCGGTCACGACCCACCGCGGCTGCTATGGGGAATGCAACTTCTGCGCGATCGCCGTGCATGAAGGCCGGACGGTACAGTGGCGTTCCGAGGCCTCGATCCTGGAAGAGATCCGGCACATCACCACACTGCCCGGGTTCAAAGGGATCATCCCCGACATGGGCGGTCCGACCGCCAATATGTACGGCTTTGAATGCCTCAAAAAGCAGAAATACGGCGGGTGCACCAACAAACGCTGCCTGTTCCCGGAACCCTGCCCGTCACTGGGCATTAACCACGAAAAACTGACCGGACTGCTGCAGCGCGCCCGCAGGATCCCGGGCGTAAAACAACTCGTGACCGCTTCCGGCATCCGTTACGACATGATCCTTGCGGACCCCGGCGCCGGCACCCATTATCTGGACGAGATCTGCAGATATCATGTTTCCGGACAGATGAAAGTCGCCCCGGAGCATCACAATCCGAAGGTCCTCGCACTGATGGGGAAGCCGGGCATTGACAAGCTGCTGCAATTCCGCACTCTCTTTGACCGGCTGAACAAAAACGCCCCGCATAAGCAGTTTTTGACTTATTACTTTATTGCCGCACACCCCGGCTGCACGCTGACGGATATGCAGTACCTGCGGCGCTTTGCCGACGAAAAACTGCACATGACACCGGAGCAGACACAGATCTTCACGCCCACCCCCTCCACCTGGTCGACACTCATGTACGTCACGGAAATCGACCCGTTCCGCAATGAGCCGATCTTTGTGGAAAAGGATCCGGCAAAACGTCAGAAACAAAAGGATATTCTCGTACCGAACCGGAAAACGGAAGACAGAAACCGGAATCAGGGAGGCAGAAAATGAAAGATGTTTTGATTTACAACCCGCACGCGTCCAAGGGATCAAGACGCTTTCGGGAAGAGAAAATCATAGACAGCCTTTCGAAGGCGGGGATCACACCGGAGCTTGTCAGGACCGAACGGCGCGGCCACGCGGCGGAACTGGCGGAAGCTGCAGCTGTTTCCGGCGCGGACCGTGTCTTTATCACCGGCGGGGACGGCTCGATCAATGAAGCCGTAAACGGATTGGTCAGCGCGCAGAAGCAGGGGCATACCGGCACAGCTCTGGGCTTTATCCCGACCGGAAGGGGCAATGACTTTTGCGACGCACTGGGCATCCGCCAGAAATTGCCGGAAATCGTTGAGATCATCAAGCATGACCGCCGTATCCGCTGCGACATCGGGGCAGCCGGTGACGGGACCTTTGAGCATTACTTCATCAACGGCTCAGGCTTCGGCATTGAATCCGCCATCAATTTTTATGCCGAGAAATCTGTTTTTTCGGGAAAATTTTCCTATATTTACGGCATCGTGAAGTCCATTTTCAATGACCTGCTCCTGCAGGAAGCCGATATTGACATTGACGGGAAAAGCATCCATTATCCCTTCGTGCTGTTCGCGGCGATGAACGGCCGCCAGGAAGGGGGCGGGTTCCGCATTGCGCCAAATTACAAACTGAATGACGGGCTGCTGGATATCTGCATGGTCGGCGGAAACGTTCCAATCCCCCGCCTGCTCATGACCATCCCGCACCTTTCATCCGGAAAGCTGGACTGCCCGGGGATCCTGGCTATGCAGGCTTCATCGATCCATGTTCACCTGGACCCGGACAAAAAGGGGCTTTTCAGCCAGGTCGACGGGGAAACCATCATCGAACAGGGCCACGACTTTTATTCAAAGATCTCGCCCTGGAAAATTGATATCATCTGCCCGGAGACGTATTGAGCCTATTCCTTCCTCACCGGGGATAAAGCCGCCGCAAGGAAGAGCGGAAGACAGGTAAACAGCCCGTAGACATAACGGAACTCACAGTAAACCGCGGAAAACTGAAGCGTCAGCCAGATCAGGAAACAAGGCAGGAACAAAACAAATTTCCGCCGGTTATTGTAAAGGCAGTAAAACCCACAAAACAGCCACACCCAGAAGCAGGCTCCCGGTTTGAAGAACAACGGCAGGACCGGTGTCTTGTTGTATTCCCGGTCATAATACCACTTGTAGATCTTATCCATAAAGACCGGCCTCAGGATCGGCGCCTGATGCACGCCCTCCAGCGGTACGTTGATGAGTACGCCGATGCCGGTGATCCACCAGCTGGTTTCCGGATACCAGTAGCCGTAATTATTCATCAGGAACCCATCCAGAAACTCGCCCGGATAAAGCTGTCCCAGCTCCCGCCACAAGCTCCAAAAGCGGTCCGGTGCACTATCAAACAGATGGTTGTTGAATTTCGCCTTCACCGGGTCGGCAATATTTTCCTGGTAGGCCTCCCAGAATTCCGGTTCAAAATAAGCTTCTGCCTCCGCTGTCAATGAAGGGGGAAGATCCCGATGATGGTTGAAAAACACGCGGGAGATCTGCTGGATCGGCACGTTCAGCAGCTCGTAGGAGGGTCCTTTTTCCGTATGCAGCGCAGGCAGAAGGATCAGCTTCCACCCCGCAAAACACAGCAGCGCAGCACCGCAGATCAGCGCAGTTTTCACCCGGAAGCGTTTGAAGCGGAAAAGGAAAACAAGGCTCATCCCGACGGAAACCGCGATCCCGTTGTGGCGCAGCAGCGGCAGCAGCAACAAGCACAGGAAGAGAAAAACACAATATTTCCTGCCAGTAAAGAAGGCATCCTCATCTTCCGTGCAAAGGTCGAGGCACAGCGTAAAGGCAAGCAGACAGACGGAGAAAAGGATATCCTTCCACATCGTTATGCTGTAGATGGCATGGACCGGATAAAACGCAAACCAGACGAAAAATAATATACGCAAGAATCCGTTGGAAATATATTGACATATTCTAATATAACTCAGCGAAAAGACAAAGGTCACGATGAGCATCTGGAGCAGGGTGCAGATCCCGATCCCCAGCTGCACCGAACCGCCCGCTTTCATCACCGGCAGAATGACCGCACGGATCAGCAGCGTCACAAAAGCCGGGTTGTGGTCACTGAGATACCCCGGTGTGACCGCCTCCAGCACCTGCGCCCCGGAATCGTAGGTCAGGATGCCGGGATAAAAATAAAGGTACCAGGGGACATAGCAAAGGATCAGCGCGAGCCAGATCAGAAGAACGCTTTTCATGCGCATCCGGCCGGCTGCCCGGCGCGGATTTTCCTGTGAATGTTGCTCCAGAAGTCTGAAAGCAAGGAAAGCGAAACTGTAATAAACGCAGGCATACGAGAAAAGCATATTCGTCAGGTTCACCGCCACCTTTCCATCATTCCAGACCCGTGAAACGCTTTCCATGTGCTCGAGGCATCCGCCAATCACCTGGAACAGGCCGATGATAAGACCGAAAACAGCGGCATAAATCTTCAGCCGGTGGTTATTGTTCTTGAAGTTCAGATAAAAGAAGCGGGCGAACAGCACAAACAGGAGCAGCCAGGTGAAAGATTCCGTATTGCGGGGTACCAGGACCTCCGCGCCGAATTCAAATCGGAACCCGCGGATCACAAAAAAACTGACCAGCAGGGAAAGAACTGCCCCGATCATTCCGATCCCGTCCCTTTCTGGAAACGATTGGTCTCACTCAGCTGGTCCGATGCGGCAAAGGCGTGAGTTTTTCCGTTGCCGGATTCCGGAGAATCGCTGACCGTTCCTTTTACTCCCTCGGAACATCCGGTCAGCGAGGCCAAAAGCATCAGCGGCAATGCGATAAACAGCCCGTAAACATAACGGAACTCATTGTAGACCGGGGAAATCAGAATACTCAGCCACAGGGACGCTCCGACTGCAAACAGCAGAAACTTGCCCCTGTTGTTGTAAAGGCAGTAAATGCCGCAGAACAGCCACATCCAAAAGCACGCACCCCGGCTGAAGAGAAGCGGCAGCAGCGGATTTTTGGCGTAGTGTGCATCTTCGATATAACGATGGACCCGCTCCATAAAGCTCAGCCGAATGACCGGAGCGGCGTGAACATCTTCAATATCCCAATCCAGTTTCGAAACGCCATATGAGGTAATCCAGTAAACCGTCTCCGGGAACCAGTAGCCGTAATTATTCGCAAGGAAGGCTTCCAGATAGTCAACAGGATAACGCCTGCCCAGCTTTGCCCATAAAGCGAAAAACCCGCCGGGATCCGAATCGAAGAGCTCATCCCGGAAATGGCGCTTCACCGGGTCGGAAATGATCGGATCATACCGGGTCCAAAGGTCTTCGATGTCAAAATAAGCGGTGAATTCCTTCATTTCCCCGTCAGTCAGTTCCTCATGGTGGACCGCCATCGCCCGGGCCATCTGCTGTTCCAGGACGGAAAGCCCCTGTCCGGATGTGACCGTCTCCGCATGGAGCCCCGGCAGCAGTACCAGCTTCCACAAACCGAAAAGCAGCGCAAAACCGCACCAGACCAGGCAGATTTTCTTCCGGTGAGCGGCAAAGCGGAACCAAAAATAAGCGCCTGCAGCGAGTACGATAACGATCCCGTTATGACGCATGAGCGGAAGAAAAACGAGCGTCATCAGCAGCAGCGCCATATATTTGCGCTCCGTAAAAAACCGCTTTTCATCTTCCGCGGCTGCATCAGCGCAAAGCATAAGCCCCAGGAAACAGATCGAAAACAGGATGTCCTTCCACAGGGTGACACTGTAAAAATTGTTCACCGGGAACAGGGCATACCATAGAAAAACAAGACCTCGTATCAGAAAATTCCTAGTATAGCGACGGATCCATTCGTTTGTGAGCGCGAAGACAAAAGTTACGATCAGCATCTGCAGAAAGCTCACCACTGCGGTACTGCTTTGCATCGAACCGGTGAAATGGCGGACCGGCAGGATCACCGCCCGCATCACCAACACCAGAAAAGCAGAGTGATGGTCACGCAATGTATCAGTCGTGATGACATCATTGAGCTGGTCGGCACTGTCCGGCGTAACAATGCCGGGAAAACAATTTAAATACCAGGGAAGATACAGAATGAACAATACGCCCCAGTACAGCAACACCCGTTTGAAGGAAAAGGAACGGTCCCCAGCAATTTTCTTTGCTCCTGCCCTGTTTTTCAAAAGTCCGAAAGCAATGTATGCCGCACCGGAATATAAAACTATATGGGAAAAGAACAGGTTCAATACATTGATCAGATTACCGGAGTTCGCCCAGATCCAGGCAATTCCCTTCATCTTTTCCATGCTGACCCCGCAAACATAAAAAATTGCGGTGATGATGCCGAAGAGCAGTGCGTACCGCTGCCTTCTCCGGTCTTTTTCAGCGATGATCCAGCGGATCACAAAGGCAAAGAGGAGCAGCAGGACCAGCCACAGAAAAGACTCTGTGTTCCGCATGATCAGCCCTTCTCCGGTGATGGAGCAGCGGAAACCTCTGACCGTGAGAAAACTGATCAGCAAGGCTGCAAAGAGCAACATTACGGCTGTCCTTTGATGAATGAACGGTAAAAAGCGGCGTGTTTTTCCGCGATGGACTCCCAGGAGAGCTCTGTTAAAGCGAAGTCCCGTCCCGCATCGCCAAGCTCTTTGCGAAGCTCAGCGTTGTCCATCAATTCCCGCAGCGCCTCCCGCAGGGCACCCGGGTCATTGGGCGGGATCAGCAGCCCCGTCTCCCGGTCATGCACCATGTCCGGGATCCCGCCGACTGCCGTGGCGATGACCGGCTTACCGAAGGCAAAAGCCGTTGGGATCACCCCGGATTGGCTCGCGGAAATGTAAGGCAGGGCAGCGATTGCGGCCTGTTCCATAAATTCCGCCACTTCCTCATCGGAAAGAAAGCGGTTCACGGTCACGATTTGCGGATGGGAAAGCAGCTCCCGGTAAGGCCCAATATTCCCGCCTCCCGCTACCCGCAGCGTCCATGCCGGGTTTTCATCCAGCAGCGGCCGGGCAGCTTCCAGAAGTACGCCGATCCCCTTGTAGGGTTCAATGCGCCCGAAGAAAAGGATCTCCTGTTTTTCCGGAAGTCCCTTTTTGTATTTTGTAAAGAAATCATAAACGCCGTGCGGAGCGACAAGGATCTTTTCCGCCGGCACGCCCTTCTGCTCCAGCAGATCCCGGGCATGAGCCGTCAGTACCACCAGCCCGTCAGGCATCCCGCGGAACAGCCCTTCGGTGATTTTGAAGTAAAACGGTGTCCCCTCATGGTGCACAACATCGTGGATGGTATAGATCAACGGTTTCCGGAGCCTGTGCCGGATAAAATAACCGAGAGCCGGATTCCATTCCTGGGCACTGGTCACATGGACCACATCCGGATCAAACTCCGTAACAACTTTGCGGATCGACCGCCAGGTCTCCGGATCCACCAGCTTGAGCAGGGTCCCTTTCGCTCCTCTTCCCGTGTCCAGTGTCCGCACCTCCACTCCCTGCAAAGCACCTTCGGCATGTTCAGCGTTTTGGGCACACAAAAGGCGCACATCACAGATCCTGCCCAGGCTTTCGGCCAGGCAATCATTAAAATGCAGCAGGCCGCCCCGCCGGGTCAGGCAAATCAGCAAAACACGGATCTTTTTGTTCATTGTGTCTTCTCCTGAAGGAATTCACAGCTCAGCAGTTCATCAAGTGCCGGATCCACAGGGATTTCTCCCATTTCACGCCCGATGCGCTGCCAGAGGGCACAAAGGGGATCATTCATCACGGGAGTGGTCTCCATCGCAGCCCGGGTCTGTTCCAATGCATCATCCCAGCGGCTCATATGCGCGTAAGACTCGATGAAAGGAATGCGTTCCATCGGATCATTCGGATGGTCGCTCTGGCTGAATGCCTCATCACCGAGAGCGGCTGCCTCTTCCCAGTTTTTCCGCTGGCGTTCCAGGTCTGCTTTCTCGTAATACCAGCACCATCCCCTTGCACCTTCCGAACCGAACTGCTTTGCCGGCAGCGGGCTCTCCGGATCCATAACGCGGATGCGGCTGTAATTGTTCAGCACCGCGGCATCCCGGTCGATCGTCGGGATCATCTGGTTGAACAGATCGATTTCCGGATCGAGCACATGAACACAGCCGGGAGCATTGTAATAAACACTGACCATGTCATCGGTGTTCCCGAAAAACTGCCCGGAAAGATATTCCTGGAAAATCTCATTTCCGGATTCCAGCCCGGAAAGCGTCGCTTCCCGCTTGGTATTGGTGTACAACATGTAGGGGATCCGGTCCGTTTCATAATGATCCGCGTAGATCCAGTTGAGCGGCGCGGTGAGTGAGTTATCGGTGCTGAAGCGGATCGGCAGGACGTTGGTGACAACGACTGTATTCTCTTCCATTCCCGGCACACGCCATTTGAGCTGGGTAAAGAAATCTTTTGTCAGCGTCCAGTCACGGCGGTATTCATTCCCGACGACAAACAAATGTCCTGCCGCCAGCCCGATGAAGGCTGAAGCGAACACCACCGAAAGGATATGCGGTTTGCGGATCATGTCCAGCAGCGCCGTGAGGATCAGGCTGACGCCCAGCATAAAGGGGAGCGTATAACGGCAGTTCTGGAAGACAAAATGGATCGCGCTCTCCGTCAGCCAGAAAGGCTGTCCCGCCAGCAAAACAGCGAGGATCCCGATCAGAAGCATACTGAGGTTTTCCCGTGGTTTTCCGTCCGGTTTTCCGGAAAAAAAGTAAAGAAAAACGCAGCAGCACAGGAAAACACCAGCACAAATCAGGAAATAAATCAGCGTCGATCGGGAACCGAATTCCGCGCTGTTCGGGAATTCAAAAACCGTTCCCCAGGCTTCAAAGATCACCCGCAGGCTATCTCTGAACGTTTGAAGCAGATAAGCTCCGACCGTCTGCAGCGGGGCGGCTTTGAAATCGGTCAGGAGTTTGAATTCATAATGCAGGGTCTGTGTCCGGTTGAAGAACATCCGGTAAGCCATCCCGGCCGCGAAAACAGCAAGGTAAGGCAGGGAAAGCTTTGCGGTTCGGGTAATCAGAGCTTTCCGGTTTTGGTGGTTTTCGCTCAAGGCAGCCGCAAGGAAAAAGGGACGCAGCAGCTCCAAGAGGAAAAAATATTCAGACGCGAACAGGTTCAGCAGGCTGATCAGGCACGCCGCAGCGGTCAGCAGCGGCCCATGTGCCGCACCCCGGGCTGCCTTGACGGAGAGGATAAAGGAAAGGAACAGCATCCCCATTAAAAAGAATGAAAAGCTGAAATTGATGGCGATCGGGCGCATCGTGAACCCGGGATAAGCGATGAAAAGCAAAGCGCAGAGTACAGCCGCGAAGCGCTTCCGCGGCCAGATCTCGCGGACCAACAGACCGCAGCAGAAACTGCCGAAGACCTGTGCACAGAGTCCCCAAATCTGGGCAAGGAGCGGGGAACCGCCGGTGATGAGGATCGCGAGATTGTGGATCTGCCCGGCAACAGGCCTGCTGAAGCTGAAATGGCGCAGCAGCCCATGGTAGCCAAGCTCCAGGCGGGTCCACACATACGGCCAGTCATCCCAGTAGAAGCCCAGTTTATTGAGCAAAAGTCCATAGGAAAACAGCACAAAAAGTCCCAGCGGGATCAATACGATCAGAAACGGGAATTTTTTTGTGTTTTTTTCCATAAATTTATTTCCTATACGAATTTGTATAATAAGATCTAACTCTGCATTCCGGAGCTTCTGCTTCGCAAGGTGCGGGATTGGGCGTTCTTGTGTTTGCGAAAGCTCTGGCTCGCACCGGATTTTCGGGGGCTGCCGTCCCCATACCCTCGCTTAAGCTGTCTACCGCCTCTTCATAGTCTATCTGATTATTCGAGACACTTTCTCCAGTTCGCATCATATCACAGGTGCCTGTCTGCCGGACGCTGAAAGTCACGGCAGACAGGCACCTCATGATTTTTAAAGCTTTTTATTGGATCACCCGGGTACTGACCTGACCGGAATCGGTTGCCCGGCCTTCACGATGGACCGAAGCCCCGACATGACCGGAGATCTGTGCCCTGGCGGTGTCCAGCGTGGCTTTGGATTTTGTAAATGCACGTCCGCCGTACCAAACACTCTGCCCGACATTGCCGGTCGTCTCCAGGTTCAGGAAAGAAAGGCCTGTTGTGACCGCGGTTGAATTCTGGTCCGCATATCCGCCAAGGAAAACAGCATAGACGACAGATCCGGCAATGTTCATGTTCGACTCGTTGACCACCGATTGAGAACCGCTGCCAAAGGCGAAACCGCCACCCGCGACGCTCAGTTCGACCTTTGCGCCCTGTGCCACGGTCATTGTAGCTGTTCCTTCAACAGCGGAATAACCGCCGTAAAGTGCCGCACCGCCGCCGTAAAGCCAGCCTGTTGCTTTGCCGCGCAGGACCAGGACTGTATTCATGACGTGGGCATCCGCATTGGCTCCGTTCGCCTTGGAACCGACAACGACCTTATTGACCGAGCCGCTGATATCCAGATAGGTGGCCGGCAGCATGGAATATTGTCCGTTCAGGACATTCGCCCCGCCGTAAACCACACCATCCTTGAAAACGACACTGTCCGCAATGGTGGTCGGAATGCCGTTGGCAAAGAACCCGATATCCTCCGGCCAGGACACTGTCATCCGGGTGTTGTTATTACCGGTAACGATCAGGGAAGTGATGCCGCGGTTTGCAGGGATCATGACATCCTTATCCTGCCGGAAATTGCCCATGATGCGGAATTCAACATTTCCTGCGTTATTGGGCAGCTGGTTGACCGCATCCGTGAAGTTCTGTGCCTGCTGGTTCGGACCGATATACATAACGGTAGCAGAGACCGGACGGGAAATCGGCGCGGTGATCTCCACAGGCTGGGTCGGCTGAACAGGCTGAACAGGCTGAACAGGCTGGATCGGCGGCAGCGGCTGCTGGACCGGATTTTCATAGACAGGCTGCTGGGTCGGAACAGGATTCCGGTTGATCAGTTCAATACCGCCGCTTCCGACATAAGCCTGTCCGCCAAGCTCACCAAGGCCGTTGTCCGGATTGATCACAGAGGCTTTTCCAAGTGCGATGACATTTACAATGCTCACAGGGGCATTGCTTCCCGCTCCGGAGGCATAACCGCCGCCATAGATCGTGTTTCCGACTGTACCGCTGCCGGTCAGATAGATACCGGCAGTTCCACTCACTTCAGCTGTTGCGCCGTTATAGGCATAACCGCCGCCATGGACACTCTGAGCATTGCCACTGATGATGATATTTGTATTCTTTACGCTTGAAACGACTCCGTTTCCCATCGCCAGTCCTCCTCCGATCACCAGATCGGCCGAGCCATCGATGATGAGCATGGTACTTTCAAGCAGGGCAGTCCCCGGCTGCGCAGAGCACGAACCGCCGACGAGAAAACCGTTAGACAGGGAGACATTCTGCCCGACAGCCAGCGGGATCCCGTTTGCACAGATCACACTGCCGTTCATTGAAACCACAGACCGGGAATTGTTATAAGCGGCAAGCGTGACGGATTTCAATCCGGACAAGTCAGCAGGCAGTTCTACCTGCTCTCCCATGGTAATGCTGCCATTCAGATAGATCACAGCGTTTCCGGCATTCTGCCGCAAGGCCGCGACAGCCCCTTTGAGGTCATTGATGCCGTTCTGTCCGATGATGATCACCTGTCCGCCCAAAGCATCCGCTGCGCTGCAGCAAACCGTCATGAACAATGCGGCTGAAAGAATCATTAAAATAAGTGCCAACTTCTTTTTCATGGGAATTCCTCCTGTCCGGTACAAATCTTAAAGAAATTTTTACAAATATCCGGCAGTCCGGACTGACCGCCGCCCGCGTATCACGGAAGCTCTTATGATGCCTCTGTCAGCACGGTATAGAGGGCCAGATTACCCTCCGCTCCGTCAGAATAAAACTGATCCCGGGCTGAAAATCCTACAGAAGCAGCCAGACCGGCCAATTCCGCTTCGGTGAACAGGTGGACATAGCGCAGTCCCTGTTTTTCCCTGTTCTCCGGCAGTGCATAACGCCAGTCCAGGAGCGTATCACCGGGCTCCAGTGCATCTTCCGCTATCCCCGCTTTCTCCCAGGGCTGGACCCGCTGGAGGAGTTTTTGGGAATTCTGGAACTGCCAAACGGAAAAAATAAATCTGCCTCCGGGCCTCAGCAGTGCTTTGACCTGCCTGAAAATTCTCAGGTGATTTTCCCTGCCCGGTATATGGTGAAGGGAGGCAAAAGCCAGCACACCGTCAAATTTTCTTCCGGAAAGCACCAGCGGCCAATCCGGATCCATCAAATCACCGGGAAGGTAGGAAAGCTGCAGCAGCTCATTGGACAGAACACCGGCCTCCCGCTGCGCTTCCCGAAGGAGCGGCTCACTGAAATCAAGACCGGTATAAGACCCGCCCCGCTGCTGTCCGGCCCAAATCTGGCCCAAAGCACCGGAACCGCAGCCAAGGTCCAGCCAGTCAGACGGAACATCCTTGGGAATCATCTCCAAAACCCTGCTGACGCCCGGCTGTATCCGCCGCCGGGTCGCCGCGAAGGCATCACCGAATTCACTGTAAAAACGACGGTTGATTTCCAGAAGTTCCGAGGCAGTTTGTGAATTCATCTTTAAAATTCTTTATTCTCTCAGGCACCGGTCGGAATGCGGTAAACCTTTGCCAGCCCGCCTTCGGAGGTTTCACGATAAAGGCGAGGCATGTCGATGCCCGTGTGCATCATCACTTCGATCACATCATCAAAGCTGACACGGTGCATCCCGTCGGAAAACATCACAAACTGGGCTGCGAACAGCGCTGCGTTCGCAGCAGCCGCGTTGCGCTCAATGCAGGGAACCTGAACCAGGCCCGCTACAGGGTCACAGGTCAGTCCCAGATGATGTTCCAGCCCGGATTCCGCCGCGTATTCGATCTGGCGGCTGGTGCCGGAATAAAAGTAAGAAGCTGCTGCTGCCGCCATGGCACAGGCAACACCGATCTCGCCCTGACAGCCAACTTCCGCACCGGAAATGGAGCCGGTATGCTTGACCACATTCCCGAACACGCCGGCTGTGGCAAGGGCGCGCAGAATGTTCGTTTCCGTAATATCCATTTTCTTCTGAAAATAGCGCAGCACTGCCGGCACTACACCGCAGGAACCGCAGGTAGGAGCCGTGACGATCTTTCCTCCGGTCGCGTTTTCTTCGGAAACCGCCAGGGCAAAGGCCGTCATCGGGGTGGAATGGATAAATCCGTCACGGGTCAGCTGACTGCGCCGGAAATAGAGATTGGCTTTGCGTGTGATGCCAAGCCCGCCGGGGATCACCCCTTCGCTCCGCACACCGCGGTCCACAGCCTCGCTCATCACATGCCAGATATCCCGCAGGTAATCCCAGATCTCCGAGCCTTCACATTCCTCCACATATTCCCAGAAATTCATCCCGGTATCGTTCAGATATTTCTGGATCTCCCGCATATTGTGGTGCGGATAGACATTGCTGATCGTTTCCGGCGGGATCCGGTCCCCTTTGTCATCAATTCGTCCGCCGCCAACAGAGTAAACAGTCCAGTCATCAGTGACATTGCCGGCCTCATCAAAGGATTCAAATTCCATCCCGTTCGGATGGTAAGGCAGGTTGATATCCGGCTGCCAGATGATCGTGGTGCGTTCGATTCCCAAAACATCATTGATCGCCTTGTCCGTCATGTGGCCCTTGCCGGTTGCCGCCAGGCTCCCGTAAAGTGTTACCAGATAGCGGTTGGCATTCGGGTTTTTCTGATAAAAAATTTCAGCAGCACGCTTCGGTCCCATCGTATGGGAACTGCTGGGCCCGTATCCGATGCGGAATAAATGTTTGATCGTATCCATATTTGTGTCCTCAATTACTCGTTGACTGTCTGTGATGGCCGCTGTTTTGCCGTTCCCTTCCGGGACAGTCAAAACCTATCCGGCGGTCTTTTATGTTCTTCTGCCGCTGGGGCGGCAGAGTGCTGTTATTCCTCAAAAGATTCATCTTTCAGATAAGGAGCCACTTTTTTAATCGCGTTTCCGCGGTGGGAGATGGCGTTTTTTTCATCCTCTGTCAGCTCTGCCAGGGTTTTTGATAATTCAGGTTTGTAAAAAATCGGGTCATAACCGAAACCGTTGCTGCCCCGTTCTTCCGGGATGATCTCACCCTCGCATGTCCCGGATGCCAGCAGGGTCTTGTTCCTGCCGGGGAAAACAACCGCGATCTCGCAGCGGAAACGCGCTTTCCAGGGGCGTTGGGCTCCCTTTTTTTGTATATTTTCAAGCAGATACTGCCGGCGGTCTGCATCAGTTGCACCGGGCTTCGGGCAATACCGTGCCGAATAAATGCCGGGTTTCCCCTTCAGGCAGTCCACTTCCAGGCCGGAATCATCCGCGAGGGTAACAAGACCGGATGCTTCGGCAAAAGCGCGTGCCTTGATCTTCGCGTTCTCTTCAAAGGTTTTTCCGTTTTCTTCCACTTCCAGTTCCAGTCCGATATCCTTCGGCCGCACGATTTCATGCTCCGGCAGCATATCGCGGATCTCCTGTGCTTTGTGCGCGTTATTTGTTCCGATCAGAATCTTCATCGGCTAAACCCTTTCTGCAGAAAAACCGAACCGGTTCCTGCTGTGAATATTCAATGGCTTCAGAAATTGTTTTCTCCAATCAGAAAACAGCCACTTTCTATTATAAACGATATGGCGCAGCTTTCAATAACTGTGAGTTTTAAAATTCGCTTTGAGAGGATAAAAAAGTGCCGCTTTTTCTGTTACAATAAGATTAACATTTAATCCTATTTAACAGGGGGTGCCTTATGTTCCGCAGTAAAGTTTTGATCATGCTCCTTGCAGCAGTTTGTTTTTCTCTTGCGCTGACAGGTATAACTGCTGTCTTCGCGCAGATACCGGAAGAAGCAGATGAGGCGTTTCATGACCTGCTTTCAGAGCTTCATGAAGACAGAGTGGTATCAGACATCAGCGGGGATTATACCTATTATGGTGATTATGAAGACGAATGGGCACAAATTGACTATTACCAATGGGTGACATTCGAACAATCGAACCGCTTTGTTCTCTCCGCAAATATCTCATGGCAGTCTGCTTCCCAAACACCGAATAATTTTGCGGCAGGCTGCGGCGTTATCTTCAATGAAGGGGACGGAAATTCAAACCATCTGCTCGCTTCGATCCGCATGGATGGGCTGATCTATTTTAGCGGATACCGGAATCACAATTACCTTTCCTACGGAAGCTACCGCTACGGTCCGGCATCCACCAAAGGATCAGCTGATTTTGTGCTTGTCGTTGACAACGGGAAAGCTTCCGTTTACCTGGATGGCAGACGGATCGTCCAGAAAGCCGAACTGCCGGTGATGGGGGACGGTGTCGGTCTGTGCACACTCTCCGGAACCAACAAGGATTACGGTACCCGCTGCACTTACAAGGATATTTTCTTCTATTCATGGTAGCTTCTGTGCACCCCGGCAAAGATTTTTACACAGATTTATAAAAAATATGGAACTATTTGTTTCAAATAACATTATAATGAGTGTAAAGTAGTTATTCAGGAGGGGGTAGAGGGGCTCCATGTGTCCCGGAAACGGAACGCCTGTGAGTGTCCGCTTTGTCCCAATGCGCTTGTTCTGAATAGAAGATCAAAAACAAAAGGAGTCTTTATGCGAAAGAAATTATGGATTGCGGTCATTTGCGCCGTCTGCGCAGCTTTGCTGATGGGCATCTGCAGCGTTTCCGCCCAGAAAGAAGTTTTCACCCGTTACGAAAAGAAGGATTATGATCCGCACATGAAGCCGATCGACATGAACCCGATTCGCTTCTATGTCCAGGATGAGCATGACGGAACCTATACACTCACACTGACGATCAAAAATCTCTCCAACCGCTCCTGGCCCGCCGGTGCTTACCAATTGGTCTGCAAACGCGGCAGTGATTATCTGCTCGAAGGCAGCGGCCCCTATTGGACGATCGAGGAAGATGTTGCCCGCGGCGAAACTGTTCAGATCGTCGCAAAACTGAATCAGTATGTCCGCAATGGGCGAATGGTCTTCTATGTCCTCGACGGACAGAATTCCTTCTACGGCTTCTACATCCGCCTGTAATCCAGGCCTGCACCAATTTTGATCGATACACACCGCTGCCTCATCTGCAGCGGTGTTTTGTTTTTATTCCTTCCGGGACGGCACCCCTGTCCTGTCACCGTGTACATCTCTGACAATTCTTTTCACACAAAATTGGGACAAGAGACACCGGGTGAAGGTGTCCCTTTGCCAGGATTTATATTAATCGGGATCAGGGATACCTTGCACCTGGTGCCTTCTATCCCTCACGGGGAAAAAGGTGTCAGCGGGGACGGTTCACGGAAGCATCGATGCACACGGGGACTGTCCCTTCATGGGACTGTCCCCACAGACACCCACGGACAAGGCGGCCACGCGGACAACCATCCATAGCTGAGAGAAATATATCTGGATCGTGGGAGTGCGGAGCATCAGGGTTGGTGGGTGTAAGGCTATTGTGCAGTGGTTACTGCCATACCGGATGCTATCGTATAAAGTAATTCATACTTCGAAGTTTTCCGGAAATCCCTGAAATTTTTCTTGGGATTGGTTTTTTCCAAAAAAAAAGCACCCGCGTTAACGGTTTCACAGTAAAATTATAATTAAGTGATTTCTAGATCAGCAGATAATACACAACTGATCGATCAGATGATTCTTCTGTTTTTCTTGTTATGAAAAGGAGAGAGAGACAATGCGGAATATTCCAAACCATGGCAGAATGCTGTTATCAGTCCTTTTTTTCTTACTCAACGTATCTGTCTTATCTGTCTTCGGACAGGACCGGACAGAATATCAACCCAAATGGGTTGAAAATCAATTAAATCTTCACGACCATGTTGAGGAGCTGAGCTCCATCACTACGATCCAAAATATGGGGTTCACCGGTCAGGGAACTGCTATCGCTGTGATCAGTACAGGGATCAACAAGGATCACGAGCAGTTTGGCGGAAGAGTGATCGCGGAAAACTGCTTCAACGGTGGAAAGAAATGTGTTCCTACCAAAGAATGCAATAATTGCAATGATTATGATAAGGAATGCTTCATCCTCTGTCATTCCTGTGAAGAACATTTCGTCTGTGAGAACAACGGTAATTCATCCAATCCGGGCAATGCTCTGAAAAAGGAATCTTTCAATAGGGGTTCCCATCTTGCGGGAATCGCTGCAGGAGCAGACGGGATCGCGCCCGGAGCCAACATCATCTCAGTCAACATTCAATCCGAATATGTAAACGATCCGGATCTGTTCACGGAAGAGAATCCGGAGGGATACGCAGTATCCATGAAAAAAGAAGATCTGAAGAAAGCGCTCGAATGGCTGCTGGATCTTCAGGCTGAATTGAAAAATGAAGGGAAAACACCGATCTCTGTCGTCATAATCGATTTCAGCAGTGATGAATTCGAGTATGAATGTGACTGGGAAGAAGGATGTGAAGATTTCTTCGATATTTTTGATGAGATGATAGCTGCGGGAATGATCCCCATAGCAGGAACAGGAGATCATTATAGGGATCACAGTTTATCTTTCCCGGCCTGCCTCTCAAACGTGATCGCAGTTGGCGCTCTCCCGGATATGAGCAAACCCATGATCGCGGCTTACTCTGATCATCATGATATGGTCGACATCCTCGCTCCCGGAACGAACATTTATTCCGCAAATCTGGTCAATACGGATTGGGAGGGGAATTATTCCTGCGAATATGACTGCTATGGGGAAATGGACGGCACATCTGAGGCTGCTTCGGTCACCAGCGGTGCGCTTGCGCTGCTTATGGAAGCATTTCCGGGAAAAACGTTTGATGCTTATAAATCGATGCTACAGGAGATGTCGACAATATCCGTCAATCGGCGAAATTCCAACACACATGATAATCTGACAAATGACGATGGAACCGGAACACAATTCGAATTTGATAAACCGATCCTGGATTTTTCGGATTTCACGTCGTATTACAAAAATGTTGCTAGCGATACTGACGGAACGGTGGTCATCAATGATCAGATCCCCCAGGGACAAAGCGAAATTACAATGATCGGCGATATCCATACAAAAGATGAAGATGGAATCAATGCGAGCATCCTCTCCAACGAGAAAAGGATCATTGCCGGAAATATTACAGCGGAAGGAGAGGAAGGAAACGGAATTGATGCGATCGTTTTATCGAAAGACGGGAAACTGATACTGAATGTCTATGATAATATTTCAGCCGGAAATGCAGGTATCGTGATCCACGAGGATAATGAAGGGCCTCTTGATATTTTCGTCGCAGGAACCATCGACGCCGGAAAGGCCGGCGTTCTGGTTGCCAGATCCATAAAAAGTGTTCAGGCTGAGGGTTTTCCCGGTAATATCTCCATCACCGCCGGGAAGATCATACCAAACAAAAATGGCAATATTGCTGAATATAAAGACGGCAGCAAAGCAGAAAATATAGAAGATGTCATTAACTACATCATCTCTATTGACCAGCCGAAGAACGGAAAAGTTGAAGTCGTTCAGGAAGACGGCACTCCCTGGACACAGCAGAACCACAGACGAAATACAGCAAAAAAGGGCCAGCGTGTTTATTTCCAGGCTCCCGCTGGCTTAGAGGTCTTTGACAAGAATACGAATAAGGTGCTGCCTCAGACCGGGGATGGCTTATATTACCTGGACGTTCCCAACGGCGGAGGTGTCGAAGTTTACACAAAGTCAAAACAATCCAACGTGATGGAATTCTTCCGCCTATCCGACCTGCCGAAGACCGGTTTTTCTGCGCTTTATCCGCAGGAACTCCGTTCTAAACCGCTGGAGGTCCGGTATGACTCAACAAACCTCACGATCCGGATCCCGCAGCTTTCGATTGATTCAAAACTGCTCATGGTTCCGGAGATCAGCGGGAAATACCCGGTGGAATGGCTGGGAGACTCCATCGGTATGCTGGAAGGCAGCGCTCAGCCCGGAAAAGGGATCATGGTCCTTACCGCTCATAATCATCTCAACACCACTGAAAACGGCCCGTTCGTTGCTTTGGGAACACTGAACGTGGGAGACCACATCTTTCTGACGGACGAAAATAACAAACTCTATATGTATAAAATATCCGGCAGCTATAAAATCGATGCTGACGGTTTCTCCTCGATTGCCGGGGATCTGGGTGAAAATACGATGGTGATGATCACTTGTGAAGATGAAGCTGTTTCCGGAGGTTACCTGCATCGGAGAGTGATCTTTGCTGATCCTTTGTAAATGATACAAAAGCCATGGGGTTTGTATATCTCTCCGGCCTCAGTATATCGGGATATTATGAAGGAATTCAGCAGAAAAAAAAACCGTACATCTCGCTCTGAGGCCTGAATTGCCAACTGTTCCCGATGAATATCTCCGGACACTGCAGCGGCTGCGGATTCGGAAAGCAGTGCACACACCGGTGTGTTGGAAAAAGCAGCCGCCGCTGATTTCGGGTGAGTCAAAAAGTGGTACACCAAGAACTGTCCCTAGTGTACCACTTGCTCCCTGCCCCTTTCTCGGGCCCCCTGCTTCAACGGGGCCTGGCCTCACAGGGACCGGTACCCGCTACATGAACCCCGTGAGAAGGCGAGCGGAACTGATAGGAAAGCGGCATTGATTTTGGGAAATGGTGCTGTGGCTGACGCAGGTGTGTGTGTTCTTGCCGCAGACTGTCCTCCTGGGTCCCCTGCTTCAACGGGGCCTGGCCCCGCAGG